>SDBV01009497.1_pt1 | contig 12928 bp, 21 predicted proteins | sample 2277081 | NCBI WGS metagenome assembly SDBV01 (sample SAMN10402039, study PRJNA504765) | marine sediment metagenome | isolation source: marine sediment core GS10_PC15, 223 cmbsf | place: Arctic Ocean: Southern Knipovich Ridge | collected 2010
GTATTGTATTTTGTTAGTTCTGTGTTTGTCCATTGTTAACCTGGTTTTTATTTATTTCTTGCGATTATTTTATTTCTTTGGTTTCTAACTTGCGCCACATAACCCGATTCAGTTTGCTGGTTTGTGGTGAGACGTTAGTAGTGAAAAAGGTTTCGAGTTGGGCTAATTTGCCATAATGATTTTCGATGGCTCGGTTCGGAGCCATATGACCACGATCATAACCGCTGCCTTTATAATCTTTATCAGATACTTGTGATGTGGTTCGAGAATCTGCATGAAATTGGGGGTCACGAGGCGAGTCCAATGGATTGTTCGTTTTTCCTAAACGATAGGCTACCCAAACAGGATTTTTGAGATCTTCTGAATATCCTACGACAAATCCATGGTAGACCAGAACTGTAATAGACTTACTGAGATCTAGATTTTGTGGCATACCAGCAGTAACAAAAAGAGGAATGAGGTACTCTTGTTTTATTTCGGAGTGTCCGAATATAGATACGCTAGATCTTTGAAATGGCATTGTTCGGACTATAAATATCGTTAAAACGACAGTCGCTATTATCAAAAGAACAGTGAATATTTTGGTTTGTTGGCTCATGACTCGATTATACAGTATTTTGGGAAGGATAAAAAGACATCTATCTATGAACGGAGCGGAGCCCGAAGCCCCGCTCCAAGTTCCTGGTCTCCGTGAGAGATATCGCTATCTGGCCAGAAGAGAAGGCATTTATTATAGTGATTATTAAGGTCATTCCCTTTGTTTTTTTGTGAAGGAGATGGCTGATTTTTCTTGCAAATATAGTAACAACAGTTGAACACGGTTTGCCACTTGTAGAGTGGCCTAAATTCGATTAAGGAATAAAATGGACATACAAAAAGTACAAAAAAAGCACGAAAAGAAACTACTCAAAAAAGCCAATGTCGTCTCTGTCGGTATGGGATATAAAATTGTCAACGGCAAAGTAACCGACGAAGTATGCATTATTGTCGGAGTGAATAAAAAGATTTCTGCCTCCTCAATGAGCACAAGAGATATCATTCCGCTGGCATTGGACGAAGTGCCAACTGATGTCATTGAAATAGGAACAATACGTGCTCAAGGACGCAAAAAGAAGAAACCAAAAGCTCAATCTTCTACGGCTATTGATCCAAAACAGAAATTTCGCCCCGCTCCACCTGGTTCATCTTTGGGGCACAAAAACATCACTTCGGGCACTTTCGGGTGTGTGGTCTATAGAAATACTGAACCGTTTATTCTATCAAATAATCACATTTTAGCCAACAGTAATGATGCACTAATTGGCGATGATATCTACCAGCCAGGACCTACCGATGGTGGCAGTTCTCTGGATAAAATAGGAGAACTACATGATTTCATTCCTATTGACTTTGGAGTGAGCGGTGGAGGCAATGGCGGGGGAGGAGAAAAACCAACTTGCCGGATAGCCAAGACAGTAGCTGCTGTTACTAACTTCTTGGCTTGGGCTACACACAGCAAACACAGAGTATCAGCATATCGACCATTGGCTGGAAATAATCTGGTGGATGCTGCTTTGGCTACACCCACAGAAGAAATCTCAGATGAAATAATACAAATAGGCAAGCCCAATGGCATTGCTCAGGCAATGCTTGGTACAGAAGTACAAAAATTTGGCAGAACTACTAGTTACACTACTGGCCAAGTCATACAAGTCAATGCCACTGTTAATGTGGAGTATGGTCCTGCTAAAGTTGCTACTTTCTACAATCAATTTATGACTGGATCTATGAGTGCAGGCGGAGATTCAGGTTCAGCAATTCTAAATATGAATAATGATATCGTGGGATTGTTGTTTGCGGGTTCTGAAACAGTGACGATTATTAATCCAATAGGGAAGGTCTTTGAGCTGTTAGGTATTTCGCTGTAGAAATATTCATTTCAAATGTGCGAGTCGCCTAGAAATAGTGGTCTTAGAATAGCCGTCCTTTGTGCTCGTATTACCACATTCACATCTGAGTTTAGTGAGAAATACCATCCATTCATACGGCTCATTCTGGGGAATGCCTGTTTGACATAGTTTACCCATATTCGTTGTATCATGAACATCTGTGTCACCAGGGTTGTGGGAATAGTAGTTCGTGGACAATACTTGTCCCTTGTAGTATTCCGTCTGGCGTTGTCAATCGTATTGGCATTGCGGCAATTGCTCTTGTGGTCGTCATTTCTGGTATTGAGAGGGTGATGACTTGTGGGAGCTCACTGTTTTGAAACGGTTCGCTCCTAGAAAGAATAAGGAGTGCCTTCAGTGGCTCAGATAACTGAGACTTTTAGAACCTAGGAGATTTTACAATGGCAAGGTAGCTCGCCTAGCGAGCATTTTGCCAAAAACCATTATTATCTCTGATTGTCAAAGAGCGGGTACGAGTCTCTTTATTATACAACAAAGGTAGTGAGTTTCTTGTATAATTTTGTGGAAAATAGAGAATTTTGCAGAAAGGGTTGAAACCCCACAGTTTCCAAAATGAAAGAAATTTATGATTGTATATGCACATGCGTACACATGATGTGGCAGCTAGGCTCGCTCTGTGTATCATAGTCATTGGGTCCACCAGTTACCGTTCCAGGCTGACAATGGTCGATAGATCCATCGAGAGAGCTTGCGTGCTGTCCAAAGGCTCCAATGTCTATGCCACACTGATTTTCCGCGTGCTGTCCATCTAGATCGTACTCTAGCATGTAGTAGATGTATCATGGTCATACTGAGAATCCATTCCAGCGCCAGATGCTCCACCAGTATCCATTCCACCCCGACAAATTATATTCGTTTCTTCTACAAGGCAAGAGCCATCGATGTTGTACATTGTCCTGTAGTCTGAATATCATTTTCATCTTGGATGCCAACGGCGGAAGAATGAGCACCAATACATTATCCAACAACTCGACCAACGATCATTCCACGATGATAATCGATTATTTACTCTCCTCGCATTACAGTGTACTTTGTGTATCATGGTCAATCTTCCAACCAGAAGCTATACCACATTGCGATATTCCACCTGGACATGGCTGACGTGTCTATCCATCTAGAGCATTCGCAGTATATCCGCCAACAACTCTCCCCACCACCCTCTACTGAACAACAACTGACTCTTTGCGTCATGGTCATCTTCTACCGCGCCTTATCTGCAAGCCAAAAGTTCCGCGAATAGTCCTTCCCTGCCAACATAACGACCAATGTTTGAAAAAGTAAGTAGATAATAATGTACTGGAGTGGCGAAGTCCATCGATATGCATGTATTCTCTGTATCATAGTCATATGCCGATCCAATAACTCTGCCATGCAAATGATGCTTCTGTTATCCATGTACTGTACCACATAATAGGTTGCCATGTGGACAAGCCTGACGGGTTTGACCACACGGAGCACTGATCAAATAGCCAGTCTTTCTCTCCTCTTGCATGTATTCTCTGTATCATGATCATAGCATCTACTCGCTCCACAGTCTGCCATTCCACTGGCTCCACAAATTAAGATGCCATCTACTAATGGTGAAATGCCATCTACTGAAGGAGGTGGGAAACACGTTACTCACATTTATTCGTTGCAGCATGGTCATTTAGTTTGACTCTTAAATCAGGTATCCGAGATGCCATTCAGCTCTGCACCGTTCACTCCATCCGCTGACTGCGCGACTTAGGTGCTTGGATAGGACGCGCCCGTTCCATCGTGAGCATCCACGTATTACGGACACTTCACTTGTTCTCATCATCATAATCATTTCATCCCCGCGAAAAATAACCCTAGTTGCTTGAGACTCGTCCATTCCATCTACTGATTACGTGGCTCTTATAGATAGACCAGAGAGTACCATATGCAGACGATCCCATATGGAGCATTCGTAAAAGGCAAAACATGATGTTGGGTCACAGGTTGTCATGTGCATATGTATGTTCATGGCCACCGGCTCCAGTTTCGAGTAACCCACCGACCTGACCCACCCTCTCTCCATCTGGCGATGCACCTATGCCACCAACGGTTTCCATACCATGTTGACCAACGACCATCCACCCAAGTAGATTTTACGTTTGCATGTAGTAGTTGCATCATGGTCATCGTCGCCACAGACTCCAATACTGGTAAGTTGTCCATGTTGACCATCTACACCAGCGCTGCCCAGAGGCGTCGGTCCATGCGGATTGTGTTGTGGCTCGTATCATACGCATAATGGTCATCGTACCATCTTGGTGGTCGCGTCCAAAAGCTCCAATAATACCCTTGCCACAGCCCAATGCGTGATGTTTTCCATTTGGATTCTACGCGACAACGTAGCATATGTCGCATTATTGTCATCTCAATCTCCGTTCTCTGTACAACAATTACTACGTATAATCTACTGGCCCAACAATAGTGATCGATACTAGAAAAGTAGAATCCCGTGAAGGCTGCTTCTCTCCTTGATATCAGATCCATATTTTCCGTATCATTTAATCACTCCACTGACTACAAGGAAAATCTCTGATAGTTGAGCAGTCTCTGTTTTGCCATTCTGAGTAAGGCAATACCCCTTTCCACATAGAGAATGTAATTCCGTGGCACCTGGATGCGTTTAGAGCCCAAATCTTCCATATCATTTTCATCTCCACGAGAAAAACGCGAAACTATTGCATAATCCATGCTGCTCCAATCGTCTTCTGTCCATATCGACCAACTATAATTTTGGGTCCAGCACTCAGACCATGTGACAACATGCCAGTTACTAATTGTATTAGCGTTCATGCGTTGCAACATATTCATCGTGAAACTCAAATGCTACCATTCCCATGGTGCTTTCCATATACTCCACACCGCATAATAATCCCACCTCGACATTCTATAATGGTTCCACAATGAGAATTGCCATCTCCACCTAGAGTACCTGAACCCGTTCCACATGCTTCCGTGACTGGACCAAATCTTCCGTATCATTGTTTCACCTTTGATTCAACCAAGTATAGCTGCATGCAAGACCTCTCATAGTTGAGCAGTCTTGGTTATGCCAATTTGAGAAAAACCATCCCACCCATTGAGAATACAAGCATTCGTGGTAGGTGGATCTGTTCTTGGCCCATATTCTATGTATCATATTTCTCTCCGCGAAACCAGATAGATTTATAATACCGTGATCTGCCCCATGCAGAGGCGCGATATGTTTTTATAAAGTTAGCCCGCACAGAGGACCAAGCTTGTCCTTTCCAGCAGCAATTTTGGCGACTGAGCCACTTGCTCACTTTTTTGGACCATATTTTCCGTATCATTTTATTGACTCCATATTTTATGTATCATTTTTCTTCCAGCGGATCATTTCGCCACCAAGAACACCAATTGGGGCGATGGGTCATTTGTCTTGAGCCTAACACGGAGGCACAGTAGTGACGACTGCGGCTCCAATGACTTCCATTCCAAGAACTTGCGAGGACAAATCTCCATTTGCTTGTTTTGGTAGCCCATATTTTATGTATCATATTTCATCTCCGCGAAAACCAAGTAGAGTGGTGATCCAAAAGGAATGAGATATAATATCGAGTCCACTGAGAGTAGCGGTTGGTGTCCCATAGAGACATGGTCGCTTGCCTCCCCAGAGTCGTCTTTTATTCAATGTCCAAATTCTTCTTCTAATCATATGACTGCCAATTACTGTGCCAAGTATGATTCATTGATGAGGCTCCACGGCTGCGGACAGACCAATCTGAGAAGTAATTCTGCCACTTAGATACGAGTATATTTCCTCTCCAGAGTCGTCTTTTATTCAATGCCCAGATTCTTCTAATCATTGATAATATCTTCGGAAGTTGCTACGCCACCAATCATTCCACAGTCCGTAAGCGTTTCTATGCCACATAGAGAAGGATATGTTATTCATATTGCTGTCCCAAAATAGCGAATGCCATTTGGATGTCATCTCGGTATGATGCCTAAAAATGAAGGTCAACTTGTTCTCCAGTGACTACGAGTGGCAGCAGTCCATGTGGTCCGCGAGCGACGCCAGACGGACCAGAAACGGCGATTGATTCTACATAAGGAGAATACAGAGGTCCATGTTCCGCATCCCAGCTTGGCATTAACCATTTTCATTATAGTCATTTTATTCTTGTCCGCGAAATCCAGGCAATATACACCCATGAAACAAACATCTATGCATGCGTGAGAACGTGGTGCTTCTCCATGTAGACATGCCTGTCCCTGCTGACAAGCCTGGCTTTACTCCCCAAGCACTCGTGCTCACTCCTGGTCTTATGCGTGATCCCCTAGAGGAAATATAAAGAGACGTAATTGACCTTTTGAAATGCATCATCTGACAGACCAAAAACCATCCAACCAACAGCTCCATGTCATTTCATTCCATCCACTAAATAGAGTTTCCTTGTAGCCGCTTTCAGGATATAGAAATTTAAAATGAGAAGTCATATCCATACCGACCTTGCATTGACCACCTTTGGCGAGTAAGTTCCTTCGGCAACCATCCGCCCATTCAGGATATAACCTTCTCCAAAAGTGAATTGGCGGTCAAAGTAATTATTACTAATGGACCAATGATTCTCTACCCAACAGCTCCAGACAATTTTATGCCATGTGCTGAAAGAAGTCCCTTTGTGGCCAGATTCGGGATTCAGAAATTTGAAATGAGAAGTCATAGCACTGGGGACCAGCAGCAACAACTGTAGCCGTGGATATTCCTGAACAGTCGTCCATTAGTAGAGACCACTCCTCCCCATTTACTTACGGCGTAACTGGAATAATTATGTACAAATATCCAGCCTTTGTACGGGTGAGTACGCATAGTTCCCCAATAAGACCAGACAGTGAGACCCCAAATCGAGAGTTGACCACCACTGTTGCCGCTACGGCGGATACGAGACAAAGGAGCCATACATCGCTGTATCATTCTCACCGAAATACCCGTCCATTACTTGCACACTTATGGAGCCACATGCTACATCCTACTTGAAACACGCCAAACCGAAACAGCATTCCTTTGAACGGATGACCAGATGGGTTTCCCCAATCCGACCACGGCGCACACCTGCTCCAACAAAGTGATAAGAAGCCCATACCTTGTCTTGTCTCTCTGGTTCTGGATAGAGGAGACATACATCGTTGTATCATTCTCATCTAAACCACCCACTTCTGGCTTGCCAGTTCCATCTGCCGATTCTTCTAAAATGAATAGAGAATACATGGTTCCACAGTGAGCATCCGTAAAGACTCCAACAGGAGTTCGGTTCACAGCATGTCATGTGCATGTTCATTATTGTCGCGACTTTTTCGCGGGAATTAAAAAATATAGTCGTAGTCGTAAATAGCATATCCTCTATGGGTACGAGATACACCATAGAGAGAGACATGCCAATTACCGCTCCATCCCCTAGACCAATAGGCCACGGCATACACACTCATACTATATCCATCAATAAACGAAAAAATATGGTTATGTCTGCGTATGTATGAGTACGACGCACTAGCCATCTTGGAACCCCACTCGGTATTGACTCTGAAGATAGTAGTCATGTTTCTACTGCTGGAGCATATTCCTCCTCATCCTTGTAGAAAGTCCACGCAATAGCTTCCTTGCATGTCTTCATGCGATGAGGTACTGGCAGTATGTATTCCTTACAAACTCCAGTTTTAGGATGTGGCGTACCGTCAATGACCCTGACGATAGTTAGCTCTTCTGGTTCTTCCCCATCTGCACTGATATGGGCCTTGAAGAGTTTTGCTTTGGTTTCGTCATCTGCGTTGATGAGTTCAAACTTGCCCTCATCAATCATGCGCTCGAAGCCATAGATTTCGCAACCTGCGCGCCTGACTTCGGCATTTGGATGGGTGATGATTTCTTCAAAGGTCAACTGCTCTGGATGCAGATGGAATTTCTGTGGCACTCGCATATTTTTATAGAAGTATGCCAGCGAGCCATAGATATCTGCGATCGGACCATGGCGTTGTCCGTCGATGTAATAGGCGACGAAGGTAAAAGTGCGGAGGGCAGGACCATCCTCACAATGGAGCTGCCCTTCCGCATTTCTGGATTCTATGCGTTGCCCATGTAGAGCGAAATCAAATTGCTGCCTATTTCGCTCCTGCTTTGCGCACAACTGATCCTTTGCTAACTGATTACTCTTCACTGGGCAACTTTCCCTGCGACCAGTTCGGCTGGCAGATAGTTTCGATGGCGCTCATGAAGATGACAATAGAACCATGCAATGGATCAACCCGCACTGGCTTGTCACTAGAGGCAGCTCCAGACTCTTCAACAACCACCGCATCGCTCAGAAGCAAGCACGGTTGGCCATCGATGACTTGTTTCTTGGTCAACACGCCCCAGTACATATAACGGGCACAGACTGTGACGATTTTCTGGCCTATATGTTCTTCGATGATGTCATCGGTCTGGGGGTCCGACATCGGCTGATCTCGCAATCGCTCAGGTGCGGTAGCAGTAGTCATAAAACATTCCTTTCATTTTGTAAAACTATTTGGAAACTATGGGGTTCTAGTCTAGGACTCTTCTTTCTTCTTCCTTGGCGTTCTTGTCGTACTGGCGTTGGCGCACGATCTTGTAATCGCCTGCGGGAAGATCAATGGTTCCATGCTCATCATGGACGATAGCTGCTTCTGCTTTGGCTTGCAGAAACATGTTACCATTCTCATCCACCAAGATATCGACATCATCGAAGTTAACTTCAGCAATGCGATGAGCATGGCCGGTGACTTCCCCGTGAGCGATAACTTTGTTGGTGGTTACTTTCGCTTCCGCTGGAATGGAATCCACTCTCTCAATCAACACATCTCCCTGTCGGTATTGCATAACATTCTCCTAAATAAAGGAACCAGAAACATCTATTACCTACTGGAATCACCATAATAAAGCTCCGTTGCTTTAGCATGATGAATTATACCACTCCACAAACAATTATTCTACCAAAATATTTCTCAAATTTCTCTTATTTAAACAGTAGTCTTCAACACAATGTTGTATAATATAGTACCTTCATCTCGCTCCCGTAACAAGGAGTACAAACCTTTTAAAGTAGATGAACGCTAGATGTATCATGGAGTCAAAGAACTAAGTTCTTGAGTTCTCCAACAATGTATCTCCAATATCTTTTGATAAAGGAGTAGTTGTCCGTGGCGTGGACCGATCTATATTCAAGTTCGACTTGTCCATTCCAAGCACTCCAGATGGAACCTCTGCGACATATCTAGGTGGAACCGATGGCATCGACTGTCAGCCACGTCTGGTAGGAGTTCCATCTGGACATATCTATACAATCCGTTGAGCAAGCTAGGCTTACTCTTTGTATCATAGTCATAGTTGGTGGTCTTTCATCTTTCGAGAAAAAGGGTCATTTCTAATATGCCATCCACGCATCATATTTCCATATAGAGAATGAGTATAATACAATTTCTCCGAAGATACAGAAAAATCTTTAATTTTATAGAATGGTTCTTCTATGCTTTTTCCTAATAGATATATGAGAAGTTATATGATTGTTCCAAAACCTACAGGACAACTTAATGATTAAGTGTTCTAAGTTAACCCTAAAATACTCTAACACAGAAAAAGCCAACAGCCTAGATGAATTCATAAATGAATATCAGGATGTAGTCAGGACTTTTGTTGATCTGTTATGGGAACAGGAGAAAATTCCCAGACTACTCCCCAAGGAAAACACCAGTAAACTCAATTCATCGTGGCTCTCGAAAAGAGCCATTCAGTGTGCAGCCAAACAAGCCTCTGCTATCATTAGGGGGACAAGAAAGAAGCAAAAACAAAGACAGTTTGTTTATGAACGCCTGGTCTCTGAAGGCAAATATAAGCAGGCTAGGAAACTCAAGAACATTATCGATGAAACTAATATTTCTAAACCGAACGTCAAATCTCTAGAACTAGAGTTAGATTCCAGGTTTGTAACTCTGGATTGGGATAATGCTACGAGTTTTGATGGTTGGTTAACACTAAGCAGTTTTGGTAAGAGGTTAAAAATCAAACTACCAGTAAGAAAAAGTAAGCACTTTAATTGGCTATGCAGTCGTGGTAAACTCAAATCAGGAGTTAGGCTTTCCAAGAACATGGCTACATTTAACTTTGAGATTCCTACTCCAGCAAAGAAAGACAGTGGTGTTGTACTGGGCATAGATATAGGTAGCACAAATGCAATAACTTGTTCTAATGGATTTCAAAGCAAGCAAGATAAGCATGGTTGGGACTTAAGCAAAATTCAAAATAGGTTAAGTAAACGAAAGAAAGGTAGTCAGGGATTTCGTAAGGCTCAACAGCATAGAACAAATTACGTTAACTGGTCTATTAATCAGTTGTGCTTAAAAGGTGTTAAGAAACTAAGAATAGAAAATATAAAGCATTTAAGAAGAGGTCATAAGTCATCTAGGAAATTATCGCATTGGGCTTATACTGCTATTTTTGATAAGTTAGAAGATATTTGTTCTACTTCTGGTGTCCAGATGGAACGAGTTAATCCTGCTTATACCAGTCAAAGATGTAGTCAGTGTGGTTGGGTTCGTAAGAGTAATAGACAAGGACAGCGGTTTAAGTGCAAATCGTGTTTTTATGAAAGCGATGCGGATTTAAATGCTTCTAAGAATATTTGTCTTGAGTTGCCTGTTATTAGTAAGGCACAGCGATTAAAGCGGGAAAATAGAAAAGGTTTTTATTGGAACGTTTTAGTTCAGGAGTTTATAGTCCTTGAAGCCCTAAATAACTGATTTCATGGTTTTTATGGAATTAGTAACTATGGACCCGAACGAGAACGACGGAACTCGAATCCGCACCAACACCGTGACGGGGTGCTATGCTAACCAATTACACTACGTTCCCAAATTTTTCTAACAGGCCCAGAAGGATTTGCACCTTCGCCAATTGCTTTGGAGGCAATCATGCTGCTGTTACACTATGGACCTATACTTCTTGTAAGAGAAAAGTAGTAGTTTTTCTTACAACTACGGCTGAGAGGATTCGAACCTCTAAACACTTGGGCCTTGACCAAGGGGCTTTGCCATTTTGCCTACAGCCGCTCATGCAGGACTTGCTGTCCCGTCTTCATAATTTGCACCACCCTGTTGTTCAATCATTTCTAACCAAACTGTATCTTCGACAATACACCATTCATGTTTACATTTATAGCATTTAATGCCTTCAATGTCTGGTCGTGTCATGTCATCATTATCTTCAGCAGTCCAATTTGCTGCTTTACATTTCGGGCATCTAAATTTATGCCATGTTTCAATGTATCCTGTACTCATACTACGGTCGAGAGGAGTCGAACCTCCAAAAACACCTTTTTTTGAAAAAGGCGGCGATACCAATTAGCCTACGACCGCTCAGATTTACTTAGTCGCTCTGATCTTATAATAATGGTACAGATTTCCATGGCTATTTTCATGGTATTCGTCCATCCATTTAGCCAATGCAAGCGTCTTGGCTTCAACAGTTTTCTTTATCGCCTTATTTTCTTTCTCAAGTTTCTTTACTGTCTTAATCAGTTCGCTGTACTCTTTATCAGATTCTGCTTTTCCGAATGCTGCTACCACACAAAAAAGCAAACCAAAGACAATAATTACTATCGTGGTAGTTCTTGACATTTATATCTCCTCAATCAGTAATCTCCGAAGTTGACTTCGGTATTTCTCCAAATTCTTCTTCGTATACTTTCACCAGAGCAATCAAATGTTGCATATGCCTATGAAGATCATTCTCTGATGAAAAGTATTCTTCAGCAGGAACCTTTATGTCAGGGTAAGCATCGACAACATTTTTCGCCGCCCGGAGAACTACTTCGGCTCCGCTAATTTGGCCTAAGAGATTTCGTATGTAATCTTCATTGGCCCTTTCCGCTTCATTGGGGTCAAATTCAGTTCCCATTAGCACAGTCCTTTTCTTATTACAAATCCTATGGCCCAGGAGAGATTCGAACTCTCAATCTCTTTCGAGCATCGCGGTTTAAGCACGATTGGTATACCAGTTCCCACACTGGGCCTCAATAAAGGCAGAGTTTGGAGCTAGGACTTTTCAGTTCTACCAGACATTCCTTATCTGCCATAATATCAAACTCGTAAACGATGAAAATCTAATTCTTTTCTTATATTTTTAGCAAATTTATCAGCCTCAATATAAGCATCGTTGCCCTTGGTTTTAGATCGCAAATAATAAACAGGCAACAAAGAAACGTCAGTTATCTCAACCTCTAAATACCATTGTGGTCCACCATAACGAACCGAATTAGCTCTTGCCAGAACATACAAATTATCTTGTTTTTCAGCCTTAAACCAAATTTCAAAAAAGCCTTTACTGTGCCCACAACAACTTTCAGTAGTCCGAAGCCCTGGTAGTTCATTTATTGCTTGGCAGAGACTTATAACTTCCTTGTCCATTTCATCAATCGGTAATCCCTTATCTGCCATAATATAGAGCGTCCATAATTATAGACGGTATCTCAGTTAATGTCCAGAATATTGGACATCATATTATGGGTGTTGGAGGATTTGAACCACTCGCCCGACCAACCACACTTCTTTTTTAGGGGCATGGATTTTACAGATCCACGTGCGGAGCAACACCCTTAGCAATACATCTCTTTTTTGTTACATGGCCAACATTCCAATACACCCATATTGCGGAAGGGGAGAGTCGAACTCCCAAGCCAACCAGTCTAAATAGTTGCGGTATACCAATTCCCTGCACTTCCGCTTAGATTTTTACATACGTCCCATGAACCTATTATCTTTTCGCAAACAGTCAAACAAAATCTTGTCTGCTCGTACATCGATTGTTTCAGGCAACGCTTTGAGCAGCGCTTCGTACCCGTCTGCTTCGTTTCTTAGATCCTCGACCATCTTTTCGAGGAACTTCCTTATTTGTACGGTTCTTTCGGGCATTTTTCTTCCTCGGCATATCC
>SDBV01009498.1_pt1 | contig 12927 bp, 10 predicted proteins | sample 2277081 | NCBI WGS metagenome assembly SDBV01 (sample SAMN10402039, study PRJNA504765) | marine sediment metagenome | isolation source: marine sediment core GS10_PC15, 223 cmbsf | place: Arctic Ocean: Southern Knipovich Ridge | collected 2010
TAAAAAGTAGTACTTTTGGAAGTATTAGCTGGCTAATCCAATGATGTGAATATGATGGTGATATAAAAATAAAATGCCGCACATAGCTCACAGAGACGATTTACGTGCAAAATTAAGGTATAATATCGGTTATACTGAAATTCCAAGTGACCGGCCTGCCTTTTGGGCTCCAAAACTTGGCAATGGCCTTGAAAAATCAATCCTTTCAAAACTTCTAAGAATTAAGACAAATTTATCAAACTTTATGCCAAATAATTCTGAGAGCCTTATCTATTATCGGACAACAGGGGGTCTTTATTGGAAAATTTTTACAAGCTTTCCACCTACTTTTAAAGTAAATGGAGTGCCAGGACATTCTTCAAGAGAAACAAATTTTTCTTTAGAAAACAAAATATGGGTTTTATCTGTTATATCATCCCTTAGTAGTGATCTTTTTTGGTGGTGGTATTCAATCACTTCAAACCTGAGAGATCTTAATCCAGCTGATTTGAAAGGTTTTCCTATCACAAAGAATGTTTTGAATGACGAAATGCTTATCCATCTTGGCAAGAAGTACATAGAAGATCTAAAAAATAACAGCTCAATGTTGGTAAGAGAGCAGAGACAAACTGGACATACTGAAACACAAAGTTTTAAGGTGCAGCGGTCAAAACCAATAATAGATGAAATTGATAGGATACTAGGCAAGCACTATCGACTCAACGATACTGAAATTGATTTCATTACAAACTACGACATAAAATACCGTATGGGATATTAGGATAGTTGTGACTCTCGAAGAACTCAGAAAACTAGTTTCCGAAATCTGCTCCGCCCAAAGCGAGTCAGATACGGTTGAAATCAAAAAAGCCCGGGGTGGAACGCCAAAAAGGCTTTATGAGGCCATGTCTGCCTTTGCCAATCGCACCGGTGGCGGTATTATTTTATTCGGCCTGGATGAGACCACAGATTTTTCAATCACAGGTGTCGGCGATACCCATCGGCTTCAAGAAGAGATCACAAGCCTGGCTTCCGACAACATGGAACCCGCCTTACGTCCCGAGTTTACCGTTGATGACATTGATGGTTCAACAGTTGTAGCGGTGGAAATTGACGAGATTCCGGCATCGCAAAAACCGTGTTTTTATAAAAATGCCGGACTGCCAAAAGGCGCGTATCTCCGTGTGGGCAATACCAACCGCAAAATGACCGAATATGAGGTGTTCGGATACCTGAGCGGTCGGGAGCAGCCCACTCACGACGAAGATACTGTCCCGGATGCCTCACTGGACGATCTGGACAACTCTTTGATCGAGACCTATCTGGAGGGTCTTCGTCAAATCCGTCCACGTGCGGGTTATTTGAAAAGCGGTAAAGAAAAGATATTGCTTCAGCTGAGAATTGCCGCCAAGGATGGCAGCGTAGTTCGTCCGACCATGGCAGGTTTGCTCATGTTCGGAAAGTACCCCCAGGAATTTTTCCCACAGCTTATGATCACTTTTATGCAATATTTCGGCACCACCGAGGATGAAAAAACGCCTCAAGGGGCGCGGTTTGTCGATAACCGCCGCTTCGAAGGACCCATTACTGAAATGGTGGACGAAGCGGAAACATACATCATGAGCGCCATGCGGAAATCCTCCCTGATCGATGGCATGTTCCGCCGAGATATCACGGAATACCCGAGGGAGCCATTAAGAGAATCCATTGCCAATGCCGTGGCCCATCGTGATTACAGCCCATATGTCCGTGGCAGCTATATCCGGATCCGTATGTTTGCCGACCGTCTCGAAGTCCAGAGCCCGGGCGGGCTATTTGGAAATGTTACCGTTGACAACCTGGAAGATGAACATTCTACCCGAAATGCCAGGCTGATGCGCATGATGGAGGACACGCAGGTGGTAGAAAACCGGGGCAGTGGCGTCAGCGCCATGCTCCATTCCATGCGAGAGGCCAATCTGGAGCCTCCCAGGTTTGATGACCGCCGGGCCTCGTTCAAGGTAACCTTCCACAATCATACCCTGATGACACCGGAAGCCATATCCTGGCTGAATCAATTTTCCCACCTTCCACTCAACGACCATCAACGGTTGGCTCTGGTATACCTGCGACAGCACCCTTATATCGATAATCAGGACTACCGCCGCCTGAATCGTGTTGACATGATGACCGCCGGCCAGGACCTTCGGAGCATGGTTCAGACCGGCCTCGTCGAGCAAACAGGCTTTGGCCGATGGACAAAGTATATTCTAAAAGTCCAGGAAGAAAGGGCCGAAGAGTCCAAGACCCCATCCCATAAGGAAACCATTCTGGCCCATGTGAAAAAGCACGGATCAATAAACAATACCGAATGCCGGGATTTATTGGAAATTGATTTACACAAAGCATCGTATTTACTCAAAAAATTGGCTAAAATGGAAATGCTTAAACAGTCGGGAAAGCGACGCTGGACTAGATATCGGCTATCTTAAATTCTATTAGCAATTCTATTAGCAATTATTGCTAATAGAATTGCTAATAGATTCCGAATAGACGTTCTAGTAGTCCCAATTCATCCTAACTGAGCGTCGAATCAGGAAAAAATCGGGCATGAGCCGGTCACCCGTAGCTGTGAATTAGTGATGTATAAAACCTTTTCTGTAATCCTATCCGAATTAATTTCGGATAGGATTACAGATAGAACTGCTTGAAATGATACATAAAATAAACATGAGCCATTGTACTTTCGTGAAAATCCGTAGTGAAAAATGAGAAAAAGGGAAAAAGCGGATCCATTGATATTGGCATTTGAATGCGTTTTAGGCCTCGGCGAGTTCATATCGTACAACCGTTCATGGGAATTTGTCCGAGACCTGGAAGATGTGAAGCAAGAAATCGATGCCCTGGTAAAAGATGGGCAGGCTGAACGTGCCGTCAGTCTGTACGAAATATTTCTTTCCGGCTGTTACGAAAAAGCTGACGAAATTGACGATTCCGGCGGCAACTTGGGCATGTTCTTTGAAGACCTGCTTTGTGCCTGGATCAACGCTAGGCAAAAAGCAAAATATGATCCCGAAGAAACCGTCCAAAATATTCTTAGATGGATAGACAATGACGATTATGGATTTTGCTATGAAATTGAAAGAAACGTGGTAAAAGCGCTGAACAAAAAATCGGTGAAGTTGTTTGAGGCTGCAATCAAGTCCCGATTTGAAAAAGCCATTTCCACGGTGGACATTAAAAAATGTAAACGGATTTCTGATTACCCCTTCGGGGTTAGAGAAAATTTATCCGTATTGAAAATCATTTATATTGAATCAAAAGATACCAACAATTATTTGGCTCTCTGCAAAAAAACAGGAACAACGCCTAAGGACTGTGAAAATTTGGCCAACATCTACAAGGCGAAACGCAACTATCAAAATGCGCTGAATTGGGTTGAAAAAGGCCTGAAGCTGGAAAAAAAAGGCAACTGGGCCAATCAATCCAGTTTCGGATTAACAGGATTAAAACAGGAACTATTAAACAAGCTTGGACGTCGGGAAGATGCACTTGATCTTGCATGGACTGAATTCAAAATGCATCCCTCAAAATTTTCCTATGAAGAGCTAATGAAATTCGTTGTCAAAAAAGATGTAAAACACTGGCATCAGAAAGCCCTTGGAAAAGCCCATGCATCTCTGTCCGGTTTTATCGATATTTGTGTAGACACCAAGGAATGGCACACACTTGCCGAGCATGTCTCCTCTATTGATACAGAACTGCTTGAAAATCTCAGCCATTACACCACAGACAGAGCTGCTAAAAGACTACCCAAAAAGTACGGGCTGGCAGCAGCGAAGATATATAGTGCATCGGGCTTGCGCATCCTAAAAAAGGGGAAAAGTAAATATTACCAATATGCTTTGGAACATTTCCGGAATGCTTGCAAGCTATATGAAAAAGCCGGTCGGGATCAATTGTGGCTGGACCTTGTTGAAAGAGTGCGGAGGGATCATTCCCGTAAATACAGTTTTATCGGCTATTTCGAGGAAATAGTAGATAAACGTCCGCTGAAAAAACCTGAATCATTTGAAAAAAGAGCGCTGAAGCGATGGAAAAAACAAATATCATAACCAGCATATATTTTAGGAGCCAATAATTTCCGGATAGACTTAAAACAATGACGTACACTGTTGAAAAAATTGAAACCGATAGTATCGAATGTCCATATGCACTTAAAAAATTGGAAATTCAAAAAGACTATCCATGCTTTTGGCATATCGGAAATCTTGATATCTTGGACAGGAATCTGCTTGGTTTCTTCTGTTCAGTCAGATGCCCGGGCGACATCATACTAAAAACTTACGATCTGGCTCGATCATTCCGAGATACCGGAGTCACAGTAATCAGCGGCTTTCATTCGCCCATTGAAAAAGATTTTCTAGAAATTTTGCTCAGGGGCTCGCAACCGATTGTGATCTGCCCGGCCCGGAGCATCGAGAATATGCGTATCCCCCTTGCCTGGAGGGAGCCTATTGATAAAGGCGGGTTGCTTGTATTGTCTCCTTTTATGAAAAAACATAAACGAGTTACAGCATCGCTTTCTGAACAGCGTAACCGGATAGTTGCTTTGCTTGCAAGAGATGCTTTCCTTCCCTACGCTGCACCGGGAAGTCGAAGCGAAAATCTTTGTAAAGAAATTATAAAAATCGGAAAACAGATTTTCACTTTCAGGGATGACGCAAACCAGTCATTGATAACCATGGGCGCTAAGCTAATAAAAGTAGAAGGTCTTAAAAAACAGTATTAATACTCTTACATGCGAGAGTGGAACATCCTTCAGTAATCAACTAAACCCCCCACTGCTTTAACTTGATGGCATGGGGTTTTTTAAAAACATGGGCAACATGAAGCGAAGGCAATTTATAAAAAACCTTCTTCAAGCAATAAAAGCATCTATTGTGGTGAATATACTTTGGGTTTCCACCAGTCAAGGAGCGCTTGCTGCTGAGGGTAAGAATATGAAACGGTTCAATAATATCAATTTAAGGGAAATCGTTAAACGAAAACTGCATCATGGAACCAAACAATATTTAAATCCATTCGGTTCCCGGATGCACGGAAATTTTTGGCGGTTGATGCGCTGGAAGCTGTTTGATGAAAGTCGTTTTAAGCCATTCTACTCACAAGAACCGACTGTGCCGCTGAAAATGGATTGGAAGCCTATCGAAAAATATAAGGGTCTATCCATTACATTTTTAAAACATGCCACGCTCGTCATTAAGGACGGCGACGATTATATTTATGTGGATCCGGTTTTTTTTCCAATTTTTCGATTTATCAAAGATTTTACCCCCTTTAACTTTGATATCAAAGAACTGCCGAAACCCAAGCATATCTTAATTACCCACGGCCATTATGACCATTTGGATAAAAAATCCCTGGCTGTTTTTGATAAACAATCTCACCTCATCACGCCAAAGGGTTATGATTCGATCTTTAAAGGGCTGGAAATGGATCGCAGGGAACCGCTCGACTGGTTTGACACCCTGACGCAAGGCGACCGGGAAATTACCTTTCTGCCATGTCATCATTGGACCATGCGCAACCCAATCACCGGACCCAACACCAATCTGTGGGGCTCCTACCTGATCAGAACCAAAAGTGGCCCGGTAGTATACGTATCGGGTGATCTGGCCTATTTTGATCGATTTAAGGAGATCGGCGAAGAATTTCAAATCGATTTGGCCATTTTTAATTTAGGCGCTTATGAACCGCGCTGGTTCATGGCGGACAGCCACATCAATCCGGTTGAAACGGTTCGGGCTTTTCGGCAATTAAATGCTAAGTATTTGATGATTGTCCATTGGGGAACGTTCCGCTTGGGAGATGAGCCGGTTCATTTTCCGCCCATTGACATCCTGAGAGAATTACAAAAAGCCGGATTGCAGGACCGCTACATCCGGATCAGCCACGGGCAAACACTGTTTTTTGATTCTCTCAAAGTGGCGTAAACAGTTAATTTGAATCATAATAACCGTAATTATTAGACAGTTTTTTTTCTTTAATTATTTGAAACAATATAGTTTATTTCTATAATTACATTTAGGATTTTTTATATTTCGATATTTTTAGAAATTTAGTTGACAAATGATCATTAGCTTTATATCTTTGAAACATGAAAAATGAATTGGCTGCTAGACGATTTGCCGAACTGGGACATAACACGCGACTTTCGATTTTTCGTTATCTGGTGAAAGTCGGTGATGGCGGTGCACCGGTGGGACAAATTCAAAAAAAGCTCGGGATACCCCACTCGACCCTGTCTCACCACATCAACCGCCTGGTTTCCGTGGGATTGATCCAACAAGTCCGTGAGAGCCGCACTTTGTACTGCGTGCCCCAATTCGAAGTTCTACAAAAACTGATAGACTTCCTTCAAGATGAGTGCTGTACAGAGAAGAGAGGCGCCACTTAGAATACCGTTTATCGAATATTTTTTTGATCATATATTTCGATATTTCTGGTAATATTGATATAACTCTATTAAAAAAAATGGAGGAGAGCATGATAAGTGAAATGGTAAAAATAGGTCATTTTATGGGTGAGTCTTTTCTGCATATATGGCCCTATCTGGCAATAACGATTCCTTTGACCGTAGCCGTAAGCATGTCGGGAGCTTCCAAATATATCAAAAAAGCCTTTGATGCCGGACCCATCACCGCCATTTTCATTGCAACCGCCGTCGGCGCCTTCAGCCCCTTTTGCTCCTGCGGTGTCATTCCGATTATTGCAGCATTGCTGATCAGTGGAGTGCCACTGGCTCCGGTGATGTCATTCTGGATCGCGTCCCCTTCCATGGATTTGGAAATCTTTTTTTTAAGTGCCGGAATGATTGGATGGAATTTGGCTATATGGCGCCTAATCGGCACGCTTGTTCTAAGCCTGGGTGCAGGGTTTATTACCTATTTTTTAACGCAGCAACATTGGATCGGAACCGATATCTTACGAAACCGAAACGCTTCAAAAGCCCCGTCTGTAAAATCGCTTTTTAAATTCAACTGGGGAACACTCAAGAACAAAATAAGGGCCTTTTCTTCTCTTCAAACCGTCAAGCCCCTCGCTGTTCCTGTGGCTGCCTGCTGTGACGGTAGCACCATTTCACTGACCGAAATCCAGTCGTCTGTTCCTATCGATTCAGGATCCGCTGCATCAGAACATATTAGAGATACGCCCGGGACTGATACACGTGGGTGTAGTACTAACTCCGGTTTCCGAAATCGATTGTTCAAGGAATCCTATAGCGCCACCCTGATGGTTATCAAGTTTATGGCGTTGGCTTTTTTCCTGCAAGCCTTGATTATTTTTTATATTCCTGACAAATGGATCACCAGCACCATGGGTCAGGGAAATGCTTGGGCCATTGTTACAGCCGCCCTTATTGGCGTCCCGGCCTATACCAGCAATCTGAGTGCGTTGCCGATGATCGGCGGGCTGCTAACCCAAGGTATGAGCCCGGCTGCAGCTTTGGCATTTCTGATCGCCGGTCCAACGACCACCCTACCGGCCATGGTCGCGGTAGGGTCGCTCGTATCAAAAAAGGTTTTAATCCTATATGTCTCTTTTTCACTCTTGGGCGCTATTTTACTGGGTTATCTAAGATTAATCTTTGGATAAGCGTGAAAAAATACACAGTATTAGTTTTACGATCTTTCTTCAGAAAACTTAAAATATTTAATGTCTTACCCTTCAAGAAATTTACTCCACCTGACTTTTGACAGATTGCAAATTATATGAAATCCGAATACATTTGACCCAAGGGATTATTAACAGCGCAACATGTGGAAAACCGCTGAAGCTATGAAAGGTTTTATGCAGTATAACGCGCAAAAAAAGCTCTATTCTGGCGAGCTATATTCCGTACTGATGAATCACCACCAACAACTTGAATGAGAATGGATCACGGAAAAGGGATTTTTCATGTACCAAAAGATTTTGAATCGCTCTGAATCTCAGCCACCTCCGATGATAGGAACAATGTTGATTTCGGTGTTATCCAAGATCTGAAGTTCCGTAAGCCGCTGGGGCGCAATAAAATCCTTATTCTGTATTATCGCATAACCCGCGTGGAGCCTGCCGTCTTTGTCCAGCAGCGTTCTATGAAACTCATCGCCAAGACGCTTTCCCAAATGCTCTATAAATTCGGCTACCGTGCAAGCCGCCGGGACCAATATATTGAAATCGTTTTCCGGGGCCAATTTCAATAGAAAATCAGAGAGTTTAACGCGGACGGTTATTGATTTTTGCGATCGGGTCTCCTCTGTTTGGTTGGAATCATTCACTCTTTCAAAATTCCCTGCTTGGCCAAATCTTCAACCAGCCAGTCCAATCCGAGTTCATACAGTTTCCAGCGTTTCGGGGCTGCCGAGTGGCGATCCCATCCAAGCATATCATAAACCAGATTGCGTGTTTCAAAAAATTGCTGGCGGTCGATGACCTGTCCTTTAAGTATCCCGCCTTCCATCGGTTCGAAGCACCGCTCCGGAAGGACATCTTCTTCGGACGTAAAGCCTTCACGGGCATTAAACGCCCGAGCCATGTTGAAGGAACGCTCTGAAATTTTCATCAATTCCCAAGTCGACGCATTCCAACCGGTTACGCCTCTGACCTGATCCAGAATTTGATCGATGCTGTAAGGCATAAACGAACAGATGCCGACGTGGTTGTGGATCGACCGGTTAAGCATCATATAAATCCAAAGGCGCGCTTTACGCGGACTCAGTTCCTGGCTGTCTGCAGATTCCAGAATACCCATATTTTGAACAGCAGCGAAAGTTGGCGCATCCTCACTGGCGTACATGTTGTCATGAATATTGGTCATATGCTCAGCACCGGTGACCGAGAGCGCATAGCCGATGCCCATACCAGCCTTCCAACGCGGCTCATGCAGCGGAAACGGTTGGCCTTTAACATGCATAAAGCAAGCAGCGGCCTCCTCACCTAGTTTGCCGGCGATGTTTTGCGGGCCTTCCGCCAGAATATCTCCCAGACCTTCCCGCTGGACCATTTGATTCAGTAATTTCAACATACCGGCCGTAGAGCCGAATCTTAAGTTAAGATCGTTAGTCAAATCCTGAGGCAACAATCCCCGTTCAGCGCACTCGATGGCGCCGGAGATCATAACACCAGCGCTGATCGTATCGATTGTATAAGCGTCACATATTTCGTTGGCTTTGGCGATCGCTTTAAGATCATTGATTCCACAATTCGATCCAAATGCGGCGATTGTTTCATATTCAGGACCGCCGTAGCGACGACTGACGGTCAGTCCCTCGTCGTTAACTTCCACAACCCGTTTGCAGTGCACCGGACAGGCGTGACAGCTTAAGCGATCGACTAGAATCGTATCCGTCATAAAACGGCCGGAGATAGTCTCAACATCCTCAAAACTGCCTTCTTTGAAATTGCGAGTCGGCAAGCCACCGGCGCTGTTGATAAGCGGGATAGCACGCGCGGTGCCCATCTCTGTCATCGTGCCTAATGAAGCTTCATAATTGTCACGCAGCCAGCGGGCAATTTCCGTGAGCGCCTGTTTATCGGCGACATCGGGTCGCTGCTTGCCGTTGATCGCGATGGCCTTAAGCTTCTTGGCTCCCATCACCGCTCCCAGGCCGGAGCGGCCGATAAAATCATGCAGTCCGAGTGCGATGCATGCAAAACGGATCAGCCGTTCGCCTCCTGGGCCGATCATGGCAACAGAGGCTTTGTTATCACCGACGGCCGCGCGGACACCCTCCTGGGTTTCGTAAGCTTCCAGGCCCCAAATATCGGACGAATCCCGCAATTCAGCTGTGTCATTATTAATCCAGAGGTATACCGGCTTTTCAGATTGACCCGTAATCACGATTCCGTCATAACCCGCCCAACGCAACTTGACTCCCCAGTCTCCTCCACCTTCACCTTCACCGTATCCCCCTGTCAGGGGTGATTTAGCACCGGCACTATTGCGGGCCGATCCGGGTATCCCCGTGCCCGTGAGGACGCTGGCGGCAAACACCAGTACGTTGTCGGGGCCCAGCGGATCGCAGCCGGGTGTTACTTCCTTAAGCAAATAATGTGAAATAATGCCTTTACCACCCAGGTAGGTGCGATAAAATTTTTCATTATGTTCGTCAACGCTGATATCTCCGGTGCTCAGGTTGACGCGCAGGATTTTTCCCCAGTAACCGTAAGCCATGGGCCACCTCCTGTATTGAGATTCAGTTTCCGGAAAAATAGATCCTTGGCAGCGTTTCGGAAAACAGATAAGAGTCGGACAGGTGGACAGACCACTTGTCCAAAGTATTTTCATTAACTTTTTTAATTCATCTGTCAAGAACTATTTCATTTTTTAATTTTCCACCATGTACCCGCCAAGTGTTAATTCTCCTATTTTATTTTTAATATTTAGTGCCCGAATGAAAACTAGAATTTTTCTTTTAAATCAAGGTATATTAATATTTTAACCCCAAACATACGCCTGTATTTTAAGGATTACAATTTTATATCCAACGCTGAAATGGGCTAAAAAGACAGTTTTCATTCAAGCACTATTTAATATCCATAAAAATTTAACCTTGACAGCGTTTTGGAAAACAAATAAGAATCGGGCAGATGGACAGACCACTTGTCCAAAGCACCCATTCGAAAAATTAATCCTGCCAACCGCTTAATCGGAGGTGATGTATGGCCTTAGAAAAGCTTTTCAGCCCATTTTCCATTGGACACCTAAAACTAGAAAATCGCATCGTCATGCCCCCCATGGCGACAAACTATGCTACATCGGAAGGTTTCGTTTCCGACCGCCAGATCGCTTACTATGTTGAACGCGCCAGGGGTGGTGTGGGGTATATCAACGTTGAGCACACCGGTATTCATGACCAGGGCAAAGCCAGTCCGAAAATGCTTATGATCAGCACTGACGAGCATGTGGCAAAAATCGAGAATCTGGTAGAAGCGATACACGCGGCCGGCGGAAAAATTGTGGTTCAGATCAATCACGCCGGACGTCAGACCTTTTCAAAAGTGACGGGCGCTCCCATTGTTGGACCTTCTGCCGTACCCGCTTTGCCGGCGATGGAAACACCCCGCGAATTGGCGGTCAGTGAAATCGAGGATCTCGTAAGTGTGTACACACAAGCAGCCGACCGTGTGAAAAAAGCGGGCGCAGACGGCGTTGAACTTCATATGGCCCATGGGTACCTGATTTGTTCTTTCCTATCGCCGTTTTCAAATAAAAGAAAAGATCAATATGGCGGGGATATCACGGGCAGATCCCGATTTGCATTAGAGGTCCTTCGATCCGTGCGCCAAAGCGTAGGCCCGGATTTTCCGATTATTTGCAGATTGAGTGGAGATGAATATGTCGAGGAAGGATTAAATGTAAACGATACCCGACAGATTGCCAAGCTTTTGGAAAAAGAGGGCGCCGATGCCCTGCATATTTCGGCCTGTAATGCGGCTTCGGGTTTCCTCAATCATCCCCCCTATTATGTAAAAGAGGGTGTTTTTGTTCATCTGGCTGCGGCCGTTAAATCGGAAGTCGATATCCCGGTTATTACAGTGGGCAGAATCAGAAACCCGGTTATGGCAGATCAAATCATACAAGATGGAAAAGCGGATCTGGTTTCCATGGGTAGGGCCTTGATTGCCGATCCTAACTTGCCCCAAAAGGCCAAAGAGGGGAGGCTTGAAGAAATCATTCCGTGTATATCATGCAATAAGTGCATCCAAACACTGAGAATAGATGCTGTTCGATGTTCTGTTAATCCGGAGACGGGCAATGAAATCCAATTCCGGTACTCAAAAGCGGATCGTTCCAAAAAGGTGTGGGTGGTAGGTGCCGGACCCGGCGGACTCAAAACAGCTGAGATAGCCGCACTGAGAGGTCACCAGGTGAAGATTTTTGAACGGAAAAACCAATTGGGTGGTCGCGTCAGACTGGGTGCCAATCCTCCTAAAAAAGAAGTGCTCAATGAATTTATCGATTATCTCGAAAAAAGGGTTAAAGCGCTTGGGGTAACCATTGAGATGGGCAAAGAGTTTACATCCAATATGCTGGATCCGGTAAGACCGGATGTGGTGATTGTGGCCACCGGTGCTTCACCGCAAATTCCAGATTGGCAAGGAATTGAAGAAAGTGGTGCCCTTTCTGTTGATGATGTTTTATCTGACAAGGTGGACATCGGAGATAAGGTTCTAGTGATTGGGGGTGGCGGCACGGGTGCTGAAATAGCTGATTTTGTGTCGGAGGCGGGAAAAAAAGTCACCTTGGTTGAAATGTTGGAGGATATTGCATTGGATCTGGTTACCCACCTGCAGCACTATCTGAAACAGCGGCTTGGTAAAAAGGGCGTAACGATTCATACATCCACGCGGGTAACAGAGATGGGTAAGGGTTATGTAATGATTGAGGATACTACCGGTATTAGAAAACTTGACGACTTCGACACTATGGTGTTGGCCCTGGGTTCTGAAAGACCCAATGATGCCGTTTATAAGAACCTTGAGGGAAAAGTTTCCGAACTGCATGTGATCGGTGATGCTCGCCGGCCGCGTGAAATCATAGATGCGGTATATGAGGGTGAGGAAATCGCCATTAAACTGTAAGCCGCCATTTACGCTGGAGAATACACTAAGCAGAATTGAAAAAAAGATGAGGCAAGGGGGGTGATATCAAACAATGATACAATAGCTTAAGATATGTAGGTCCGAGTGACAACCACACTATGGTTGGTGTAACTAAGAGACCATGTGTGAGATAGCAAGGGATATCTGATGCAGGAAAGGAGGAAAGAGAAGTATGACGAAGAATAAATGGACCGGGGTCAGTGGATTTGTTTGTCTATTATAGCTTATCTTAGGTGGTACAGCTTTGGCAGCAAAAAAGGTCGTTCATGTCTGGCAAACTCAAACCAATCCCAAATCACAACAAGCCATTGCCAATAT
>SDBV01009499.1_pt1 | contig 12927 bp, 9 predicted proteins | sample 2277081 | NCBI WGS metagenome assembly SDBV01 (sample SAMN10402039, study PRJNA504765) | marine sediment metagenome | isolation source: marine sediment core GS10_PC15, 223 cmbsf | place: Arctic Ocean: Southern Knipovich Ridge | collected 2010
TTTGGAACTATTAACATACGTTTAAACCTCAAAGAAGATGTTTTTTATCGCGATTTAAAAGCATCATTACTAAAAAAAAGGAAACAATATGATGAAGCTTTAGAGGTCATCGATTCCGCAATTGGAATTAAGCCAAATAAGAGCTATTTATATCAAACTAAATCAAAAATATTATTTAAACTCCAACGATTTGATGAGGCCATAATTGAAATTGATTCTGCAATTCTCAATGATCCTGAAGATCGAGCTTATTACCGGTTCAAAACCTCAATTTACTTGAAAATGAAGGATTATAAAAATGCCTTAAAATCTATTGATAAAACAATTGAACAAGAACCCGATGTAATCTGGACTGGTGCTGAAGAAGAAGGTCCCGAAATGCCTATGGTTCGTTATGATGATGAATTTGGTGAGGCAGAAATTGAAGACGATTCGTTAGATGATTATGTCACTAAGGCTGATATTTTGCTAAAACTAGAACGGAAAGAGAAAGCCCTTGAGGTTCTTGAGGAAGTAAGAGAAATTGCCGAAAATCAAAATACTCTTGATTATATGAAAAAAATTGATAATAAAATTAAAACTCTCTAAACATCAAGATTGTTCAGCTCTCATTTAAGTTATATCTTATATATAACTCAGAATTCATTCTAGAGTCCTTTACTGTTGAGAAATTTGATATTGACTACCAATCTTTCTTAGATATTAAAAGACGACAGAATAAAACAATCAAATTAAATTATTCGTTTTTTTTCCTTCTACTTTTTTCTTTTTCAAAGAGCTTTTCTACAAACTTAAATTCTCTATCATCCAGTTCTCGAATTGGTCTTAGGGAATTTAATGCACCTAAATATAATCTCTGTTCACCGAAATGGATTTCATCAACAATGTTAACACAATTACCATGGTTGAAAAATGGAGCACTTTTCTTTTTAATTAATGGATTTCTAAGATTTTTTATTACCTCAAAAACAGCTTTCCCCATTTCTTTGATATCCTTTTCTGGAACTTTATCTAATTTTAAAATTTTTCGAATTCCATCTTCAAAAATATAAAGAATTTCCATGTATCCCAATATTCATCACATCACTAAGTTATTTATTACAAAAACATGTTTTTTATTAAATTTTAGACTTTGGATCATAAATTTAAGGATTTGAATTTTTAAAAGATTTTTCACTAAAATTTTGTTTTTATATAAAATTTTAAATGTAAATTTGTTTGTATCTTTTTTGTCATTATGACCATTTTATGTTCTCTTTCATAATTTTATAAGAGTTTTTCCTCTTTAAAAGATATTTGCCATTATCTTTAGCTATATAACCATTCTCAAATAATGAATCGATAATTTTTAGAATATATTCTTTACTCTTTCCAGAAACTGATGTAAAACCAAAAATCTTTCCAGTATATAGGACCGTTTCATATTCACTTAAGGAAAGTGAATCTCTGAGTAGAAGAACCAAGGCTTGGGCAATTTCTTCAGCAGGAATATTAATAATTTGCCGTTTATTTTCATTAGAACTAGGATATCTAACAGGTATTTGAGATTGATTTTTTTTCCAAACTGTATTTGTAGATTGATACATATCTCTACTATTTCTTATATAACTATAAATATCTGATTTCATACTCGGACCTAAACGAGATATATTACAGCATTGACAAATTCGTTTGCATAATTCATTAATGTGAATGGGAGATTCCATTTTCACAATATTTGTAATAACGGGAGTAGATCTTCGTAGAGAATAACCGTCATATGATCTATATTTAACAAATATATTTGGATGTGCTTTGTTGTATTTTTTATATTGAGTAAAATCTTCCGGTAAATTATTAAAATCGATTCTCTTCTTAGATTTGTTTTCAAAGGATTGTTGGAATTCTTGTAGATTAAAATTTTTGCTCTTTTCAAATGAGACTGAATCTAAATTTTCTTTTTTTCTTTTTATTGGTGAATTCTTTGAATTTTTAAGCTTTTCAATTAATTTCGAGATTTTGTTAATTTCTTTTTGACGGTTAGTAATCCAATCATAAGACCAAATTCTATAAATCTTCCACCCAAGCGATTCTAAAAATTTTTGTCGAATACGGTCCCTATCTCGTGCAGTAAATGAAGAATGATATTGACTTCCATCACATTCAATACCTAGAATGTATTGTCCAGGAAATCGAGGATGTACGACACCCAAATCAATTTTAAAGCCAGAACTTCCTATTTGAGTATGAACATCATATCCTAAATTTTTTAATGCTTTGTACACTTCAATTTCAAATGGAGAATCAAATTCCTCATCAACAAATGTATTCCTTTCTTTGATGTAGGATAATTCTCCTTTATTTTCAGCATATTCAATATATTGTTTTAGTAATTTTAGACCCTTACTTTGTGTTCTAGATACATCAATTTCTCGTGCATAAATAGAACTAATAATTTTTACTTTATACCTCGCTCTTGTAATTGCAACATTTAATCTTCTCTCTCCTCCTACCCTATTTAGAGGTCCGAAATTAAGACTCAACTTACCATCTATATCTTTGCCATACCCGATACTAAAAAACATAACATCCCTCTCATCTCCTTGAACATTTTCAAGATTTTTTATAAAGAAATGTTCTAAATCGCCTTTTTGAATATATTTTTCATATTGGATTTCTTGTCTTATTAAATGTTCAAGAGCCGCTCCAATTGCATTTTGTTGAGCCTGAGAAAATGCAATCACTCCCAAAGAGAGTTCTGGGTCCGTTTTAAAATGATGTAGTATTAATTCTGCCACTCTAATTGCTTCAACTTTATTAGTCCTGCTCTTTCCTCTATCATAAATCCCATCATGCACATATTCAAACTCAATTCCTAAATTGTCTTTATTATGATAGATTGCAGGGTATGTGTATAATTGATTATCGTAAAAATGATAGTTTGAAAATGCTATGAGAGATTCGTCTCGACTTCTATAATGATGCTCTAACAGTAAATTTGGGAAATTTGATAAGGAAAAACTTTCTAAGATACTTTCAAAATCGACATCTTCATAATAATCCTCATAATTATCATCAGATAATGCTTGAAAGAAGGTTGTCGGAGGTAATTGTTTTTGATCACCAACGATAATGACTTGGCTCCCTCTCATTATAGCACCAATAGAATCCTCAGGGCGTACTTGAGATGCTTCGTCAAAAATTACAATATCGAATTTATATATTTCGGGATTAAGGTATTTACTTATGGAAAGGGGACTCATTAAAAAACAGGGTTTAAGAGATTTTACTAAATTAGGTATTTGGGAAAATAAAAGTCTTATTGGTTTGATTCTTCGTTTTTTTATGATCTCTTTTTTCAAAATATTGATATCAGAACTGTCGGCCATTACCCACTGAGTTTTAGGTCTTAAATTAGATAAAATATACTGTAATCTTTTTCTGGATATGTTAATATGTTTTTTGTCTAAATTTTTGAAATTTTCTAATGCCGAGTCAAAGGTAAGTGATCTAAATTTACGTAGTATGGGATTCTTAGAATATATATAATCCAGATATATGTTGTAGATAAACTTTTCAAATGATTTTTCCAAATTTACTATTCTTGTCTCATATTTTAAAGAAGTAAAAAATAAATTTTCAACATTTAATTCTTTTAGTTCTATTCTTAATGAATCTATTGAGTTCCAATCATCAATTTTATCTATTTTATCTATTTTTTCTTTAAGCCAGAGTAACATTTTCTCAAATGATACTTTTTCGAGGTTGATATCGAAAACTTTAGAATCGATCTTTGGAAATAAGATTCTTAAATATTTGATTCTTGTTGTATAGTTTTTTATCTCCTGACTTAATATATTGTAAAATTCTTGATCAAATTGGATGATTTGTTGTTTTTGGATTTCAACATTTATCGATTCCCAATTTAATGAGTTAGGAACTTGTAGTAATTTTTTATAATTAAGTGCTTCCTCAAGAATTTGTTTAATGTCAATATACTTTAGTTTTTCATCAATTTCAAGCAAAAAACGTATTTTTTTTACGTCTTTTCTATATTCAGATTTTAAAATTCTTATAAAAGATTTATATTTAGTCGAGAATCTTTGTAAGATATTTTCTATATCGTATAGTAAAAAATCTATATTTTGGTTAATTGAATATTCATAGAAATTAATAATTTGAAAGAAATTTAGTAGTTTGGTCGAGGAAATAGCTTTTTTAATTTTTATTGAAAATTTCTCTAATTGATTTATAGTATCGATTGTTTCATCGAATTCAAAAATTACACTATTTCGAAACTCAAATGTTAAGTTTGATATATCAAAACCATACCAAGGATTATCATTATAATTTTTAAATAATGGACGCAAAATATCGATCTTTTTGAATGTTTCTATAACTCTTGAAAACATCTTTCTTGATAGGTTTTCAATCCGTAGGTTATATTTAGGGTAAAAAGTAACATCAGCTAATTCAACTAATTTACCATGAATATAGTAAGCTGAAATATCAAATGGTGAGTAAGTTTGCCTCAATGTTTTAAAATAATTATTTAATAATTCGCGATCATGAGTCAGCTCTTTAAGAAAATGGAGCCGGGGATTCTTATATTCTTTTTTATCAAGTAAACAACTTCCCAATTCTTCAAATACTGTTTTTTTCTTGGTTTTATAACTATGTAATCCTAAACAGAAATTAGCGAATCCACATTCTTCCAATCTTTTCATAACAACCTCTAAAGCTGCCATTTTCTCACTTACAAAGAGCACTGTTTTCTCTCGAGCTAAAGAAGTTGCGATTATATTTGCGATTGTCTGACTTTTTCCCGTTCCTGGAGGTCCCTGGACAGTAAAAGTTTTCCCTTGTTCAGCATTTAAGATAACGTTTTGTTGACTCGAATCTGCGTCCAGAATATGGAAAGTTTCTTTTGAATCTATTTGATCTAACTCTTCTCCAGACAGCCAAACAATTTGCTCATTTGACTTTTCTTCTATTAAATTGTTTAGGATTTTATGGTTTTTAATTAGTTCTATATTATCTTTTATATCCCGGTACATAACTAGCTTCGAAAAAGAGAAAAAACTTAAATATACATCTCGAACTATTTTCCAAGATCTAGTTTCTGAATATTCATTAAGGGTGGATTCAATTTCTGAAAAATATGTTTCAATGGCTTCAATTTCTTCACTAAATTGAGGTAATTTTATTTTAAAGTCATTTTCTAATTTTAATGCTAACGCAGGATTTAACAAAATATCATCATCAAAAAATTTAAGCTTGTAGGGTTGTAATAAAGAGGTTCTTTCTAAAATCACAGGTACCAAAATTAAAGGTGATGAATTTATACTATCTGAAAAAGCAATATCTTTCCATTGTAAGAAACCGAATGATAAAAATAATATATTTACCCCTTGTTCTTGAAAAGAACTACGAGATCGTGATGATAAATTTCGAAGAATTTTATATAATTCTTTATCTTCTTTATCTGTTAGAATTTCTCCGCTCTTCAACGGTTTACTATAAGTTAATGGCTCTTCTTCAATCTTTTCATCCATAAAATCTGTTAGATCTTGTTTTGGCCTATTTAAACTGTCAATATCCCGATAGATAATTGTCATTTTTTTTCGTCTGTTGACCAGCATATCAAAAATTTCTTGATCGTCTGGCTGAATTAATTCAACAGTGGAAGCCTTAGTGCGGCGGAAATATAATTGTCTATTCCTTCTGGATAAATCAATTAATTTATTTAACCATTTATTGATGGTATCATTAAATTTTTTCTTTTTTGAAACAGGCATTCTTGATTCAACTTTTATATTTCTATCAAGTGATATTTTTACACGTTTCTTATTAATTAACTCTTTTCTATCTATTTTGGGAATGCAAACCCTTTTACATTCAGTTAAAATCGAATTTTAGCCTTTCAATGGAAATGATGCTATTTTTGTCCAGTACCAAACAAATATTTTCTAATAAATTTAATATTTTTTTGATTTCATTTAATTCTAATTCAATTTATTATATAAATTCTGTAAGAAAAAAGCTATTCCTAAATAACTAATGGTTATAGTTTTTTCTTTTTTATCTTCTGGATTTGGGGAAATTTCAAAAAATAATTTTGAATGATGTAAAAATATCAGTATTGTTTATCAAATTGAGAATAACCCATACAGCAATTAACAGGATTATATCCATATTAGCTTACTAAATGAATAAGTGTCGATGAAATGTTCATCTATAATAAAGATTGAAAATCGATAAGTAGATGACTCAATTTTTTTTTTATTTTGATTTCCCAAAATCTTCTAGAAATTCCTTTGCTTTTGTGCTTAATTCTGGATTTCTTGAAGTAATATGGTTCTTCAGATATTGCTCTATCTTTTCTTGATTACTATTGCTTAATTGGTTATATATCACCTTAAAATCTCCCCCCTTGTAACCAATTCTCTTACTTTCTAGAATTGCCATTACTTCAAACCAGAAATTTCCATTAGGAACTTTAAAACCTTCTAATAAATGATCAACATCTCCAATTTTCCCAAAAAATCTTATTATTTCTTTAAATTCTTCATCATAACCCCTACTTGAATTCAATCTAAAAATTAAAAAATTTCTAAGATAAAGAGTATCAGTATAATTCAATTCAATTAGATAATTCAAAAATTTTTTATGATAGGAAAATGAATTTTCTGTCTCTAATATTTTAAGAAGTATTGGAATAACTAAATCACATCGCAGTATTACTAAAAATGCTCTGGTTAATTCCCGAACTCTTTGAGAATTATCTATATTATAAATTTTGATTAATCGATTTTCAAAATTCTTATTAATTAGAAGTAAATCAATATTTTTTTCCCAATTTGATATTTTTGGATGAAATTCAAATCTATCATAAATTTCCTTTATTCTCAAGAAGTTTTTGGCAAAAAGATATAATAGATTTAAAACTTTAAATCTTATTTTTTCTTTCTGATCATTCAATGCACTAATCAATGGTTCCAAGACCTTTTCTCTCTTAATTTCTCCTAAAACTGTAACTGAAGCCAATCTTACATCTTCACTTTTATCCCCAAGATTTTCAATTAATATACAAATAATTTTTTGTTGAGTTTCATATAAAGCCTTTGATTTTCTTGCAAGAAACTCTCCATACCAATATGTAGCTTGCACTTTTTTAATAAAATTGAAAGAATTAAGCATTTTATCCAAGATTTTAAACGTTATATCTCCGATTCTTAAAAGATCTTCAATACGGTAAGATATAACTGTATCTTTCCTAGAGTTACTAAGTTCTAAGTTCCAAGATTCTATTAAGGCAATTGCAGCCTCTTCTCCCCCAAAAAAACTCAAAACAAAAGAGATATCTTCTCTAATATTTGAATTCTTTGATTTTAACATAGGAATTAATTTTTGAATAGTAGAATCCCCCAAGAAAATGAGTCCTCCAGTGGCATCCATTCTCTCGGATTTACCATAATAACTTCCAAAATATTTATGAAGAATATCAAAAGTATCGTCTAAACTTCTAAATCCATTATAGTATTCAAGAATTATTTGTATTGTAGATGTATTAATTGATATTTGTACTTGAAAAATATTTTCAATTTCCTTTTTTAATTGATAAAAATCTTCCTCAGATACGCTCTTTTTTTGTAATAATGTATTTAACATTTCCTGAGCTATTTTATCTTTTTTCAAAAAATTTTCCTGCTGTTTTTTTTTTTAATAAATTTAGGAATATAAATATTTAAGATATTAAAAAACGAGTTATGTCATTCCAAGAAAAGTTATATCCTTCATAACTCCAAGAAATGTAATATCCATTATATCATATTCATTATAAATCTCAGGTGTGTTAATTCCAATAATCCCAGATTTAATCTTTTTATAGCTCGCGATTCGCATTACTGGTAAATAATCCTTATCACTGCTTACGATAACAAAACCCCGAATTTCACACCTTTCAAGGATCTATACCCCATTTGCAATTAAATAATTATCAATATCGCTATATCCGTCTCCTTTTTTTAGTTTTAGAAGGTGAAAAAATTCCCTATCCCTATTCTCTGAACAGAAATTAATAATAATAGTATTCGGAATTTCAAGATCTCTATCGGGTTTTGAAAAATAACGAACGATATAATCGCTTGATGTATGAAAAGAGTTTTCGATATACTGAATTAAATCCCCGTGTGCTTTTTTTAAAACGTCCTCAAAATTATGAGGAAATAAACCACGTAAAGTTCGAATAAAATTGGGGATATCGACCAGAATAACTACTTTATGTTGATGGTACTCCATAAAATTACTATACTCTTCACTGTTCATTGACAGCAATGGTATTTCCTCAATTTTATAAAGTAAATCATACCCATCCTGTTCTACTAGAACTTCAGGTGATATCATTTCCGTAATATTTACTTTTTCTAATTCAAAAACTTTTGATATTTTTTTGTTGATTTTTGCTATTGTGTTAAATTTATCTGAATCTGCTATATTATCGTATAAGATAAATCTTTGAGGTTTTCCTTCCCATTCATTATTAGTTAAATTATAACTAAAAGGTTCTATATTTGATTCACATATTTTATTTTCACATTTAAAAATTAGAATGATATTCTGGTTTTCGTTGATGGTAAAGCTTCGATATAATGGGTCTTGACAAGAATCGCATGTTCCATCAAAAAAATCTTCATTTTGAATGTATTCGTTTAATACTACAAAAGGGATCCCTCTTTGTTCACAATTTTTATTCCAACATTGATACTCAATGTAAAATTTATTAGAATTCAACTTTTTGACCTGAGTTTTATGACAAGATGGACAAAAAATTATTTTCTTAGAATAACCCTTCTTTATATCGATTGTTTCAACTTCGGATTTAAACACAAAATGCAATAGCTTTACCCTCCTAATTTGATTTGAGTTATAATTGTTTTTTTATTCTCTATTACCCCTATTTTTGACTCTCTACCAAAAAAATTTGTTTAAAAAATTTGTTATTATTATTATTGTCTTTTAATTCTTTAATGACTCAAACTTTTCTCTAAGTTTAGAGAAAACAGCTTCTACTTCTCTTATATTTTTAAAATTTACGTGTCCTCCTGATTCCTTTAAATTAACTTTCTCACGGGGATTTAATTCATCCCAATCATACATTTCAGTCTCAGGAAACTCGTCATTCTTCTTAACTTTGGCTATTCTTACTTTAATTTCACCATTCGAGTCTCTTAAGGTCGAGATAGCCCATCCCCAACTCCAACCAATCCAATAGAAATCCAGATCTAAAAAATCATTTCCATAACTAATTTTTATCACCTTTTATTTTTTTTTTTTAGTTTTTTATTTTTATTATTTATATTAAATCTAAATTAATTTACACTTATGAATTTAACCAATTTTGGATATTCAACAATTATATCTGCTATATATTCATTTACTCTCCTATTATCTGTATTACTTAGTATGGCATGTCATGTATATATGTAGATATAGTAGTAGAATATTAATACGTATATAGATACTTCCTTCCTATACTAATACCACTAAACATGCAATATTCTCCCTCTACTAGCATCACATGACATGCAATGCCCTGTATATATGCATAACTTTTGTGATACATATAGAGCTAGTGATTAAAGGCTATTGTAAGTCACTGCTCATATCATTGCATGTAGGTATCAATACCTAGATACCTCATTTCATACCCTGACTAATAATACATATATTGAGACTTTCTGATCCTACATAATCTTATCATGCCATTGCATGAGTGGGGAGGACAGTAACCAATGCATGGGTATGGTTCAAATTTTCAGTCAATAATTTTATCAAATGTATTTTTCGATAGAAATCAAATTTTTGGGGCAGATTTTTGAGCTTTTTTAATCTCTATAATTTTATTCATTTTTCTATAATTAAATGCTTAAAATCGCATATAAATCCAAAATCAACACTATTACTAAAGCACTCATTAAAAAATTTTTAATAAAAATTCTTGGTTAAAGATCAATACTTTCTATACCTCCTTCTCCAAAATCAGAATCATCCTCTAAATATTCTCTTAGAGTATAGTAAGAAAAATAAATTTCCAAGCATCTTGAGAAAGGAAGCGAGATATCAGAGGGTATGGTAAAAGAAGATAATACTTTACTCTTTCTGGTTTGTGAAATCCACATCTCAGATTCAGGTCGTTCTGGGTAGAGAACAATTATTTTGACAAATTCATTTTCCAATACCAATTTAGAATTGTGGAACTTGTCTGATATTTCTAATCCTGAGAATTCACCAAATTTAGTAATTTCCTCCTTATAGGTTCTGTAGTAAAATTTTTTTACATTAACATTAAATCTTAGGTCTAATCTTCTATCATCACACCATGGAACCTCATTTCTCACGCAAGAAACAATTCTCCACTTGTATCCATCTCTTGTTTGTTCTAAAGGGATTTGATTTACATCATATTTAAATCGAAAAATCAATTGTCCTTCTTTCAACTTATACTGCAAATTACTACTTAAATATTGATACATTTATCTTACCCATTAAGATCCAAATTATATTAATATAATAGATGTACCTATCTAAAACTTGAAGCTATTACTAAAAAATTGTTGATGAAACGGTCTAACCCAAAACAAATTTTAACTGAAAACTATGCAAATCTTACTAAAAATCAAAACCCTTTCTGAATCGCTTCAAAAAAGATGTGTTTAAATTTTTTCTTGGTTACATGTAACACATAGTGTTACCTTTTAAAAGTTTGTATTTTTCTCGTTTCAATTTCTTCTTTTCAATTGGCTTGTGGAAAGAAAATATCGGCTAAAAGATACATAATACTAAAAATTATTCCGTAACAGGGGCTCCACCAGATAGATCCACCAGGTTAATTCAAGTTAATAGATAACCACTATTCCTTATCTGAGATTAAGATATAGATATAAGAGAATTTAAATTAAACCCAATTATTGATATCCAGTTCATTTACAACTATAAGATTTTAAATAACATATTTAAAAGATAGGAGATAAGATAGGAGATAAAATCTAATGATAGAAGAGATTGATACACGAGAGAATCTCTCAATATATATACTTCCTAATTACAAATATTTTGAACTGAACATATTTCAGAAAATATAAAGGAAAGTGAACAATTATCCTATTGCATTGTGTTGAACTTTTTTCACAATTTCTCTGTAGGAGGGCATTGAATAATGTTCAATTGCCCAAAACTGAACTTAAAGTGATACTGAACATTTTTAAGTAAAAAAGTATATTATATAACTATAATAAAATAAGATCTACAGGGTGGTGGTTTAAAATTAGTCGTTTTTATTTTTTAAATAGTAATTTTGAATATAAATATAATAAGTATAACAAAATCCTAGAATTTAGATTCAATTATCGAAAAAATTTGGATAATTTGGAATTAACTAATGATAAAACCAAATATAGGTTATCAACGTGTACTTTTAATTACTTACCATTCATCTTTGATAAGGTAATTGAATTAAGGTTCAATGCTGTTGTAGGAAAATATAACTTGAATAAATTTAAACAAGAAATTGAAAATATTCATAGGTTTTATGGTAGTAAAGTAACGGACGAATACCACAATTCTCACTTGGTCTTAAAAGATGATAGGTATATAGAACTTACAACTCCCAATCTTGAACTGAATGAATCTTTATGGTGGATCTCTCAATCCGAAAAAAGTAAAGTTATCTCCTCGTTTAATTCTCAAGAATCTCTATTACCTTTCTCAGATTGTTTAGAAATTTATTTTTCTATGTTTGTAATTCGTGAGAATTTAGACAATGACGATGATTTTATACATGAGAACGATGGCTTAGTGTCATGTATTTAGCTTTATTCTCATGGAATATTAACGAGGAGGTTATTAAAAGTATGGTTGAGAAGAAGGAGGATTATTATATTGAAAGTGACAGATATAAAAGATACCTTGACGGTTTAATGATGTAATTGGCTGTCAAAAGTATAGGGGGTAAGTATACGAAAGCTTACAAAGAATTACAGGAAAAATATAACAAGGCATATAAGAAAATGTGTGATGATGCCCTATAAAAAGCAAAAACTTGATAATATAGGAATTGTGGTTACCCCGCCGCCGCGAAATGTAGAACTTTACAAAATGATACAAGAAAAAGCAAAAAAAAGAAAGATGGAAAAGAAGCTAGATGAAAAATATAAACAAATATAAGAAAGAGATTGAGACTATGAAAAACCTCTCTTACTCCACTATAACTTACCAATTATGAGTAGGATTAACCCATTCTTTTAGTATAGCGTCCCAATTTATAACCCATCTTTTTACTCTCCAAAAAACTTTACCATATTTCTCGTCCCATGCCTTTTCTTTTTCAGTATCCTCATAATTCTCTTCATCCTTCTCAAGCTTCTCCTCGTCATTTTCTTCCCAATACCCCGCAATTATAACAATCTCGTCAAATAATGTAAGTGCTTGAATACAATTATTATCTAATAACGCTCTTATTGATTTTGCTATATATTCTGAAATTGCTTTTTTACATTCCTTTTCTTTATCGCTTTCCATATCTTTTTCTCACTTCCTTTACACTTTATTATCATTCTCAAAGAATTTCAGTATTCCAAGAAATTTGATATCATCTATACTTTTGGAAAATTACTATTGATTTATTCTACAGGCACTCTATTACCAATCATCTTTCTCTTCTAAATCGCTAATATAAATCTTTAGGAATATCATGGGAAATGATTAATCTATTATTAGTTCACCATCATCGAACATATATGTAAGTCTGTGAGTAAAAATCCAATTTTTATCGAATTTATTGTAATAATCACGGTATAAATCGTTCGTTAAAAATTTACAATTTTTTTTCCTTGCTTGCTTAAGAATAAAAATATCTGCGGTTCTTCCTGCTGGAGCTTCTTTTATAAT
>SDBV01009500.1_pt1 | contig 12925 bp, 13 predicted proteins | sample 2277081 | NCBI WGS metagenome assembly SDBV01 (sample SAMN10402039, study PRJNA504765) | marine sediment metagenome | isolation source: marine sediment core GS10_PC15, 223 cmbsf | place: Arctic Ocean: Southern Knipovich Ridge | collected 2010
GGTGAAAACCTGCCGGAGCCATCATTGATTACCGAATAATCCCGGAGTTTGCTGATTGTAAACACCATCCCCAGGTCCATGCTGGTATAATCAAATGTTGGAACGGATCCGTCCACCATGTATTCATGATTTAGCGCCCTGGTAAACTGCTCATTGTCGGGATACCTGCTGTTCAGGATCTGGATCAGTTGGGGCTGGGCGCTGGCGCTCAATTCCCATAGATTTTTTCCTGAAGTTTCAGAACCGGCCGCTTTCAAACTATAATTAAACAGGTTCATATCCACCAGGGAATTATCCTGAGCCTTGTATGTGGCAGATTTGAACCGTTTCACCGAGGTGCAGCCGGTGATAAAAAACAGCAAAAGAAATCCTGAAAGCAAAAAGGAAAGCTTTTTCATGGCATCATAGTTTATGGTCACGGTATAAACGGGTTCAGTCGCGGTACACCCTTGCAATGATTCTTTCACCCGGATTCTCCATACAGGCAATCTGTAACTCCTTTACAAATAATTCTGCCGGACACTCAAGGCTCAGGGTGCAGTTAAACGACATTCCATTCTCATACACATCGTCTTCGCTCCGGTCGATACATCTTTCACCGCCCAGGTTGCGAACAATTAAATAATACATGTCTAATAAATATATGAAATAATCCTCAAATAGTTACATTTGGAACACCTTTAGAATCAAAAATGACAAAATACCATCCCACCATACTCTTATTGATCTTCAGCACCATCTTATTGGCCCAGGAGGATAAATATGAGCTGCTCACAGCCCTGAAACTGGGTCATCCCAACGCAGTAGAAGCCATAAACCGGTTATGCATCAACTGAGACTACACATCAACTGATCCCGCAGCCTCTGTCTTTTCCATCCATTCCACAATGCCGGAGAATATCTCCTCCCTGTTGAGTTCGTTAAAATTCTCATGGAAATTCTCCGGGTAATAAAACTCGGTAACCAGCTCCCGGGTGATCTGCCCCAGCAACTGACGGGTCGCTCCGGCATTGGCCAGGCGGTCATCACCTGCCACAATGGCCAGCAACGGATGTCTCCATTCAGCAATCTTCCCGGGTATAAATTTAGAGGCTTTCAACAGTTCACCAGCGAATCGGGCTGACATATGCCCTGCCCTGATGTGGTCCCGTGCATCGTCAAGATGTCGCTGAGAGATCACCTTATCGCGTGTAAGATGTGGGATTAAATCCTCGAGGGGAACAGCCATTTTCGGAGTAATTGCTGATAGGAGTCCTGCAATTTTCAGGAGGATCCAGGGTGTTTTAACAGCATTCACAAAGAAGGGAGAAGATATGATAAACCCCTTGATCTGTTGATCGATCCCTTGTTCGTTCAGTCCATATAAGGTGGCAATCAATCCACCCATGGAGTGTCCCATGATAAATAGAGGCAGCCCGTCATATTGTTCCTTTGTCCATTTAATCATCAACCCAAGGTCTTCCAGAAATACATCAAACCGGGGAATATGGACCTTCTCCTTCAGGTCATGGCCATGCAGATCATGAGCAACAGTTGCGATGCCATGTTCCTTGAAATAAAGGGCTGGAGTAAGGTAATCCCCACCGTGGGCCATCGCGCCATGTATGGCCAGTATCACTGCCCTGGACCGGTCCGGTTCCCATATGTGAATATCCCTGTCAATTCCATCGCTGCATTTCAGTTTTTCCATCCGGTCTTCCGAGAATCTCATATTATATTGTTTTAATGGGTTTTACTTTTCATGATTGGATCATTTAATGGCCAGTATAAATATAGTGCCCGATGATGCGGAAATCAAACAGGCAATCCTCCAGTACCTGTCCGGCTCCAATGTTATGAACCACCTGGTATCTGATCGCTGTGGGAGATCTGCGGTCCACCACAATCCCGATGTGTGTAATGCCTCCGCCCAGGTTCCAGCAAACAATATCGCCTGGCCGGTAGTCACCCGGATCTGCGGTAATGACCTTCACCTCCCCATGCCGCTCAAAGAATGTCATCAGGTTGGGCACCCTGCGGTGATCGATGTTCCTGTCTGGCTGAGCTTCTCTTTGAAATGGTCAGGTTGAGTCACAGGGAGATCAAGATTCTCCCAATCCTGAAATGATCCATCATACAGAAGTGATGAATAACCGAGGTGTTTCGCCACCATGTAGCTCACCGATGCCCTGACACCTGTATTACAATAATAAACAGCTGTATTTCGCCCGTCCATTCCCATAACTTCAAAGGCCTTTCTCAGTTCATCATCCCCAAGGAACATACAGGGACGGGATTCAGAAAGCAGGGATTGATAAGGGGAGAACAGGGCACCTGGAATATGAACAGAATCAAAAACATCCCTGGAGCCAACGTGCAGAAGGATCAGGGAGGGATCATCCATGTGTTCCTGCAGCCAGGCTGCCGGAATAATCACACCAGGTTCTGCTGTTTTCTGTCCCACCGCACACCCGAAGCACAGGGTGGCAATGACAAATACAATGTACCTCACAGGGCTCATGTGGCAATAATTTCGTGCTAATATAGGTTTGCTGGATCAATGTTGGATCGATAACACAGGATAAATCATGGCGCTATCCACCTGAATGCGGCTTCCTCTGTAACAAACGGACGTACCTGAAGCTGTTTGACACGATGGTCCATCATAATGGCACTGGATATCATGGGATTGTCCATGACAATGGCCACCTTCAGATTCTTCAACCAGTCTTGATTTTCATTCAGGAAAGAACTCATGCCATTCATAATAACCGGACCCTCCGGCATATCCGCGTCATCCAGAAGGGTGATGACACCTTTGTATCCGGAGACGGCCTCAATCATCCGGAATATTTCTTTCCATGAGTGAATCATGTCATCCAGTGATACTTTGCCGGAAAAATGTCTTATGATGACATTGTCTCTAACTTCAATTGAAGCCTTCATACCGTTTACATTCAGAAATTTTAAGTGACAGGATTTCTTGTATTAAAGGTAAGGAAATGAATCTCAGATTTTTAATTCCTGAGAAAGATATTTGACAAGTGTTCATGCAGAGCGCACGAAGGACTGAAAAAACAGGTATCTTTGCACATAATGAACAAAAACCCCATGAAAAAACTGGTCCGTATTTTTACAATCACCGCCCTGGTATCCGGTTTTGCAGCCTGCGGTTCAGAAAATAAGGACAATAGCACCAAAAAGGAGGAAAACAGAACCGAATATGTGAAAAAACGGAGAGACGACGGTACCCTGTCCAGTGCTAATCCGGTGGACGGCGACGGATACATTCATGGTGTTAAGGTGAACTATTATGAGGATGGGAAAACCGTTCATTCGAAGGTCTCTTATGAACATGGAAGGAAGCACGGTCCGGCCATCTGGTACTATAAGAATGGCCAGATTCACGAGCACTCCAACTACTATTACAATCGGAAAAACGGACTCGCAAAAAGATACTACGATACGGGTGAATTAATGGAAGAAGTCACCTTTGACACAGGGGAAGAGTTACCGGGTAAGAAGATGTACACAAAAGATGGCGAACTGATCACAGAGTGATCTTATCTCTTCAACAGAATATAATTCTTGAATTCGCCCAGTCTCCCACCTGAAAGAAGATGTTTTTCGATCCAGGATATGATCTTGTATTTGGTTTTGTCGTGCTTTGCTTTCACCGGATTCAGGCTTCGGGCGGAACCCTCAAAACGCAGTTGGTGTTTCCAGTCAAACCTGCCGATCCAATCAACCATTACAGATGGATGGGTACCCTTGAACCTGGTAAGTTTTTTCAGGTTCCCGTAATCATAGATACGGTCATATTTATGTGCTTCAATTTGCTTTTCGACCGCCTCCCGGCCCCTGTGGTTCATGCTGAATGCCTTGATCTTGTTCTGCATCACCGCTGGCGGACGCACCCAACCATAATGAAAGATCTCTGCATCCACCCGGGCTACCTTTAGTTTGCGGGTTCCCTCCTGCTGTCTGTAGTTGATGCCATCAAAATCAGGAATCGTACGGAATGACTGGGCCGACTCCCAGGAATGAATCCCCGGAAGGTTTTTAATGATCCGTATCTCATTCCTGTACCAGCAATGGGAATCCTGAATGTGATCATAATCCCCCCAGAAATGCATGTAACGAAACAAAAGGCCCTCCACCTCCTTATCGTACAGCAACTCACGGCAGCGCTCCCTGATGTTGTCCAGGTCCTTCTCATGCACCACCTCATCCGACTGCAGGTAAAACAGCCAGTCGCCCGTACAAAGTTCCCTCGCTATATCTGTCTGGTGGGCGTGTTCCATACCCCTTGGGTACTTCTCAATGTCCCACACCGTATCGATGATACGGATCTTTTCACTGCCTATGGCTTCTATTTCCCGCCGGGTGTTGTCATCTTCATCGGAATCCCCCAGCGCTACCACAAATTCATCCACGATGGGCAGGATCGACTCCACAGCCTGCCGTATTGGATAGTAGAGTTTGAGGGCGTTCTTACCCATGGAAAAACCGCTGATCTTCATAGGGCGCATTAAAACATTTGCATAGAATGAAATTTACGGTACAGACCATCTTTATCCCGGATCAGCTCATCGTGGGTTCCCCGCTCTACGATCCTTCCATCATCGATCACCAGGATCAAATCGGCGTGCTTGATGGTGGAGAGCCGGTGGGCAATCACAATGGAGGTCCGGTTTTGCATCAGCTTGATGATGGCATCCTGTACCAATCTCTCTGACTCAGTATCCAGTGCAGAGGTTGCTTCATCCAGGATCAGGATGGGTGGATTGGCCATCACAGCCCTGGCAATACTGATGCGCTGTTTCTGACCCCCGGAAAGTTTGCTTCCTCCCTCTCCTACACTTGCATCGTATTGATTCTCTGTCTCTGTGATAAACTCATGGGCATTGGCAACCTTTGCTGAATGAACAATCCTCTCCGGGTCTGTTCCCCCGTTGCTTCCAAATGCAATGTTGTTTCGAAACGAATCGTTAAACAGGATCGATTGCTGACTTACGATCCCCATCAGCGTCCTTAATGATTTGATTTTGTAATCCCGGACAGGGATCCCGTCGATGTAAATCTCTCCTTCAGATACATCCATGAACCTGGGCAGCAGATCCACCATGGTTGATTTACCGGAACCCGATTTTCCCACCAGGGCAATGGTCTGTCCCTTTTTGATGGTAAAAGAGACATCTTTCAGCACATACTCCTTATCGTACTTAAAAGAGACATTCCTGTACTCGATGGAATTAGTGAATGCACTGACCGGAACTGCATCCGGCTTCTCCTCGATCTTCAGGTCAGCCAGCAACAGCTCGTCAACCCGGTCCACCGATGCCATACCCTTCTGTATGTTGAAATAGGCAGAGGTAAAATTCTTGGCCGGGGTGATGATCTGGCTGAAGATGATCAGGAAGAAGATCAGCTGCTCACCAATGAGTTTATCCCCCCCCGACAGTGCCAGCGATCCGCCATACACCATGATGACCATCAGAACGATGGTGCTCATGAACTCACTCAGGGGACTGGCCAGGTACCTCCGGCGCATGACTTTTCGCAGCAAGAGGGCGAAATGGTTGTTGGTATCGGAAAACTTCCCCGTCATCTGTTCTTCACCGTTGAATGCCTTGATGATCCTTAAACCCGAAAGAGTCTCTTCCAGCAGTGCCAGCAGTTCACCCAGGCGCTGCTGTCCCTTGAAAGTGGTTCTCCTGAGGCCTCGTGCAATGCGTCCGATCAGGACCCCGGCCAGAGGAAGGATCACCACCACGAAAAGGGTCAGGTTAAAACTGATGGAGAACAGGAATATCAGGTAGATGATAATCGTGATGGGGTCCCTGAACAGCATTTGCAGGGAACTCATAATGGAGGTTTCAATCTCCTGTACATCACTGGAAATGCGGGCAATCACATCGCCTTTCCGGGCCTCGGTATAATAGGAAAGAGGAAGCTTCAGTACTTTCTGGTAGATGTCGTTTCGTATATCCCTTACAGTGAAAGCCCTGATGGGGGCCAGTACAAAATTGGCCAGAAATAATAATCCGTTCTTCAGCAGGCTGAACACAACCACCATGACGCTCACCACCATAAGCGCACCGGCCTCACCTTTCAGCTCCATCATTTTACTCATGTAGTAATTGAGGGTATGCATGAAATAGTCCGTGCTTAACTTAAATTCCATGGGTTCGAAGACCATGGACTGTTTTCCGAACAGCACACTCAAAAAGGGAATGACCATGGCAAAGGAGAAGAGCGCAAAGAAAGCGCCCAGGATATTGTATATAATATTCTGAACCACATACCACTTGTAAGGCAGCAGATAGTTTAAAAGTTTGAAGAATCTTCTCATAGGGTTAGCCTCATATATACCAACGGCAGATTTTACAATCCTGTATAATTCCAGGGGGTTATTTTCAACAATTCTTCCTTCACTTCATCCGTGACCGATAGTCCCAAAATAAACTTGCGGATCGTTTCCTGTGTAATGGCCTCATTGGTACGGGTCAGTTCAAGAAGCGCCTCATAAGGCTTAGGGTAATTCTCCCTCCTGAGGATGGATTGGATCGCCTCTGACACCACCGCCCAGTTCTTCTCCAGGTCGGCACGGATGGCCGGTTCATTTACGATCAGTTTGCCCAATCCCCTGTTGAGCGATTGCATGGCAATCACCGTATGACCCAGGGGTACCCCGATGTTGCGAAGAACGGTTGAATCGGTCAGATCGCGTTGCAGGCGGGAGACCGGCAATTTGGATGCCATGTGGCTGAAAATCGCGTTCGCTATCCCTAAGTTTCCTTCCGCATTTTCAAAATCGATGGGATTTACTTTGTGGGGCATGGCCGATGAACCGATCTCACCCTCTTTGATTTGTTGTTTAAAGTACTCCATGGAGATGTAGGTCCAGATATCCCTGGATAGGTCAATAAGGATGGTATTGATCCGTTCGAAAGCCTGGAACATGGCCGCCAGGTTGTCGTAATGTTCAATCTGGGTGGTGGGCCAGGATCGCTTTAAACCGAGCACTTCACCCACAAAATGCTCCCCGAATTCAAACCAGTCAATCCCGGGATAGGTCACCACATGGGCATTCATATTTCCTGAGGCACCACCAAACTTGGCGGGCAACGGGATCTCTTCAAGTTGTTCAAGCTGGACATCAAGCCTTTCAATAAACACCCTGATCTCCTTTCCCAGCCGGGTTGGGGAGGCCGGCTGACCATGGGTACGGGCCAGCATGGGTATCTCATCCCACCGGGCAGCAAGCTTCTCAAGCACCCCGGTAAGATGATCAAGCATGGGGTAATAGACAGTTCGCATGGCATCTTTCAGCGAAAGGGGTGTGGCCGTATTGTTGATATCCTGGGAAGTGAGGCCGAAATGAATGAATTCCATATACCGGGCAAGTCCCAGTGCTTCAAACCGATCCTTTATGAAATATTCGACAGCTTTCACATCATGGTTGGTTACCTTCTCAATATCCTTGATTTTCTGCGCATGCTCAACCGTAAAATCCTTGTAAATCTTTCTGAGGTTTTCAAACTGCTCCCCGGGGACCTCCGAGAGCTGGGGTATGCCTGCCAGGCACAGGGCGATGAAATATTCCACCTCCACCATCACCCGGTATTTAATCAAACCATATTCCGAAAAATAATCGGAAAGCGGTTCTGTTTTTGACCTGTACCTGCCATCCACAGGAGAGATGGCCGTCAGTTTATTTAATTCCATTTTCTTGATTTGAATGACACCACAAATTTAGCAGAAAATATTCTTACTTTTGAAGATATAAAATGTCATTATGAAGCGTACTATATATATGGTTGCGGTTTTGGTACTGGCGCTGGTTTTCAGCAGTCAGTTAATAGTTCCCGACACTATACCATCCGATACTGCCCGGGGTTTAACGGTCTTACCGGTCGGTAATGATTCGGTGGAGAAAACCCTGATCTATACCTTTGCGATCAAAGACAACATTGCCGCTCCCACCTGGCGTATCACGAAGGAAGCATTTGAAGAAGCTTCCTCCCTGGGGGCCGACCTGGTGATCCTGCACCTGAACACTTATGGAGGGGAGGTCAGCGCCGCGGATTCTATCCGGACAAAAATCCTCAATTCGCCCGTTCCGGTCTATGTGTTTATCGATGACAATGCAGCTTCGGCCGGAGCACTCATCGCCATTGCATGTGACAGCATCTATATGAAACCGGGGGGCAAGATCGGTGCAGCCACGGTGGTCAACCAGACCGGAGAACAGGTCCCGGATAAATACCAGTCATACATGCGCGCCACCATGCGTGCCACAGCAGAAGCGCACGGAAAAGACACCATCATTTCAGGTTCCGACACCACCCTTGTATGGCGACGCGATCCGGCCATCGCAGAAGCCATGGTCGATCCAAAGTTGTTCGTGGAGGGAGTTAGCGATACCGGCCAGGTACTCACGTTCACGGCTTCTGAAGCCATCGAAAACGGGTTCTGTGAAGGAACTGTGGAATCGATGGATGAGATCATCAGAAACCTTGACATTAAGGAATATGAGGTTAAATCATACAAGCAGACTGGCATTGATAAGGCCATTGGTTTTCTGATCAATCCAATGATCAGCGGAGTGCTGATCATGATCATCATCGGAGGCCTCTATTTTGAACTTCAATCCCCCGGCATTGGATTCCCGCTGGTTGCATCCATTTTTGCTGCACTGCTCTATTTTGCCCCGCACTACATGGAAGGGATGGCCGAAAACTGGGAGTTAGTTGTTTTCATTGTAGGGGTTGTTCTGATTATGGTGGAGATCTTTGCCATTCCGGGATTCGGGGTGGCCGGTGTTGCCGGGATCATTGCCATGATTACGGGTCTCACCCTGGGCCTGGTGGACAATGTGGTCTTTGAAAAACCTGAATTCACAGGGGAGGGACTCACGCTGTTGATGAAGTCCCTGAGTCTGGTCATGGTCTCCATATTGCTGGGACTGATCCTCTCCCTGTGGGCAGGCAGAAAGCTGCTCACCACCACCGCGTTTACCAACCTTTCCCTGAAGAGTGAGCAACGTATGGAAGATGGTTTCATCGGGGTGGAAACCGAACAGCTTACCCTCATTGGAGAGACAGGTCACGCCCATACTGTATTGCGGCCGTCCGGTAAGGTGAAGATCAACGAGAAACTGTATGATGCCAGCGCAGCTTACGGTTTCATAGAAAAGGGAGAGCAGGTGAAAGTCATCCGGTATGAGACCGGGCAGGTCTATGTAGTAAAAGCATAGATGAACATGGTCATTCGGGACTACCGGCCGGAAGACTTTCCACAGGTTGATGAGCTATGGAAACAAACAGACATCTATACCGTTGAGCGGGGTGATACCTCTGAAATTATCATGCAGTGCACCGAAATGGGGGGTAAATTCCTGGTCATGGAAGATCCGTCAACCAGGACTGTTACTGGCACCTCCTGGATGAGTTATGATGGCCGGCGAATCCACCTTCACCATTTTGCAATACGGCCCTCCCTGCAGGGAAAAGGACTTGGCCGGCTCCTGGCTGTAGCATCATTGAAATTTGCAAATGAAAAAAACTGTCCGGTCAAACTGGAGGTCCACAGTAAAAACCTTCCGGCTGTCAATCTTTACAAAAGTCTTGGATTCACTGCATTTGAAGACTACGGTGTTTACATGACCCTGAACCCTTAACACCTTCCATTGTTTATTAATAAATGGCACCTAAAGAGAATACGATGGTTCGCTTATTGCTTTTTGCACTGTTGCTGCTCCTCCCGGGTCACATATTATCACAGGCTTCTGTCTGGGACCGGTGGGATGCAGAGGTGGTACGGGAACTGAACACCGGCACAGGTACTGCATACCTGGCCGAGGAAGAGAAGAAAGTGATCCTTTTCATGAACATGGCCCGGCACAACGGCTCCCTTTTTGCAGAGACATTCCTGGAATCTTATATTGAGGTCAACGACATGGAGAACAGCAGTTATCTCAGGTCCCTGTTCCGCGACCTGAAAAAGGGTTCCGGGCTCGAACCCCTGCTGCCGGAGGAAGACCTGACTGCAGCAGCACAGGGACATGCCGTTAAATCAGGTAAAAATGGCCGGGTCGGACACCAGGGTTTCAACAAACGATTTGATCCGCTCATGGGTAATCCTTACAACCACGTGGGGGAAAACTGCTCTTACGGCTATGAAAAGGCCATTGATATTGTCATCTCCCTGCTCATTGATGAAGGCATCAAAGACCGGGGACACAGGAAAAACATCCTCAGTGACAGCTTCAACTCAGTGGGTGTGGCCATCAGGCCCCACAAATCCTACAGGGTCAACTGCGTGATGGATTTCGGCCGGCAGACACGGTCAAATCTCAACGAGGTTCCTTATTAAGGTGCTGTAAATACCCTATTCTTCGTGGTCGAGCTGATCCGGCAATACTTTGCGCTGTCTGATGTTGGCAACAATGGCCAGTCCTGTGAAAAATACCACAGCCACATAAACCCCCCATGGCACTGTAAATGAGGCTCCGCTGGCATAAGAGTGGATCCCTCCCAAAAAATAGTTCACCCCAAAGTAGGTCATCATCACCGAAGAATAGCTGATAAAAGAGGCCAGATTGAAGGCAAATGTACCCCGCAAACCAGGGATCCGGTGCATGTGGGTCACAAATGCATATACCAGGATGGTGATCAGTGCCCAGGTCTCTTTCGGATCCCACCCCCAGTACCGTCCCCAGGATTCATTGGCCCAAACCCCTCCCAGGAAAACTCCGGCAGTCATGAAGTAAAGCCCGATAATGAGGGTCAGGTGGTTGATCCTGGTAACCTGCTGGATCACACCATGCATCCGTTTCTTATTGGACGGTGTGAGTAAGACATAAATGACAATATTCAACAGTCCCATGATGGAAGCCAGTCCCAGGAAAGCGTAACCAGCCATGATCACGGTGACGTGGATGGTCAGCCATGGAGATTTCAGCACGGGGACCAGGTTGGTGATCTCCGGGTTCATATTGCTCATCTGAGCCACCATCAATGCCATTGCGGCAAGAATGGCCGTTAGCGCCATGGCATATCCCGAGCGTTTTACAAAAATAAGACCGGCCAGTAATGTAACCCAGGCCACAAATATCATTGATTCATACCCGTTGCTCATGGGAGCGTGACCACTTACATACCACCTGATTGAAAGCGCAAGGGTATGCAGGATAAAAGCCACCAGCAGGTGGATTACTCCCACACTGAACAGCACCTTGACCACCCTGCCCGGCCGGAACACGATCATGAACTGAAGGACCATCAATACCAGTCCGAAAAGACCGTAAAACCTGGCAAGACGAGGAAATATATTGATCTTGTTGTACCGGATCTCCATTTTCTTTTTTGAAACCGGTGGTATCAATTCTTCGTTGCTCAACTGATTGTTATAGAGCAGCGACAGGTTGGTTTGGGCGGTGGCATAATCGTTGTTCCGGAGTGCATTCACGTATTGCAGAAATACGGTGGCCATGGTATCGTTTTCCGCTTTCATTTGTCCCAAGAGGGCTTCGGAAACAGAAGCCCAACGGTGATTTTCTGCCCCCGGATCGGGAAAGATCCGCATGAGCCCTCCCGATTGTACAAGGAACATTGCATTGATGCGGTCATCCAGTTTGATCACCTGCTTGTCCAGATCAGTCTGTGCCGCAACTTCCTTTGCATAAGCATCATTGACCATATCGCTGAGCAGGTAAGCATTCCCGTCCGGACCCATCAGGTCGTTGAAGCTGACCACCTCCCCCTTATCCCCGATCATGCGATGGAGTTCCGGGTGCTTAATTTTGAACAGAGGGATCTGCTGCCATGCATCGGGATAGAGTATCATGCCCAGCAAGACCTGGTCCGGGGTATAACTCTTGTAACGCACTTTCTTGGTGATCTTCCTGACCACCTCGGCAGATAATGTATTCATGGGCTCAAAGCGTCCGCCTTTATCCTGGACCCACAGGTATCCAAATTCCTGGGCCACATCTTTCGGTGGAACCTCCTGGGAAAACAGAGACATGCTCCCTCCAAAGATCAGAAGTGCAACAATGGCAGTTTTGACTGCAGTTGCTGATTTTTTCGTGATCATGGCAAACCGCGTTCCGGGCACAAACATGGCAAGCAACATTCCACCTATCAGCAACAGGTATCCAAGGTAGGTCACAGAGGTGCCGGCCCTGTCCTTATTCACAGAAAGCACCGTACCCTGCTCATCGGTATCATAAGAGGCCTGGTAGAACCGGTATCCCCTGTGCTTCAAAACATTGTTCATGAAGATTCGTCGGTCTTCCCTGATTCCCAACTCATTGTCAATGAGCACCACCTCGCTGGCAAAAGAAGAGGGACTTTGGGAACCGGGATACCGCTCCACTTCAAAGTCTTTCAGGAATAAGGAAAACGGAATGGGAATCTCCCTGGAACCATAGGTAATGGTATAGTTAAGGTCTCCCATTTCCCCCGTTACCGGATTTCCGGTGAGCCTTGCCAATCCAGGTACAAACAACTCTGAAGTCATACCGCGGTAATTGATTTTCAGCCTTACAGCGGCCAGGTGTGATCCCTTCTGACTGGCCGGAGCTTTTATGATCTGCTTTTTTGCGGAGGGTATATAATCCTGCAGGGCCATCCGCATGTGACCAAGGGTGTAAAGGGTGTTTTCCCTGATGGGAATCAGCTCTCCCGGAAGGTATTCTATATTTGAATCACCACTCATTTGCGTAGTGGAAACGGCAAAGGCGGCGAACGCATGGATCCCGCCCTCATCCGAAACAAATCTCAGTACCGCGAGGCTGTCATCACTGTTAAATGAAATATCCATCCCCATAACATTCATGGTCCTTCCCGAAGGGATTCCCACTGAGGTTTGCCTGTCGGTCACCAGCATCAACCGGATATACGGTTCACCACCCGGTGCAGCCACATATTGCTCCATG
>SDBV01009502.1_pt1 | contig 12923 bp, 12 predicted proteins | sample 2277081 | NCBI WGS metagenome assembly SDBV01 (sample SAMN10402039, study PRJNA504765) | marine sediment metagenome | isolation source: marine sediment core GS10_PC15, 223 cmbsf | place: Arctic Ocean: Southern Knipovich Ridge | collected 2010
CCGTTATATACTATCCATATTAATTCATCAGGAGTGCTCATCGGCTGATGTGCTTTAGTCGTAATGTCAATTATTGCTAAACGAGCCATACCCATCGCAATTCCATTTTCATAAAGAATTCCTGAATCATCAGGACCACGATGGCCCATAGCTAAGACCATTTGCTCAATTCTTTTTCTATCAGTATGATCAATTATACCACATATTCCACACATTATGTTTTTTGACTTTCTCTCTTTGACATAAGTACATAAATAGCTTGACCTTTTAATAATGATAGGGATGTTATATTTAATTTTGACAGCCCTTTAAATATTTTTCGAAATACAATGGGCAAAATTAAATGCAATATCTTATTAATTGCATTAATTATTGATAGTCTCCCAGAAAATATGTTATTTACCCAATAGGTTGAATAATAATAATGATCCCGTAATATTAAAGGTTCAAAAACAATTTTTTCAATTTTCAAGTCAAGTTTCTTTGCTATATATTTAAAGGTCTTTGCATGCCAACGAGAAGCATGATGAGGCGGCATATTCTGAATACAAGGGTCTATATATTTAACAGGCCCGTCCTGGTTAGGAACAGCTATAGCTATTTTCCCTTCTAGTTTAGTCCATGAACATAATTCTTCAATAAAAGAAACAGGATCAGCCACATGCTCAAGAACATGAAAAGAAAAAGCAATATCAAATTGACCTTTATATTTCCTAATATCTTCTTCCGTACTAAATACATTCAATCCCTTACTCCGAGCAATCTGCAGAACTTTTTCATTATATTCCGTTCCATATATTTTAGAAACAAAAGGTTTTACTTTTTTTAAAAAACTGCCTGTTCCACAACCAACTTCTATGATGGCATTACAGTATTTAGCATCTTTTAAACCCTCCTCAAAATCCCATTTTTCATCCACATAGTATTCGGCTGTTTTATCTTCCTGGAGATTTTTGTAAAAATTCTTGGTCCCGATTATTTGGGGCAAGAATATCTCTAGCTTACACTTACGACATGAATATAGAACAGTGCAGTTACTTTGGTTTCGCTGTTCATCTATTGTCTGACTTGAAAATTGAATAGGTGCCCAAAGATTCAGTAATTCATCCAGCGAATACGATTTTCCTCTTTTCTTCAATAAGGAATTACAGATGGGACAATAATTATGACTTTTATTTGTCATTAAACCTCTTAAACGATTTTAATTACTATCAGCACGAAGTTACGGTAAAGGCTATACCATTCCAACCAAATGAAAAAAGTTCATTAAGAACTATTTTCGGATTTTCAGCTAACCACTCCCTGCATGCTCTCTGCTCACCATAATCCGGATGATTTCTGAAACACCGCCAATCATCAAATATTATAACCGAACCTATAGATAAATAAGGGGTAATAAATTTAAGCACCGGAACAGTAGATTCGTATAAGTCACAATCAATCCAGGAAACAGCAATTTTTTCTAAACCATAGTCTTTTGCCTTTTTTAATCTCAATGTGTCATCAAACCATCCTTTTACTATAAGAGTTCTTTGAAGGTCTACTTTGGATTCTACAAGATTTTCTAAAAATTCCTCTTCTGTACATGCAAACTCATTTTTATGAAAGTTGCTTGAATAGCCATTTTCAGCATCTATGCCTTTGGTAATAGGTAATCCTTCAAATGAATCAAATGCAATAAATTTCATAGATCTGAAATATGGAGACATTTGGCTATAAGCATATCTAAAAGTCGTACCCTCAAATACCCCAAACTCAAGATAATCACCTGGTATTTTCGCACCTATTAAATAATCAGTTGTTTGATGAATTGCATAGAAGCGGCGGTTGAAAGACCTATATTCGAGATCTGCCAATCTTGTGTAAATAGCATTTAGAAAAAGCTTATTTAGAATATACCTAACAGGTAATACTATAATTTTTCCGATTTTTTTTAATATTTTATTCATGAATCCTTCCAAAAAAATAAATTATTCGCACATTTGTATTTCGTGATCAAATTCACAGGAATATACACCGGGAAATGGGTTCGTATAGAGAATATCTTCCCTGCGCGCCTCAATTTTGAATGATGTTGCATAGCGAACTCCATCCATATCGGCAACATTTGCTATACCAAGCCATAAGCTGACAGTATATGTATCCGGTTTTAGAAGAACATTTTGTAGTTTAAATTTTACCACTGCTTCTTGGTCTTTAGAAAGACTCAGAGAATCTCCCTTTATCAAAGTATTAACGTCTATTAACCGGTTACTTAATTCATCATAAATTATGAGAGCGACATTCGTAGATTGAATTTTTGAAAACGACTTGATCTTAAGCATAAACTCGATGTTGCAGCCGGTTAGCGGGAAGGATACTAGGTTGCCATTATTATCATATGGCTTCATAAAAACAGATAAGAACCTTGCCTTTCCGTTTCCGTAATGTTCAGCTGAAGATAAATCTGTTTGGCCAAAGCTTCCTTCACGATAACCCTGCGTATATGAGCTAATTACTTTTTGAGGCACGCCCTTTTCAATGAGTTTACCTTCTGCTAATAATATACATTTATTACTTAAAGAGAGAATCGATGCCATGTTATGGCTGACCAGCAATACGGTCTTTTCATCTGACCTGAGTTCTTTCATTTTATTAAGACATTTCTTTTGAAATTGAATATCTCCAACCGCCAGCACCTCATCTATAATGAGTATTTCAGAATTTAAATGGGCGGCTACAGCAAAAGCCAGACGCACATACATACCGCTTGAATATCGTTTGATAGGAGTATCCAAAAATTTTTCTACTTCGGCAAAATCTACAATTTCATCAAATTTTTTCTTTATTTCCGCCCGTTTCATCCCGAGTATTGTCCCATTGAGAAAAATATTCTCTCTTCCGGTTAATTCCGGGTGAAAACCTGTGCCAACCTCCAGCAGGCTTGCCACTTTGCCATTAATTGAAATTTTGCCAGTTGTTGGATTTGTGATCATTGTTAATAGTTTAAGAAGTGTAGATTTTCCCGCCCCATTCTTTCCAATAATCCCAATTCGATCTCCCTGCTCGATCTCAAGGTTTATATTTTGTAGAGCCCAGAACTCCTCTTTTGGCAATACTAAATGTTTCACCTTATTGTTATATTTATTAAAACTTATTTTACCAAATTTTTTAACATTCTTGGTAATTACATCACGGAGTGTACTGTAGTTTCCCTGTGTTTGATGACGAATAACATATTTTTTTCCTAGATTTTCAATTTTTATAACAGGCATTAAATTATTCTTTTCTTACTTGGATTAAATTACATCTGCAAAACTTTGCTCAGTGGATCTAAAATATTTAATTCCGGCAATACAGAGAATCATCGTTAATATTATGGAAATCAATATACCGGGTAAATAGATTTTTACTTGACCGCCTAGCAAGGCCCAACGGAAACCGTCAATTACACCAACCATTGGATTAATCGAATAAAGAAGTCTCCATTTCTCAGGTACAACACTGCTGCTAAAGCCGACCGGTGATATGTACATACCGAGTTGAACAATAAAGGGAACAATATATTTGAAATCCCTGTATTTGACATTCATTGCGGCAATCAGCAATCCCGAACCTATTACGGCAAGCATTGCTAAAAGCAAAAATAATGGAAGAGAAAAAATATGCCACGATATTTTAACATTATATATTATCATTAAAATAATATAAATTGCAAAAGATATTGCAAAATCTACTAAATTAACAATAATTGTGCTTGTAGGAATAATAATACGGGGAAAATATATTTTTGAAATAAGATTCACATTTCCAATCAAACTATTACTAATCGCCGTTAGTGATGAAGCAAAAAACATCCAGGGAAGCATGGCAGCATAGACCAAAACAGGGTAAGCGGTTCCATCAGAAGGCAGCTTAGCTATTTTTCCAAATATAATGGTAAAAATAATCATTGATAATAAAGGTCTGATAATACTCCAAGCAATACCAAAAACGGTTTGTTTATAACGAACCAGGATATCCCGCCAGGCAAAGAACACAAATAATTCACGATATCTCCAAATATTCCTCCAATAATGAGATTCACTTTTTCCAGCTTCTATTACCAGATCGTATTTGTTGCTTACCCTATTCATTGACTGATAGTCCATTACTTAATATTTTTCCCAATATTGTAACCTTGCGAAATCATACAACCCGCTCCAAGCAGGCTTGTACCAAGAAGAACTGCAGTATGCATAACTAGAATAAAACCAAGTGCATTACTGCCTGTAATATTGAGAAGCTTCAAGGCACTGATTCCGAAGAATTCATATATACCGATGTTACCCGGCGAAGAAGGAATTACAGCGCCAATACATATTATCAATATCACAAGCATTGATTCTCCGAAAGATAAAGAGATCCCAAATGAACGTGCTATTAATAGTGTAAACAATATTTCCAAGATCCAGATTGATGCAGTATATGCAAGAAATTGCAGAGCTCTCCATTTATGTTTAAGTCCTTTTATCCCTTCAATAAAGTTCCGACATATAATTATTAGTTTTTGTAGAAATTTATCCGGAAGGAACTTTAAAAAGCGTAGGCACATTTTAACGAGTGATTCACCAAAGCTAATAAGCATTAGTAAAAAACCAACTCCGGCAAACACAATCAGACCAAGTAAAATAGCACTACGCTTAACCCAAAGAGGCAATGGATAAATCATTAAAAGTACGGATAATAGTAGTAGAGCCGCTAGCAGGTCCATGATTCGTTCAACAATAACGGTTCCAAAAACTTTGCTCTTTGCAATTCCGCAGCTATTACCCAGAATGTATGCCCGAATAATCTCACCTGCTCTGGCTGGCAATACATTATTTGCCAGATAGCCAATCATCTGCGCTTTAAAAAGGTCGATCCACCTAAGAATAATTTTTTGTTCGAACAAGATACTCCAGCGCTGCGCTCTTAATATAAAACTTGAGACAAATACAATACAAACGGGTAATATATATTGAGAATTGGCGTTTCTAATAGATTTTAGGACCTCACTGATCGATATATTTCTAAAAACAAGATATAGAAGCACACAGCTGATAAATATCGTGATCAGATACTTCAATAGTATTTTAATCGTTTTTATTCTATGTTTTTCTTTTTCCTGTACCTGCATACAGCCTCTTCATATGCTTCAAGAGTTTTTTTACTGATAATATCCCATGAAAAGTGCTCACTAATAGTCTGATGAGCATTTTTACCGATTTTTATGCGTTGCTCCTCATCCTCCATAAGCTCAATGAGTTTTTTTCCCAATGCTGCCGGCTTGTGAGGTTCAACAAGGATAATATTTTTCCCATTACTTATTACGTCAATTCCGTGTGTATTCTCATTGGCGACAGAAATACAAGTTGTCCCAAAGCCCATACTTTCTAGGCTGGCAACGCCCAGGGAAGTTCTATCCGGTGAATCTTGATTCAGCCAATGAGCTTCCAAATCGGCAATGGTTAAGAATGCTCCGATATCACCATGAGGTACTGCTCCGGTAAGAATTACAGATTCATCTACGCCCAACATCCTGGCAGTTTTTAGAGGAATGTTTGTAGATACTGCGCCTACTATTAATAATACGGAATTCGGTATTTTTTCTAATACCGTTGGCATAGCCTGAACAAGTTCTTTACGATCTCGGATTTTATGTACATGTCCTAGTGAAAGAATAATACGTTTTCCTTTAAGGTTATATTTCTTCCTTATACGCTCAACTGCTTCATTGCTCGTCCTCTTAGGTACTTTAATGCCATAAGGAATTACAATACTATTCAGAATTCCAAAAGCCTCCTTTACATATTCAAGCACATTATAATCAGGAGATATTATAATATCAGCTTTATCGATAACCATCCTTTTAAGTAAGTACCGGTCGGCAAGGTATAGCAATATATTATATAACCCCTGTGTATGTTTGATTATGGTATGTATAGTGAGTACAAGGGGAATTCCGAATTTACACTGCATATGTACAGCACTCAAAGAAAGATCAAACATATGATTATGAAGATGAAGAATATCCGGTTTGTGCTTTTTAACAATTTCCGCAATAAAGCGTTGATTCTTTGGTGTAAATGTAAAATTCAACCAGGGAAAGTTAAGGGCAATTTCCATTTTAGGCAATATCAGGCAGGGTATTCGATAAACATGCACACCGTTGGCATTTTCATATTCTTTGCTTCTATGATTTACTTTAGCAGTTATGACTATGACTTCCTTTCCCATCTTTGTTAATTCTATCGCTAATGAACTAGATTGAGTCGAAGAACCACTGACCACAGGTGGATAGAGATTACTAAATATACATATGCTATTAATTATTTGGGACATTAACTGTTCTCAATATTAAATTAGCTTCGCTTTCTTATTACACGGGCAGGCACACCGGTGGCTACTGAATAGGGTTCAATATTCTGAGTAACAACCGCGCCGGCACCAATCTGCGAGCCTCGTCCCACGGTAACTCCCGGTAAAATAATAGCGCCCACACCAATATCACAATCTTCTTTTATAATAACAGGCGCCTCCTGGATATCGCTATGAAGGATTGGAATCTGAATTCCCTCTTCCCTATGAAAAGATGTAATTATTTTAACATAGGGACCAATACCAACATTTTGTCCTATTTTCAATCCCCCTGCACTATGGAAAAAACATCCCTGGCCAATCCAGCTGTTATCTGATATTACCATTTCATTTTTATAATAGCCTTTTAAAATTGTATAGTGACCAATATAAATATTATTACCAAGAGTTATATTTTCAGGATGAAAGACCAATACACCTGCTTCAAAAATAACATTTTCACCAACAGAACGAAAACCATCTAAACTAAAACTGCCATCGCCATGGCTTTTATATTTATTGACTGTCCTGGGCATTCAAAACTACACTTTTATTAGACTATTGATAACACTCTGCTGATCCAATAAAGTAATACATTCATAAAGAGGTAGAGTCAAAGAACGCGAGAATACTCGGTCTGTAATGGGGAAATCACCTGGTGTGTAGCCATATTTAGCTTTATAGTAAGTGGCTAAAGGCATATGCCAGGTTCCAATTGTGGTCTCTATTCCCATTGCCTTTAACTTTTCTATTATGGCCTGGCGTCTGGCGGCCATTTCTTCCGGTAGCAGGACAACATACGATTGATATACCGGATGGCTGTCTATCGGTATATATGGCTGCTTAATCGAGGTTCCATTAAGGAGTTTCTTGTATACTTGTGCTGAGGAGCGCCGGGCAGCGATTATGCGATCTATCTTAACCATCTGGGATAATCCCAACGCAGCGTGTATTTCACTCATCCGATAATTAAACCCGGGTAAAATAAAATCGGGGTTAGAGGCTTCGGGATCCTGGCCATGATTGCGCAGAGCTCGCAGTTTTCTGTACAGTTTTTGATCATCAAATACAATCATTCCTCCTTCTGCAGTAGTTATGGCTTTTCGAGGATGAAAACTGAAGCATCCCATTCTACCCCAACCGCCCGCTTGTGTTCCCTGCCAATCAGCGCCAAGAGAACATGCCGCATCTTCAATAACTGGTATATTATAATGATCCGCTATTTTCATAATTTCCGGCATATCAGCCACCTGTCCGAATGTATGCACGGGGATAATTGCTTTAATCCTGTTAGAAGCGTCTTTATCACTCATGAGATTTGCAAGGGTCTTCTGTAAACACTGTGAATCCATGTTAAACGTATCTTCTTTTATATCAACAAAGACCGGCCTGGCGCCACATAGTTCCACCACATTGGCGGTAGCAATATATGAATACGCACTTACAATAACTATATCTCCCGGTCCTACTTCAAGAGAAAGAAGAGCCAGGTGTAAGGCTGCAGTTCCACTGCTAACTGCTACAGCAAAGCGGCGATTTACATAGTCCGCTACAGCTTCTTCGAATTTCTTGACTTGAGCACCCTGAACAAGATAACCGGAAATCAGAACATCTTTAACGTTTTGAATATCCTCATTTGCTATTGAGGGAATAGTTAATCGGATCATTTCAATATCCTTCGATAAAAATCAGCTGTTTTACGGATTCCTTCCTCCAGATCCACTTTAGCCTCAAAGCCCAGATATTCCTTAGCCTTCTGAATCGATGGAATACGCAACTCAACATCTGCATAATTTTTATCAACAAATTTTATTGAGGATTTTGATTCAAGTATTCTTACTACGGTGTTGGCGAGCCCGTAGATTGTAACCACGGCCCTCTGGTTTCCAATGTTAAATGATTCACCAACAGCTTTAGGGTGGGTCATGGTAAGTAAAACACCATTGATCATGTCATCCACATAGCACCAAGCGCGTATCTGCGTGCCATCCCCATGAATCTCTATTGTCTTATTCTGTAGAGCCTGCTGGATGAAAATCCGCATAGCACCTTCACCTATCTGCCCGGGGCCATAAACATTAAAAGGGCGAACTACAGTAGCCGGTAGTTTCATCTCAGAATAATAGGACATAGCCATGTGTTCTTCTGCTAATTTACTAACAGCGTAAGTCCACCTGGCTTCGCCAACAACCCCCATGACAGTATTATCAGCTTCAGAAGCCCTGAAAGCCTGTTGGCCAAAAACCTCGCTGGTAGAAAAACACACTACACGCTCACATGTATCCAAGCGACAGGCAGCTTCAAGAACATTGGCCGAACCTACTATGTTGACCCGCATTGTTGTAACCGGACTTTTAATAACCGTATCAATTCCTGCTATCGCTGCACAATGAATTACTATATCAGCTCCCTTCATCGAACGTGCGAGCGAATCGGAATCAAGGATATCACCTTGGATTAGAGTAAGGTTTGAATGCTTAGCATAAGATGTATCCTTCAAAGTATTCCGAGTGAGATTATCATAGACAACAATGCGATTATTTTCGATTAGGCGCGCAATCAAGGTCGATCCGATAAAACCAGCTCCACCGGTAATAAAAATCAATTTATCATGCAATTCCACATTATGCTCCTATTTATCTTCAATATTATGAACCTGCCAAACTGAGGAACGTATTTCACGAGTGTTCACTAAGCTTTTGTGTTGATTATCTTTGGAAGTCAGACGGTATATTCTATAATCCTCTTTATTGTATATTTCTTCTACTAAAAGCCATTCAGGGATCTGTTTCAGATCAATTTTTTCCATTATCGAGGAATGTGTTGATTGATTATAGATTATATATTTAAATCCAAGCTTATAAACTAATGCCCATGCCTGCTGAGGTGTTGGTGAAGAAATGATTCTGCTCTGCTCCATAGATGTTGACATACACTGTAGAAGATCATCCCGGTACCAGTAAGTAAAATAAGTTAAAGATAATACTCTGTCTCCTGGTTCTGTCTCTTTATTAAGATTAATAGATGCGTAATGAGCATTGCCACTAATTAATGGCTCAGGAATCCTGCCTAATAAGTAACGTGCCGTTCCACGCGGACCAAGATATTGTAAGGTAATGATAGCAAGACAAATTACAGCAATAGAACTTACTGCAATAACCCTTGTTAACCAGGCAGGTTTTGCCTCATTCTTCGTAACATATTCAGCCCAGATCGCCGGTAGCGGGATCAATAATAGAAAAGCATATAAATTATACCGTGGAGCAAATACCGCAGGACGCAAAATCAACCATAAAACTATACCAACAAAACCCATAAAGAAGAGCTGTGCTGATACGCTTTTAATTATGTCATCAGTTTTGGGCATGAATATAACAAGTGGGAGAAAAGCGAGCATCATTAGAGACATAGTTCCATACTGCATAGGATAATGCCCATATATCAAAGCAAGTGGATATGAAAGAATAATTCGTCGGGTAATATCCGGCGCAAACCAGGACTGCTCGGTCCAATTGCCTGTGACCAAACCTTGGCCTGAGAAATAATAAAAAGGGGCAAAAGGCTCACCTAAAAGAATCCAGTTCTTTAAAAAGTGGATAATAATAGGCAAGCTTATAAAAAAACCCATTATAAGTAATTTTACTGTTAATGAAATAAAACTTCTAATAAGTAATTTTTGCTGATCTTCGTTGTAAATAAAATGTCTTATTATGATAAGAATGATTATTGAAGGTATTAGTAGCGGCAAGTATGATATTTTCGCTACCACAGCAAATCCGGTAAATATTCCCGTTAGAACAAGAACACCAAAGTCTCGATTTGTATATAAATACATCACCCAAAATACAGCGGCTATGGCCATTACTGCACCAAATAAATCAACTTTGCCATCATATGTTAATAAAACATAAGCAGAAGAAGAAAAAATCATACCCAGAACAAACCATTGCCCACGTCTACCTGCTCCTGCACGGCGGGCTAAAGCAGTTAGAAGCAGTACTCCCGCCAAACTGATTGGCCAGACAAAAAGCTTAGCAGCCCGGGCACTGCCCAAAGTCATTAGGGCAGCATAATGAAATTCACCATGCAGTCCAATCGACATAAACGATTCATATCCGCTTAGTAAAGTTAACTTTTTAGTTGATGAAAAGAGCTTTCCGACCACCATATAGAAAGCCGCTGCATCATGACCTGTTCTTAAAGGTAAAAATCCATAGAGAAAATATTTAACCATTAAAAATAGGATAGCTAATGTAAATACTTTCCATATAATCGATTCATTTTCAAAGTCTTTCCATACCGAAACAAATTGTTCGCCAAGACTTTTACGAAGCTTCCATACAAAAGGAGAACCGCCAATTATACAAACCAAAATAATACCAGATATTACAATCTGATAAAATATTTCCATAGATAGAAGTAGACACCATACATTGGCAAGTATTCCTGATCCTAGAAGAAAAGATGCGGCTATCCAAGAAAGTGGTGATATTCTGTACTTAACTGACGAATGTGAGATTAGGGTGCTTAGCAGCATTGCACCAAGGCATAAACAGGCATAAGAATATACCAGACATAGAGCTGCTGATAGAAGAAGGTATACGGGTGTTATTATTTCCATATAATAGAGCTAGTAAAGATACTCCGCAGTAAAAAATTGAGTAACAGCTTTTGACATTTCTATAATAAATTCTGGTGGAGAATCAGTTAACAAGGTTATTCCGCGTGTATTTTTTAAAAGCCAATACACAATAAATGTTATTAATATCCACAATATACATATTATTCTTAAGGGCATGTTTCTTATAGTTTTATATTCTATGGTAGACTGTATTATTTCTCTCATCTCAACTGTTCCTTTTTACTGCATTTACTATACTACTTTCTACGAATCCAAAAACTCCCGCTGGTTAAAATATGTTTATCGGGATCATACAAAGGGAATGAATTACGCAATACTTCCCCTTTTTCAGCCGTTAGATATGACATAGCCAGTAATATTTCAAATTTTGTATTCAAACATAGAAAAGCCTGCAATAAATAGGCTTCAGTCCAAAACATCCTGAAGCGTGGATTTGTTGCATATACCTTTGGATACTCGAAAGGTAAACTAATATCGTGTAAATGGATGATTACTCCTGATGCAAGATTGGGCAGCACTTCCAGGATAAGATAATTAACATCACTACCGATACGTAACATGTGACTGGAATCAATGAATCGAATGTCATTTTTCCCCAATCGTTTGAAAAAGTCTATATCAACTAACTCACAGCGTTGTTTAACTAATTGAGTTAACCCTGATAGATTATTCCCAACAATAGAGCCCGGATATGGATCTACTATGATATACTCTGTGGCTTCATTTAAAGAAGGTTCGGCATTTTTACGTAGTGCTTGAGAAATCACCAGCGAAGAATTACCTGAACCAATCTCAATTATATTATGTGGCTTAAAGTGTCGAATAATACAGTGTGTTATAGAAGCACACCAGTAACTGAAACCGCTATTTTCAGTAAAAAATTGGTAGGGATCAGAAGTTTTATTTGGGGGCCAATCACATTCATTCCCATATTCCTTACCCAGTTTAGTTAATAATGCAAGCTGTGAATTAGTTCGGAAATCAATACCGTCTAATTTGCTTCGGCGATCCCACACACCTCTGTCCTCCAGATCTTTTAAATCCGGAACAGGCGAATAGAAGTGCACGGGCATGGGCAGAAAGCCCCTGCGCAGGCAAGCATTCGTTCCAACACCTTGATGAGCCATAATCCTAATAATTGGAGCTATAAGCGGTGCAAGAGTACCTACAAAACATTCAATAACAGATGTTGTGATTCTTTGGATAAAATGCTTAGACTTTCTTAAAAGCCTTTTGAGTAAAGACATACTGATTTTCCTTCTTTTTTGATAATTAATGTATAAAGAATAAGCGGGAGAGGATTATCACAAGCAGATGCCAATTTTTATATACAACCTATAGCTGTTGCTAAAACAAAAAATTCAGAAATATTGAATGAGAGATAAAATTATCAATAGATCCCCTTAATCCTTTTCATACTATCCTTATCCTTAAGTACCCGTTTAATATAGCTTACAATAAATGCTAATAAAATACTAAAGAAAAAACTGATGCCGGCAACAATAATACAAATTAGGGGTCTCTTTGGTCCTGCTTTCATCTCCGGAACCGTAGCCTTTTCATAAATCTGAAAAGTTGGCTGAACGCTTTCAACCTGAAGTTTTACTAGTTCATACTGCTGAGCCAGTGTCTCATAGATTTTCCTTTTAACTGATAACTCGCCTTTAAGTCTGGTGTGCTGAAGTAGTAAATCAGGCAAATCCTTTTCGGGAGGGAAAATAACACCGGCTTCACTGTATCCATGTTCCAGCTTTTTTACATTGGCCTTTAGACTATCCCGCTCTATTTTAAGTTTACGCAACACAGCATCATCGCTTGTGGTATAACCGGTATAAGTATCAATTTCAAAGCTTTTCTGCAAGATTTCCTTTCTTAAAGAAGCAAGCTCAGTAGCCTGTTCTTTTACTAAAGCTGCAAGATCAAA
>SDBV01009503.1_pt1 | contig 12922 bp, 14 predicted proteins | sample 2277081 | NCBI WGS metagenome assembly SDBV01 (sample SAMN10402039, study PRJNA504765) | marine sediment metagenome | isolation source: marine sediment core GS10_PC15, 223 cmbsf | place: Arctic Ocean: Southern Knipovich Ridge | collected 2010
CTCCCTTCATCGGGCACACTTGCGATTGCCATTCGACAACGTATCGCACAGCTATGTCCAATCACTATGATGCTATACTCCTAGACCGGTGATCTTGGTATACTTTTAAACCGGCGTTTACATCAGGGCGAGAAAAAAATGTATCCAAAGCTGATCGACGACGGGCAATACAATATTTGGTACAACCTTTAGAGTCACGGAAGGGAGATTCATGAAAAAAGATTTAAAATACTATTTGAGTCTCAAGTATCCCCACACAGTTGAGGAATATGAAGAAGATGGGAAGGCCTATATTTCATTAGAAATACCCGAACTTCCAGGATGCGGCGCATGGGGAGAAACATATGGCGAGGCGCTTGTCCGATTAAATGAATCAAAGGAATTGTGGATAGAAGAAAGTCTTAAAAGAGGTTTGTCTGTTCCTGAGCCTGTGTCTGAAGAAGATTTCAGTGGAAAGTTTTTGCTACGTATCCCAGTTCTCCTTCACATGGGTCTTGCCAAGCAAGCCAAGGCCAACAAGCTAAGCTTGAATCAATATACCAAATCGATATTGGAAAAGGTAAGTCTGTTGGAGGAGATAAAAAGTTATTTTCAGAAAAGAGATAAAACACTTTTGCAGGCCATAAATAGCCAAAGTGAAAAAATAGAAAAATTAGAAAGTCGAATTAAATCAATGGAGGAAAGTAGCATAATTCGTCGTAGATTCTCAGAAAATTGGCCTGTAAGTGATTCGGCAGTGCCATTGTCCATGCCTTCTTTTGGCATTACATATAGTAACTCTTTTATTGAAAACACAGATCCTACATTTATAACTGATAGTTAAGGTGAATAAATATGAAAAAAATTAAAAGCTTAAAGGTAGTCCAAATAAAAATATTTCCGCCTGATTATATTCCATATTTTTACCTGCTGCGTCCGGAGTTTATTGACCAAGTAACTAAGAGATTTAAATTTCAAAAACATGCGATGCCTTTTAATCCTTATCAAAAAGACGCTCCAAAAATTTTGCATTTCAATGGTGGTGAGTTTAATCTTGAGGGGACAAAAATACTTATTCAGAGGCTGCACTTTGAAGACAGACGAATTATCTTGGAGGCATTGACCTCATCAAATAATACTACAAAGATTTTCAATTCAATATCCAAAGAAATCAAAAAATTTGACCCGCTTAAAAGTTTTGAAAGCAGCGACGCTCAATTTGAAACGCAAGAAACCGATTGTGTGGCTTTGCTAAATGTGGATTATTCAAAAATTTATTCTAAAGAATTTAATTCCTTTATCAGCAAAGAAATTGCACCGATATTAGAGCACAAATTTTTTGATATCAGACCCAAAGCATTGAGTTTTGAAATCCATTTTGAGCCCGATGAAAAGCTTTCGAAAAACAATATCACCCTATCCCCAAAAACGTTAACTATTGAGCCGAGCCCAGGTCACACTCTTGAAGAAAAGCTATTTTATTCCAAATCCCCTTTTGATTCTGATACCCATTTTAAGCTTCTAAATGCATTTGAAAAAGAATTTGCGCCTGAACTCTAAATTTTTTTTAAAGAAGTGCTTTTTGAAGAAAATTTATCCAATGCCCTAACCATATTTAGCTTGTGATCTATAGCCGGAATTTAATAGAGCATGGTCGTCCTCGGGTTGATTATTATTTTCTAACGCCCTCTGGTTATTTGTGATAATTCATAACCTACTGATATTACTTTATTTTCTTTTATTTCGCATCGTATTGGGCCGGTTTTCATGATGTGGGATAAAAAGGCGGGAAGATCTCGGTTTTGTGGATAGGTGTTGTAGTGGTTACCGGTGCTGTCCGTAGTGTAGAAATAAAAAAGGCAGAGCCATTTGCTGACCCTGCCCTTGTGATTAGATAGTATCACAGGTTTTTAGGGAAGGCTGAACATTGCATATGTATGGAGATGGTACCGATGCTGTTAATCACCCACGTTATTTCACCCTTTCTATATAATTGGGCCAAATATACGTAAATGATCAATTCCAACCATATGAATCATCTATAGTGTCAAATTTTAAAGATAATCTGAAAAATTAGTGAGTGTGGAGCCTTAGCGAGGCTTTTGCGGCAAGTTCCTGGGCAATACTTTTCTGTTCTTCTTTTAACTCAGGCCAACCGATTATATCTGCATGTCGTGGAGGGGTGTTATCTGGCTCAATTTGAAGATTATTTTCCAAAATATTTAGCGCCTGAATATCAGCTCGCCCGTGCAAGTGTCTGGGTTGAATCATTTTGCTGATTACTTTTTTAAATCCGATTTTCCATATTTCAGGTTCTGAGAGATTATCGATTCTGAAAACAGAAAGTCTAGGATCTGGCGGGGGCATAAAAGCTTGGGGCTTAACTATATTTTTTTGGCGGCTGTACCATTTTTTACTTGTTATATAGCGGGCTATGGTTTCCTCGCCATATATTTCCTTTGGAACACTGCCTCTGTTAAGAAAATAGTCTATCAAAATTGTCAAAAATCGCTTTAGGTATTTCATCATCAAAGTATTCCCGGCCATATGTTTTATTGAGGCCATATAATCCAGCATATGTAATTTCATTACGCTTGCCGATACTTACTGAAAACACCTTTCTTGGTTCGAAATACCATTCAAGCGATATTTCACCATCTGGATCCACGGCAACCTCCGGTTCACGGACTGTTGTCGGAAGTGCTCGAATGAAGCGTTCAGCTTCATTGAAAGAATCTGGATCAACAGGCTGGGCGCCATATCCATCCCAATTTTCCGAGGAACATTCTCCCCAAATATTATAAAGCTCCTGCAGGCTTTCATTCGCATTAATAATCACGCTCTGTGAGCAATCTTCGAACATCTCTTCGACAAATAAATTAAGAGCCTGAACGTCATCGCTAACTCCTCGATCAGTAGGGATGAAAAAGGGACTATTATATTGTAATGGAATACATGCAGCCGTCATTCGAATAACCTCGCAGTTTTATCAGTTATGCTATTAAAAAAGATTTGATTTTTTATGTTACGCAAGTTTGCAAAGATATCCCATATTTTATCATTGCTGACGTTAAAGTCACCCGTTTTAAAACTATCAATGTCTAAGACTACTGTAATATGCTTATCGGGTTTTATGCTTTTTTCTAAAGCCTGAACAATATTGGTGGCAACATCCATCTCCTGGTTGTAAACAACTACTTTCGACAAAAAACCACTGATAATACCCTGTATATTATCCGGGATCTTAGGAGGTGCTGTAAAATAGTCTGATAAATCATCAATTGGCAGCGGAATATTAATATGATTGACATATCGCACCGCTAACCTGGTAACGGCTTCGGGCTGAGCTATTCCGCTATACATTCCCCATAGTTCCTTTGCTTCAACAAACATTTCCTCCCAAAAAGTGTAAGGTTTTAAGCGGCTAAAGGTGAAACCGTCGATTCGGAATTGCGCAACCTTTTTATCAGCCTCCGGTCTGAAGAAATATCCCTGAACACCATGGTATTCAGCAGAAGGTGGTTGAGGCTTTCCTTTGTTAAATCTCAATTTGCTTGAGAAGAGTTTACGATCCTGGACTTTTGGAAATCGATCGCCAATAGTTTTTTTTAATTCGAGAAATGCTTCTGCCTTAAATTCAGAGGGAAGCTTAACACGGAAATCAATAATAGCCTCTGTTATTGGAGCGTTATTTAGATGTCTTACTTCAGCCATTTAGAGATAAAAATGATATAAGATTTAGGGAATGGTGATTTTTAATAGCACCTTATATCGAATCGGATGCAATTTGCAAGAATAAAGCTCATATTAACTATTGCTAATATTTTAATACAGTTAAGAGTAAAATCAAGAATACAATCGAAATATTATTCAAAATCAGCATCACGCGGACATAACGAAGCGATGCATTCTTTGAACATTCCACATTTTTTCATATTTTCGATATTCTGCGTCATTGAATTTATGGTCATTTATTCTTTTTCTTTGTTCGATTTCTTTCAAGCCGCTCAATCAACGCCGAGCGGAGGAAGCTGCTTAAACTTAGATCATCCTCTGCCGCCGCTCTTCTCAGTTTTTTATGCAATTGCAAAGGAATCGCAACTCCAATATATTTGGATTTTATTTGATTTAAATTCTGGTTCATAATTTTTTCCTTTCTTTTTTTAAGTTGAAATAAAAAAAGCCCACCTTGGACAAATATACTGTTATCCAAAATGGGCCTGCCGTGAAAATTCCTGCCGAATTTTTGGGTGAAACTTTTAAATTTTTTTTAAAATTTTGTCAAATGAATAACAGTAGCCTCAGACGCAACTCCTTTTTTATTTTAAAGTTTAATTCTTTATTTTTATTATATTATATTTTTTTGAATTAATCAAATCTTTATTTGAAATTATTTAATGATACCCGTATGTTATATCATTTTACCTATAAAAATCAATCATTTAGGTATAAAACCAATAATTCATAACCTACTGATATTACTTTATTTTCTTTATTTCTTTTATTTCAAGGTGCTTTGGGCCGGTTTCAGGATAACATTCCTATAATTTTAAAAGGAACTGCTTGTGGAACTAAGTTTACTTTGTAATGACCAAACAAGACCCCGGCAAATTCAAGTCAAAAAAGGCAATCGGAACACTAGGAACGTTTTCAGGCGTTTTCACACCGAGTATTTTAACCATTCTCGGCATTATTCTTTTTCTTAGACTGGGTTATGTGGTGGGAAATGCCGGTTTGGGGAAGACGCTTCTGATTCTTGCATTGGCCAACGGTATTTCGGTGTTGACCACTTTTTCACTTTCGGCAATCGCAACCAATTTAAGAGTTAAGGGTGGGGGCGATTACTATCTGATTTCCCGAACTTTGGGATACGAGTTCGGGGGTGCCATCGGCATTGTTCTGTTTTTCGCCCAATCCATTTCCATTGCATTTTACTGCCTCGGGTTCGGGGAAGTCGTCGCAAGTGTTTTTAAGGGGGACATGCAGCCGTCACCTCAAATGATTGCCGTATTTGCGGTGGCATTTCTGTTTATTTTTGCCTGGCTGGGGGCTGATTGGGCGTCGCGATTTCAATATGTGGGCATGGCAATTCTGGCTTTTGCGTTGCTCTCATTTTTTTGGGGGGGCTTTCCAAATGGAATGGGGATTTATTGTTAAACAATTGGGCCGCCCCGACTGACGCGCTTTCTTTTTGGGTGGTTTTTGCGATTTTTTTTCCGGCGGTCACCGGGTTTACCCTGGGCGTCAGCATGTCTGGAGATTTGAAGAATGCCGGAAAAAGCCTGCCGCTGGGTACTTTTCTTGCCGTTGGGATATCGATAGCGGTCTACTTTGCAGCAGCTGTGGTGTTGGCTGCGGTTCTGCCCGGGCCATCATTGCAGAACAACCTCAACGCCATGAGCCGGGTAGCGGCCGGGTCCCATTTTGTAACCGCCGGCGTTATCGCGGCGACCCTCTCTTCGGCCATGGCCTCTTTTTTAGGAGCACCCCGTATATTACAGTCTCTATCCAGTGATCGAATCTTTCCGTTTTTACTCCCTTTTGCCAAAGGATTCGGTCCAAACGCAAATCCCAGACGGGGGGTGTTGCTCTCTGCAGGCATCGCATTTGCGACCATCGGTTTTGGAAAGCTCAACATCATCGCACCGGTGGTGTCCATGTTTTTTTTAATATCCTATGGCCTTTTGAATTATGCCACCTTTTATGAAGCCAGAACCGTCAGCCCGTCTTTTAGACCCCGATTTCGCTGGTATGATGCCCGGTTGAGTCTGGCCGGCAGCCTGGCCTGTTTCGGGGTGATGATGGCCATCGACGTGGCCGCGGGATCGATTGCCATTGCGGTTCTTTTTGCCATTTATCACTATCTGAAACGAACAGCTGGGCCGGCGAGATGGGCGGACAGCAAACGAGCTTACCATATGCAACGGGTGCGCGATCATCTTTTAGAAGCCTCGAAAGAACCGGAGCACCCCCGATATTGGCGTCCTCAGATTCTGCTGTTATCCGATGATTCACACCGGCTAAGACAATTGCTCTTTTTTGCAGCCTGGTTGGAAGGGGAGGCGGGACTCATTACCGCTGTCAAAATTATTCAAGGTGATGGTGTTGAAACCATCAAGCAGCGCGAGGAAGCTGAAGATGAATTGCAAAAAGATATATTAAAAAATAATTCAACCGCATTTCCGCTCGTGATCACCACCCCAAGCTTCATAAAAGGGATTCATGGCTCCGGAAGACCGCCGCATCGACATATGGTGGTTCAATGATGCCAGCAGCCGCCTGATGCTGTTGCTGGCCTATCTGATGACACGGAATCCATTCTGGGAAGAATCAACGCTTCGGGTGATGGTATCAGCTGGAAGTGGATCATTGAAAAAAGTGGGAGACATGTTAAAAGAACAGCTCGATGACTACCGCATTGAAGCAGATACCCACGTCATGGAAAACGCGGCACAGACTATGCCCCAAAATTCAATGGATGCCGGTATGGTGTTTATCCCCTTCAGGCTCAAAAGGGATGGTCTTGTGGACCCTTTTGGCAATCCCCTCGATCAGGTCATATCTCGCCTGCCAATTGTTGCCATGGTATTGGCGGCCGAAGACATCGACCTGGATGCCGATCCGGAAGAAGGGGTGGCAGGAGAAGCGGCCAACGCCAAAGATGCCTGGATTGAAGCTCAAAAACGGGAACAGGAGGCGGCAAAAGATGCCGTTGAAGCAGAAAAGAAAGTTGTCGACCTCAAAAAGCAAATAACAGAATTGAAAGGTCAAGCCACTCGCGAAACAGATGAAGAAAATGCGCTTTTAAAGCTAAAAGCCCTCGTCGAAAAGAGTGGACAAACGGCTGAGAGGGCTAGGCGGCGATTTGCTCGGACACAAGCCAAATTAGAGACGGCGGCAAAAGCGGCAAAAGATTTGGGTGTTGATGTTGATACTAAGGGTTCGCGAAAAAATAACTTCACATTTTAGCATCTTAGATTCAGCCCATCTTTGGCCGATGCTTCACTCGTAAAATCCACAAAATAGATTGCTATTGTTGTGGTTTTGCTCTATAGGATCAGCCAATCCCGAACCCAATACAAGCCCCGATTCCGCAAAGTTATTTTTTTGCGAATCCCAAGCGATGAGAAAAGATTTTTAAAATTGCCATTGCGGATCCAAAAGCAAATTTTATAGAATTATCCATTTCATGACCCAGGAGAAAAGTATGAAACTGGACATCGATTTTGTTCGTCGTCAGTACCCTGTTTTTCAGGATGCTGAAAGCACCCGGTGGGCATTTTTTGAAAACGCCGGGGGTACTTACATTCCGTCTCAAGTGATCGATCGACTTCACAATTTTTTTCAATTCACTAAAGTTCAGCCTTACGGGCTGTTTCCCTCATCGGTTGCTGCCGGCCGGGCCATGGATGAAAGTTATCAATGCATGGCGAAATTATTGAATGCAGATGAGAACGAAATCACATTCGGGCCCTCTACCACAATGAATTTCTATGTTTTGGCCCAGGCTATTCGTCCACTTATTAAATCAGGAGATGAAATTATCGTCACCAATCAGGATCATGAAGCCAATATCGGTTGCTGGCGACGCCTCAGCGAGTTCGGAGCCGTAATCAAAGAGTGGCGGATCGATACTGAAACCGGGGAACTGGATATTGCGGACCTGAAAAGGCTTGTAACCGATCGTACCCGACTGGTTTGTTTCTCACTTTGTTCCAATATTGTGGGCACCATGAACGATGTTGAGGCGATTGTCCGTATCACCCATGAGGCGGGTGCGCTGGCCATTGGAGACGGTGTTTCGTTTGCACCTCACTGTTTGGTGGATGTCACAAAATTGGGTGTGGATCTTTATCTGTTCAGCACCTACAAGACGTTCGGAACACATATCGGCGTTATGTGGGGAAAGAAAGAAGTGTTGGCCACGTTAAAATCCCAGGGACATTTTTTTAATGATGATGAGCCGCATTACCGGCTCAATCCAGCCGGGCCGTTGCATGCCGAAATCGCCGCTCTGGCGGGTATTGGAGAATATATCGACACGCTATATGCCCATCATTTTAAGAGCCCCAGCCTTACCAGACGAGAAAGAGCTGTCAGGATGTTCAGCCTTTTTGCCGATCAGGAAACCGCCTTGTCCAATATGCTGCTTGAGACATTGCGGCATATGCCGGACATTAGAATTATCGGACAACCCGTGGCTGAATCCGGCAAACGTGCTTCAACCATATCATTTGTAGCCAATAACCGAAAATCGAGCGATGTCGTCAAATACCTCATCAATCACAAAATTGCCGCTAGAAATGGAAATTTTTATGCGTACCGGTGTATCAAGGCGCTGGGAATCAAAGATCCCGAAGAGGGTGTCGTCCGGGTCAGCCTGGTGCATTATAATACGGAAGATGAGGTTAACCGGTTAATCGATGCGCTGGCGGACATGGACTAGTGTCCATGAACAGTTAGCGCTTAATATCCTGTTTGTTGTTCTTTTGCGGGTTTTCGGTTTGCGGTGTACCATACGCATGCCGGACCGAAAACCTTTTTATGGTCTTGATCCGGACCAAAATCAGCAATTTTTAAAGGGTCCAATTTCAGTGCCGGCCTCCCCGGCAATTGCCGCCTCAATCTTATCAATGGATGTGATAAGGGCTTTTTTACCTCTATTTCGGACAAACCGAAGGCAGGCGTCGACCTTGGGTCCCATGGATCCGGGCGGGAAATGCCCCTGGGCCATATAGCGCTCGGCCTGTTTTACGGTCATTTTTCGGAGATAATTTTCTTCGGCTTCTCCGAAATGAGTAGCCACAGCCGGAACATCGGTGGCAATCAAAAAAATATCAACTCCCACCTCTTCAGCCAGTTTGACACTGGCCAGGTCTTTATCGATAACCGCATCGACGCCGGAGAAAGCGCGCTTATCCCGGATGACCGGAATACCGCCGCCACCGCAGCATATCACAATAAAATCCTGGTCAATCAGCTTTTTGATTTCCCGTTTTTCAACAATGGTGACCGGTTTTGGCGAAACCACCACACGTCGGTAACCTTTTGGAGTTTTTTGAATCGGGTACCCGGCGGGCGCATCTTTTTTGTGCCGGTATATCGGCCCGATGGGTTTGGTCGGATTCTTAAAAGCCGGATCGTTTTCATCGACAACCACGTAACTGGTTAAACTGACCAAGGGTGTAAATTCAATTCCGAGATCCATCAACTGGTTGTCTAAAGTCGATTCGATCATATAGCCGAGCCACCCTTGGGTCTGGGCCACCAAAATTTCTAAAGGCAATCTGGGAACTTGGGTACAATTTTCTTGTTGGAGAAGCAGATTGCCGACCTGGGGGGCGTTCCCGTGGGTTATAATAATTTTGTATTTTCGGGAAAGTTTGGCAATTTGTCGCATGGGGACCGCCAAATTGTCAAACTGCTGCTCAACGGTTCCTCGCTGGCCTTTCCGGATCAGGGCATTGCCACCTAGAGCCACTAATAAAATGGGTTTAGGATTTTTATTCTTTTGATGGGAATAGTTACCTTTTATCATATCGAGTACTCACTATACTCGGATCATTCCCCGGATTTCCATTTACCGGCGATTGCAAAGGTCATCGGCAAACAACCCCGGTGGATGCAGTCTAAATGCGCATCTTCTTTAGGGGATTGACAGATTCATTTACTCCATATACTCATAAATTTAACAGACGTCCAATTATTTATTAAATTCATCCGCTTTTTCGTTGAAGTAAAAGCTGTTGGAGTTAAAAAAAACATGAAGATTGTTTTTGCTAAAACCGGACCGGAAATCGCGACCGTTCACCGGTTGTTTCGGGAATATGAACATTTTCTCGATTTTGATTTGTGTTTTCAGCAATTTGAAGAAGAACTGGCGTCGCTTCCCGGGAAGTATGCTTTTCCGGATGGTGCTTTATTTTTGGCAATGGACCCGGAAAAAGCAGTTGGATGTGTGGGTTTAAGAAAAATAGATGCCCATGTTTGTGAAATGAAACGCCTCTTTGTGAGGCCGGAATTCCGGGGAAAAGGGATCGGTAGAATGTTGGCGGAAAAGATCATCGCCGAAGCCGAAAAGCTGGGTTACAAAAAAATGCGCCTCGACACCCTGGACCGGCTCAAAGAAGCGGTTCAACTTTATGAATCTCTAGGATTTCAACAGATCACTCCTTATTGTCACAATCCGATCTTGGGGGCGGCGTTTTGGGAGTTAGACTTGTGATTCAAGGTGTCGGAATTTGTTTCCATAAAAAAACCGCTTGAATCCTTGAATTCTTCTCACCAACCCCGCTTGAATAGAACCATATTTTTTTAGATAGTCTCTGAACAAAAAATCATAGTTTTCGTTTAGACACTAGATAGATCATGTGCAAAGTTAAAATCCGGATCATCTTAACCCCAAATTGAAATGGTAAGACATGAATCAAATCAAAGAGCCATCAAGAATGATTCCCGTTATGGCTGAAACGGATGTATTGGTTATTGGAAGTGGTCCCGGGGGACTTTCTGCCTCTTTGGCGGCAGCAAGAGAGGGTGTGGATACCATGCTTTTAGAAAGATTTGGGTGCTTTGGCGGAAACATTACCCAGGCCGGGGTGGAATCTATTGCATGGTATCGACATGAGAAAACGGTGGAGGCCGGTGGCATCGGTATTGAGTTTGAAAAAAGGGCCAAAGAGATGGGGGGCAGCCGGAAGGAACCCCAGTCGTTAAGCCATGCTCTGGATACTGAAATGTTCAAATACGTTGCTGATAAAATGGTGCAGGAAGCCGGGATAGTTCCTGTTTTGCACTGTTTGGGAGTTGAGGCGATAATGGAGGGCAACATCCTCAAAGGCATTATTACTGAGAGCAAATCGGGAAGACAAGCTATTATGGCCAAGAGGATAATCGATGCCACCGGTGATGCCGACATTGTCCGACTCGTCGGCGCACCGTACCTAAAAGCTCCCCGAGAGGAGCTATTAGGTGTCACGGTAACTTTCGGTTGCAGTGGTGTGGATGTTGCCCGGTTTCTCGAGTATGTAAAACAGAATCCCTCTCGTTTAGGAGATTGGGATGAAATTGAACAAACAACAGATGAGGAAAATGATCTATTCAGCCCTTATATCGAGGAGCCTTTCAACAAGGCAAAAGCGGCAGGTGAGATTCCTGAGAATGCCTGGATAAAGGGAACCTGGAGTAGTCTCACGGAAGCGGGAGAGGCCACCTATCTCAACCTGGTCGTCGTTTCCGGCATAGATCCGACAGATGTTTGGGACCTTACCAAAGCGGAAATAGAATGTCGGCAGCTAGTCATGTGGGCCTTGAACGCGATGAAAAAATATACCCCCGGCTTTGAAAAGGCGAAACTTAGAACTTTCTGTTCATCGCTGGGCGTCAGAGAATCGCGAAAGATTATCGGTGATTACAACCTGACTGAGTATGATGTCAAAAATGAGGCCCGCTTTGAAGACTCCATCGGGATTTTTCCGGAGTTTTTGGATGGTTATGGTGTGGTGATCATCCCCACCACGGGCAGGTACTTCCAGGTACCTTACGGCATCATCATTCCGCAAAAAGTGGAGAACCTTCTGGTGGCCGGCCGCTGTGTTGCCGGAGACAAGATATCCCATGCAGCTACACGTCAGATGATGTGCTGTGCAGTAACCGGTCAGGGTGCGGGGGTAGCCGCCGCCATATCCCTAAAGGACAATGTCAGTTGCAGAGCGGCCGGTATTTCGAAAATTCAAAAAGTCTTGAAAAAACAGGGTGTCAGAATCGAATAGGGTTTTTAAAGCAGGGTGGCTCTAAAAATTACAGGACAAAAACTGAGTGCCGTGGTCAAATGATACGAACTTTACCTAGTACAAAAACATATAAGTTAGGTTATAATACATTTATTATTTTCTATTTTTTTGTTCTTTTCGCCCCCCTCTTAGTAGTCTCTATTCTGGCTTTTAATGACTCCATGTTTCCTTCGCTTCCATGGTATGGGTTCACGCTGGACTGGTTTTTCGGCGAGGGGCCTGATAAAATTGGTATCTTCAATGATGCCAGAAATTTAAAGGGAATATTTGTTTCCTTTAAAGTCGCTTTCTGGGTGACGCTTTTCAGCACAACTGTCGGCACCTGCGCCGCTTTTCTTTTTGAACATGAAGAATTCCGATTTAAACGCTTTTTCTATTATACCATGCTGGCGCCCCTGGTTGTGCCGGGTGTCATTATCGGAATATCACTTTTAACCTTTGCAACGACAGTAGGGACCTTTTTTGAAAACAACCTCGGAATTGACATTAGAATATTGGGTCCCGGATTATTTCTTGTTGTCTGTGGGCAGGCCTCGTTTATTACAACCTTTGTAACTTTAGTTATTATTGCGAGGCTGAAAAAGTTTGATAGAAGTTTAGAAGAAGCCGCCTATAATCTGGGAGCCAATCGGTTTGAAGTGATCCGGTTTATTATTTTACCCTTTTTAAGGCCCGCTATTATCGGCGGCGCGGCAGTGGCATTTCTTCTGTCTTTTGAAAATTTTAACACCACATTATTCCTGGTGGGATCAAACGCAACGTTGCCGGTAACTCTTTTTACTCAGATCAAGGATGGGTCTACACCGGTTGTAAACGCGGTGTCACTGGTTCTAATTCTTGGTGTCTCTATGATAGCGCTGATTAGCTTTCTGATTAATCTGAAAAGTTCTAAGACCGATGGGACTTAATATCGATATGATTCACGCCGTATGGGCCCAAATTTAAATCGCACCGATCATGAAGATACAGGCAGGATAATCGTATCGGTGCGGGTTCGGGTGGAATATCGAGATGGGAGGGGTTGCAAAGGGGAGCATTACCGGTTTGTTAAAGATTTGAGGTGCTGTTGCTGAAAAAAATCGATGTATGACAAAAAAATGCTGGACATTTGATTTGATCACCTATATGGTAGGATGAAAATTCTATTTTCA
>SDBV01009504.1_pt1 | contig 12922 bp, 14 predicted proteins | sample 2277081 | NCBI WGS metagenome assembly SDBV01 (sample SAMN10402039, study PRJNA504765) | marine sediment metagenome | isolation source: marine sediment core GS10_PC15, 223 cmbsf | place: Arctic Ocean: Southern Knipovich Ridge | collected 2010
TTTGCGACTCAAAAAGGATGGAAAGAAAGCGACGCTCTATAAATTTGAGATGACCGATGAGCTTTGGGATACATGTTTAGCAGCTTTAAACACATATAGTTATTTTAATGCTTGACTTTTGTCAACTGTTGACACATAATGTGCCTTAAACAAAAAGCCCCGTGCGGAAACACGAGGCAACCAAACAGCAACCTGACAGGGAAGCCAATGGAAGATGTCTGATGAGTCTAATGTACCATCCCATTCACATTCAGATCCACCAAAAGTTTTTTTCCTCTTACGCAGCTTGCTGAAATAAAATTAAAAGTTTATTCCGATAGGGATAGAGGTCAGAGGAGAAGAAATGATAGATGTACAAGAAAGATGGGACTGGAATGTCTCCGAAGATGAAATTGATGAAGAAATTGAACCTACTACCGAAGAGGAGTGGGATGAAGAAGTAAAATTCTGGGGATATCAATCACGATGGCCCGGAAAAATAGCAACCAAGGAGAAGACTATGAATAAAATGATAATGAAAGAACCAGCTACCACAGTGGAAACTTTGGATCAGACACAAAAGCTATGCCAGGCATTAATGCAAAGCCCTCACTACCAAAAGATGGGCAAAGAAGGCATCTTCGCAATAGTTCAGAAAGCTAAAGCAGTGGGGATAGACCCTCTCGACGCTTTGAATGGAGGGATGTACTATGTACAGGGTAAAGTAGAGATGACATCAACGATGATGAATGATCTGATCAGACGCCAAAACCATAGCATCACAAAAGACAAGACGAGCAATGCGGAGATCTGCATCTTGCACGGAAAGCGCAGAGACAACAATGATACCTGGTGCGAGAGCTTTTCCATTGAGGATGCCAAGCAAGCAGGAATCTACCGAAATCAATGGCTCAAATATCCTAAAGATATGTTGTTTGCACGAGCATTGAGCCGATTAGCTAGACAACTCTTTCCCGATGTGATCAAAGGGTGTTATGTGGAGGAAGAGATCAAGCAAGCGTTTGAAGCGAAGCTGGAGAGCCCACCACTCGTCACCCAAGAAGTTACAATGACTATTGAGGAGATGCGAGGAATGATTGAGAGCAATATCGATGTTCCACACCAAGAGCATTTAGAGGAATATCTCATATTCTGTCGAGAAAGAGTCCAGAAACCTATGAGAGAAGTAATCGATAGCTGGGTCAAAAATCCAGAACCTTTCAAGACTCACTATGAGAAATGGGTTTCCCAGAAAAATGTTGAAAATATTATCGATGTTCAGGAAAATGAGGAGATTGAACCTTCAGTGTTGGAAGTACAATCATAAAAAGACTCCATTGCATACTGGGCGCCCTAAAAAGCGCCCTTTTTTTATTCTGGTTTCTTCCGAGGTCTTCCTCTTTTGGGTGACGATGTAATCCTTTGAGGTGCTACCGCGGCAGCTAAAAACATAGCAGCGTTTCTTTCCTCTAAGCGAGTTTCTACGAGGGTAGTTCGAGTGTTGAGATCCTTGACGTACATCCCCACCTCTTGAATGCTACGATTTGCAAGTTCGATCTTATGTCCTACATTCATGAACCCATCTTCCAAAGTTTTTTGGAGCAGATCCATCTTTTTTGCATCTATTCTCTTGAGGTAATAAGAATGTATAAAATAACAAGTACTCAAACATAGACCAAAACTAAGCAAAGAAATTTCTATACAGTTAATTAACATTTTACTCCCTTAATTCAATCGAGGATATCGGGATGAAGAGATAAGGTCTAGACAATTTTTCGATGTTGGGAGTAGGATGTAAAAAAAAGGGCCACCACGGTGGTGACCCTAACCAACTAGAGAATGCGCGTGATTCGATCACGCTTCTCTTAACCAAGAAAACCGCTTGAAGCCAAGCTTCTTCTTGCTTTTCATACTAAACTGTCTGACATAATAGTCAAGAGCAACGGAAAGAGTCAAGCGGTTTTCTCCAAACAAGGAAAAAAAACATGGCGGATTCTGGAATTTTCATTGAACGTTGCCCCCACGATAAAGAAAACCCGTATGTAATGACTTCGCGAAATCTCATACGCGATGAAGTTCTTTCGATGGCTTGTCGATGGATGCTTATCTACTTGCTATCCCATGAAGCGGGATGGAAAATATCCGTCAAGCAATTATGGAATCACTGTAAGCAACACCATGGAGGAGGAAGAGACAGTGTCTTAAGCTGGATAAAGGAAGCTATGGATGGTGGCTATATTTTAGCCGAAGAATACCTTAACGAAAATAATCTCAGGCGCATTCGCTACTTTCTCTCAGAAACTCCAAAATTCAAAAAATGTTTGCCGCGCCCTGAAGCTCAGGGGCCCGACGGGAAGGGGCCTGCAGACCATACCTATAAGAAAGAACATGTTAAAGAAATAAAAAAGAAAATAATAAAAGAAAAAAACTCGCCTGCGGCTCAGACAACTCCTCGCACAGCGAGTCGTATTGCAATGACATCGAAAATCACATTCGATAAAGAGAGGAGGTGCTTTGGAGGGATCACCAAAGAGGATATGGAAGTGTGGAAGGCTAAGTTTCCAGCTCTACACGTTGAGCACCAAATCGATCTCTGTGCTGAATGGGCCCTCTCAAATCACCGCAAAAACTATCGGAAATCCATTTTCACATGGCTCAACAACGTACAGAAGAGCCACACAACACCGTTTAAAGCCCCTCTAAGCGATGAAAAAGAGTTTAGCGAGGAAGATGTTAGGTCCAACGAAGATAAGGCCTTAGGATGGGAGCAAACGTTTTTACAAAAGGGAGTAGGAGGGCCATATTGCATTCAAGCTTCTCTCGGGAAGGTTGTTTTTATAATGCCTAACAATGAAGGATATATGGTAAATTATGCGCAACCCAAAAAGGAATATGAAAAAAAATGTTGGAAAGCACTGACGAGAATGAAGATTTTGAATGTCTGAGTGATCACTGGTCCATCAAAATGAACCTTTAGCTAACGAGGGTCCCGGAAAACTGAGAAGTAGATGCTCCTCCAACGGTGATCACTTTGGTTCCACCCGATATTTGTATAGTGACTTTCATTGTATCCGTTGCATCCATAGGGACTAAGTGAGAACCATTAATGCTAAGGTCTCCTGCTTGAGCTCTGAAAACGCCCGGATTCCAGACGAAAGGCTGAATGGAAGGACCTCCCGAAGAATCGAATGTCATTACCCCTGTGACATGAGCAAAAGCTACGGCGTCCAAAATAATAGATGCAGCAAATAAATATAATCCATCCACCGGAGCTGTGAAAATTCCCGTTGTATTATCATAATGGGAGCCGACATTAGTGACTACAGTCTCGAAAATAATGGAAAAAACCGTTCCATCTCCCGTGGCATTCCCAGTTCCAACAGTATCCGTAGCATAGAAGGAGGGCTGGAGAGGCATCGTTCTTTCTCCGGCAGTATTCATAATCCAGGTGTCATTTGTGCCTAAGACGGTTCCTTCAGATATTTTAAGTTTGTCTGAGTCCGCGTTGTCAATACCCATTTCAAAGTCTTTTGCGCCTGCGACATTGAAGTTCAAGGAAGGATTGGCTGCAGAGCTGCCTCCAACGGTTATAGTCGCTCTAGCAGCTGAAGAGGCCGTATCTGAGGCATTAGTGACAATTAAAGTGTTGGTAACCCCCGAGATAGAGGCTCCCACTGTATTATTGATTGCATTGTTTGAATCGACCATTTTTGGATCCTTAAATATTATATTTCATTATTAGCACACTAAATAACCAAAAAAATTGCCATCGGTAGCTATTGTTTTAGTTCCTCCTGCAACATTGATATTCATGTTAATGTCATCTCCAGCAGTTAAGCTAAGAACACAACTTCCTTGCACTATACATGTGTTAGGAGCCGTTCTCACTGCGCCGGGCGAAAATTCATCAAAACCATTATCAAAACTTCCGTTGCGAAACAAGTTAAAATTCATAGCATTATGAGAGACAGCAATATTTGAGAGTAAAATGTTAGAAGTAAAAAAGTATATACCATCAATGGGCGCTGTAAATGTTCCTGTACCGATATTAAAATTAGTTCCTTGTTCGAAAATAATCGAGTCAAAAATGATAATGAAATTTGTCCCATCTCCAGTTACATTTAATACATTGGAAGCCTTTGCAAAAAAAGCTGGTTGAAGGGGCATTGTTCTTTCCCCCGTTGATGTCATGATAAATGTATCGGTAGTCCCTAACGAGGGTGACGCAGAAATTTTAAAGGTGTCAGAATCAGTATTGTCAATGCCTAATTCGAAGTCATTTCCTCCCGTGACATTGAAGTTAAGAGAAGGATCTCCAGAAGAGGAACCTCCTACAGTAATCTTGGCTCGTGCAGATGAAGAGGCTGTATCTGAAGAGTTGGTCACAGTGAGAGTATTTGTTACTCCAGAAATTGATGCGCCTACGGTGTTGTTGATTGCATTGTTTGAGTCGACCATAATTTTCCTATGTAAAAATTAAATTCCCCACTGAAGAAGAAATTCTCCATACTGTATCAGCGGTGATGCACACTAAAGTTACAGCAGCTCCGGGTTCAGAAGATTGAACTGTTCCGGTAACCCCTACAGTAGTGGTAGAATCTACCAAAAGAATTGTTTCTCCAGCATTTTGATTGATTTGCCATCCTCCTGAACCCTTTCCTACGATTTCAATGATACTTCCAAAAGCTGCTGTATTCGGAAGAAGAAGTTGTACCCGAGACGCGTTGTTAGTCACAAATCCGTTATCTACCAACATTGGTGTAGGTCCTACAACCGTTATTTCATTCCAATTAAGTCCTCCTCCAGTAGAAAGAATCGTAACCGTAGAGCCAGCTCCAGAAGTAGTAGTCGAACCTGCTCCAAAAACATTTAAATTATTTGCTGCAGGCACTGCACTCCCGGCATCACAGGTATAATTGTTTGCAATATCGACATCAGCATTAATTGTAATCGTATCGCCTGCGCCTGAAGTTTGAATGGATGTTCCGCCAAAGACATTTAAATTATTTCCTGCAGGTTCGGCAGTTCCAGCATCTTCGGTAAATATTGTAGGAACGGTAGGACCAGATGTCACTGTGACTGTATTTCCAGCACCTGAAGTGTTTGTTCCTCCAGTTCCGAAAATATTCAGCACCCCTGCAGCCGGAATTGCAGTTCCAGAATCAGTAGGATACTCCGAAGCTATCGATCCATCTAATGTAATAGTAAGTGTATTGGTGCCAGAGTCTCCTGTTACTGTGAGATTTGTTCCCGAAAGCAAATTGATATTGTTAAAACCATCAGGTCCTACAGCACCTCCGCTATCTCCAGTAATTGTTAAGATTCCAGTTCCACTGCTTCCCATTTGAACCCATTGACCGGCCGTAGCTGTCTTTTCTACCATGATAAAAGCTCGCTGGCCCTTCTCATTGATCCAATTATCAAAAATTTTGAAATTCTTAAAATCTCCGTTAAGTCCTGAAACAGGATCGCGGTCCGTGAGCCATTTCCTAATAGGAAACGCATTGGTTGCTGGGTAAGTTAAAGTACTTTTATCTATAAAAGCCATATGATCTATCCATTTCTATGTTTTAATTTTTCTTTTTTCTTACTTTTTTCATCTCGCTGAGAACGAGATTCATAATCTTCTTGCTCAAAAACAAGTTGGCAAAATTCTTTATCATTTGTTGGAAAAGACTCTACTCTATTTTTAAGTTTAGGTTCCCATTCTTGTTTGAGTTTTTTAAAGCATTGTTCATATTTATGTTGCAGAACCCATTTGATCCTTTTTTCCATATCTTTATCAAATATTTCTGCAGCGATATCATTTTGTATGACTTTTTTTTGAGTTTCAGTGAGCTCAAAAACTTTTTTTCCATTTATCTGTATTTTCATTTTTTTCCTATATTGTATATTCCGAAACAATCAGCGTGGCAAACGATACTCCACCAAAGATTCTGGTACCTGTGTTATCTGCATTAATAAATAAAGTCGTCGCTGATAGCGGGCCACACCTAATTTTAAAGGTTGTCGTCGAAGTAGTTCCTGCAGACATTGTATGGTCCAAAAATATCAAAGCTGGTCGTACAGTTCCTGCATCTGAAGATCCGACAGAAGCCGCTAAGGCATCAACAGTAGTATCTTGAAAAAGAGCCGCCGCCGGTCCACTATTAGCTACAGCCATTCCGCCATAAGCACTAAACTGGAAATTCAATATATTACTGGCATTTTTAGGAGTTATTGTAATAGATATTACCTCATCTCCTTCAGTATTTTGAGGTATAGTATCGTCATGAGGAATAACTGTTGTAATTGTAAAAACGGTCGCACTCATAGTGCGTATCTGTTGGACTAACTGATCTTTTATTGTGATGGATCCTGCACCATTCGTAACCGTTAGACCAGAATTTGCATCAGCTGTAATGGTGGCTAAAATAGGAGGGCCTCCTGTGTTTCCGATGGGAAGTTGACCATCCGTACCTTCTCCAAGAGCACCCAGATTGGTCCCTGCGCCTCCTTCTCCAAAAATTAAGCCATTAGAGGTCTGTGCACCAAGTTTTGTATTGAGCCCAGTTGGATGGACTGCTAGAGAAGAAGAAGTCCCGGTGGTGGTTTCGGCTGGGGTTGCAAGTTCTACTGTTCCCACTTGAGTTTCCGAGGCGGCAAGTCCTATAATCGTTAAAAGGTTAGAAGCCGGAGTTCCAACTATGTTGAGTCCAGTTATATTATTTCCAAGGAGATCAATGTTAGAAGCGCCATCAGGCCCGACTGCTCCTCCACTATTTCCAGAAAGAGTTTCAATTGGAGTGCCGCCATTGCCTTTTGTTCCTAGAGCTCCTCCTTGAGACATTACACTCCACCTTTGGCTGAAACGACCTCAATCCAAAGAGTTCCAATTAACGGAGATCCGGATACCAGTTTAGTAAAAAAAGTAGTTCCTACTGGAAGAAAGAGTCCATCATTTCGTACTTTATTAGCAGAAAAATCTAAAATAAAGAAACTATTGTCTGTCATTCTTATATGATCAGTAACACCGTCAAAAGAAATAAATAACTCACCTAAATCATTTACAATTCTTATTAGACGCGCATGATCAGCTAGAGGAGGCCCGACAGCTTGATACTCAAAAGTAAGTGGAGCACTAATTTGACGAAGTTCATCAAATGTTGCTTTTGTTCCGAATGCCATTTATTCTCCTTAATATTAAGTTTGAAATCCAACTTTCATGCTAAGTAAACTAGCTATTGAAAGATCGGCCCCCTGTTCAAAACGCATAAAGGGAGCTACTACAAGGTCATTTGCAAATTTTAAAGATTTTATTACAGTAGGAGTATTTCCATTAATCGTATAAGTTGCAGATCCTCCACTATCTACTGAAACTCGTAATGTATTAGCTGTATTATCTCCACCCCACAAATCAGTGGTATTTATAGTGGTTATGGGACCAGATTCAGTTCGGCTAACTATGACAATTTCTGTAGGATTGGTTGATCCATTCATTCCTATTGTGGCAAAATCTGAGTAAGTATTCAGTGCTTGGGCATTGTTTTGGACTTTTCTAAATCCTATAACGAAAAGGCCTGCTCCACTCATATCTTCAATATCAAATTGAACTTCAAAAAAGAATGCTGGATCTTTACCAATAGTAAAGGAATGATTACCATTGGGTCTCGAAGCCCCGAAATTATATTCCACGCCCTCGTTTACTGTTTGATCCAATGAGACTTCAAGGCCTCTGAAAGACATTCTAGGAGCAATAATAGTTTGATTTCCTATCATGGATTGCTCCATGATTATACCTTGTTGGAGACACATCAAATTAATAAATCCTGATGCACCACTAGGAGATGAACCTACTGTATTGCTCGATTGGAGAATCGGGCTTTCAGAAAATGCTTTTATTTCATCGCCGGAAAAATCAGCACTTATACGATCCCAATCAGCACTTCCTCCTGCTACCTCTGCAAGCGAAAAAATAATCCCTGTGGATGTATTGACCCACAGTTGACCAATTTCGTATCCAGTATCAGCCACAGTCGGTTCTCTGAGAGATTGAATAGGTTTTTGAGCGAAGTTAGTGAATTGTCCTGAAGGGGTTCCGGAAAGAGCCTCTCCCTGTCCTTGTCTTCTGCGTGCCATATGATCCTCTAAGGGTGTCAAATCTTTTCTTTAAAATATCATATCATTAAAAAAAAGTCTATACTTTGTAAAAATAGTGCGGTGTGATAAGCTTTGACCCTATGGAACCAATAGAGATATATACCCCTCATAGAGTGGAATCAGCATTACAAATGGCCCACTATAAATGGGATGAGAAAGCGTTTTCAATTTCGTAAATCAAATGGATTTGCAACAGCTTTTTTACGAGATGGAAGACGGATAATCGTAAAACCTAATGAATTTTTTGCATGTATAGAACGAAAGAATAAGGAGAAGAAATAATGATAGAACAGAAAAATATAAAAGGAGAATAATATGTTTATAATTAGTTTTATAACTTCTTTTTTTGTGTGTTTTATAGTTATATGGATTATGGGCCATCGCTAGATTTTTTTCTAAGCTTTTCAGCAAGATCAGGATGTTTTTTTTCTAATTCGTTAATAAAAGAATCATTCAACTTTTTGAGAATTGCACTCTGATTCCGAGAAGCTGCTTGTAGCATTTGATTAGACAAATTTTGTAACCTAGGATTAATTAAAAGCTCTGTAGCTAGCGCGCGTCCCCCCACACTACCCAATACTTTTGTTAAAAGATTTAAATTTCCAGTCAGTATTCCTGTAGCAATCCCTGCGGTTTCCGCTAAATCAATGGCTCTATCCAATTGATCTGGTTTCAATCTTCTGGTAATTTGATTTTTTTTGCCCCAAAATTTATCCAATAATTGGTATTCCTTAGCTACTGCAGGATCAATTTCTTTCATAAATTGTCTTACTGGATCTTTTAGCATTTTTACTGCTCTCTTAGTACTTTTAGCGCCGGCTCTTTCAGCCATTCCTCCTTTATTGAATACATCCTGAGCAAAATCAACCATCGATCTGGCTGTAATGGGTTTACCTAGTAGCTCTCGAACATTTGGTTCTATTAGTTTTTTTTGATCGGGAGTCAGTTCATTAAATTTATCCCGGATGGCTTCATCAAATGCAGTCACTCTATTGCGAGGGAGCTCTAAATGTTGTCCTTGAGATTTTAATTCTGTGTATCCTGAACTTAATTTTTCATGGGCTTCTGTAAGACGGTTAATAACTCTTTGTCCTTTAAGAGAAAATTTTCCAAGATGACGAATTGTTTTTTCTTTTTTTATAAGAGGTGTAATGGCTTTTTCAGAAAGTCCTTTTTTTCTTAAAAACTCAACCGCTTCTTTTTGTGAAGGCCTTGGAGTAATTTTCTTGGTCCCAGAAGGACTCATAAAAATTGCTAATTCAGCTAAATTTTGTGCCCATTCAGGAGCTCCGATTCGTTTTAGACCTTCCCCAGTGGCTCCTCCAATAATCGCTTTAATATAGGCTTGAGGCCCTCCTCCAGCAGCGAAAGGAAGAATTCCTCCAATTCTTTCGGCTCCTTTTTCTAAAGCAGTTTCTCCACTAGGAAAATATTTTTGAAGCGCTTTTTCCTCCCAGGATTTTTGGACATCTTTTTTTACAAAAGGTTGAATGATCTGAGGTAAAAAATCTTTAGTACGCGCTAACTCGAGAGTTCCTCGAATGATTCCTTTTAGTGCTGCGGTTCCGGGAGCAAATGTCTTTTTTTCTATTATTCTGCCGAATTGAGGAAAATCTTCTTGTTCTTCTTCTATTATTCTACCGAATTCAGGAAATCCTAGCGTATTAATTTGTAACCTGCCTTGATTGCGTCTTCTATTTGATCTTTCGGAACGTCGCGCAAATTTCCATCGGGATCTGTCATATTACCAAGATCTCCTCCCTTTCGTTCTCCAGCTGGTTTTTTAAGATCCAAAAGTTCTATCACCCTATTTTGGTAATTTTTTTCAAAATCACGAGTCTCTTTTTCCAGGTTTTTTTGGACTAGTCGTTGCAAATTTCGTGGGACTTCTTCTCCTCGTGAAGTATATTTTTCCTCGAGGTCCAACGCTGTTTCGGCATGTTTGTCTTTAAGATGAGAGAGTCCTTCCAAACCTTCAAGTATCAGCATATTAGCAGCGTCCCTATACAGGGGACTTATAAGTGCTTTGGTGATTTGTCTTTCAATGAATTGGTTAGGACGGCCAGTTAAAGAGGCAAGAGTGCTCATCAATAATGTTTTCGAAGCGGCATTAACCGTTTGAGCAGAAGCTGTTTTAAGAAATTCTTTTCCTGTCATTTCTCCGATAACATTTCTCAAAGAATTAAAATTACCACTCTCCAGAGCTCCTCTCATTTGAGTAAGAGCTAATTTTTCTTTTGGCGCTTCCATGAGGATATTGGACTGTTTTTCCAGATACTTTAAATTTCTTGTAAAAGATCTTCCTGCCTGCCTTTCTCTTCGCGTTTCTTTTTGTGTCTGCTGAAGTTTTCTTTCCTGTTGTCTAACGCGTCCTAAATTGGGATCCACCAATATTGCTGCTTCAACATCTCTAGGTGAAATTTCTTGAGTGGGTTGTGGTTGTCTCCCAACCCCGGGAGTTTCTCCAAGAGGCACTGTGTCCGCGGCTGCTTGAGAAGGTCCCATTAATTGTTGCATCAAAGACTGCTTCTGTTGTGCAGCCATAAATTGTTTGACAATTTGGGGATCTAATCCAGCTAGTTCTCTTGGCAATCCTATGCTTTCAAACTGATCTCCCAATGCCTCTTGTTGTTTTGCCTGGTGAAATTGTTCTAAGGCACTCTGAATTCCCTTTCCCACTCCTTGTCCGAGTTGTGCGCCGAGCTCACTGCTGAATGATGGACTTGGAGTTAATTCTTGAATTTTTGGCATCTTGTTAACCTAATTGATTATCTTCTGTAAAAAGTTTCACCGTACGAAGCAGGGTCTAAGGAACTAAAAGCTCCCGTCATGTCTTGTCTTCCTCCACCTTGGCCAAACTGACCTAAACTACCTAAACTTCCTAATGCTTCCATTAGATGAGGAGCTGACCCTAAAGCGAAGCGTTCTAAAAAGGATTTTTCCTTGGGCGATCTTGCTTTGGTCTCTATCCCCAGCATTTGCATTAATTGCTGGATGGTATTTTGTTGTCGAGTGGCGCCCATCGCTGCTAGGTTTTCTTGGAGCCCTGCTCCAGCTGCTCCTAGAGACTGTTGAAAGGCGGAGGAACTCTGAGCTCCTGCTCCAAGACCCGCAAATGTTTCAGCGATACCAGGGATTGTTTGTTCTTGGAATTGTCTTAAATAGGGAGCTTCGAAAGCTTGTTGTCCTTCTCCTCCGAGCTGACCCTGAAGATATTGCTGAATGAGAGTAAAAATCTTTTCCTGTTCGGGAGATAGGGTCGATTCTCTGTCGAAACGATCTTGATCTTTTCCTCCTCCTCCAAACAATCCAGATAATCCTCCGAGTACGCCTCCTACACCAGCTCCTATTGCAGTTCCTGGTCCAGGAAAGAAAGATCCTAACTGCGCTCCTGTAGCGGCTCCTCCCAGAGCTCCTGTTCCGGCACGTGCAAAGTCAACCATAACTTTCCCCTTTTTTTTTCAGAGTATCAAATAATTATTTTAGAAACAAATATTACAGAGGAAAAAGATCAGAGAAGAGATTAATTCTTTAAAAATTCTATCACAATTGTCCCCGATACAATTGCTGGTGCCGTCGATCCATTGATAATGATTATATTTGTACCGTCTTCATCTACACCCACCTGATCTCTAATCCGGGTTGTACTCACAAATGGAAGAGGTCTTTTATTGGTAGCTGTAACGATCCCTCCATACCATTTCACTATGCGAGTGATGTCGGTTATACCGTGAGGAATATTTAAGGTATCACCTGCAGCGATCGCTCCAAACTCAAACACCTTCCGAAAAGTCTCATCTTGTATTTGTAGATTTGAGGCTCTTGTCCACTTTTGTCCCGTTAAGGTTTCCTGAAATCCATACAGAGCAATCTCTCTATCGTTCACTCGATAGGCAATAGCTGAGTACATATTCGAAAGCTGAAAGTAAAGGTCTTGCCCTTCCTCTTCAAATTTTAGATAGACTGGAAGATAGGGTGCTTCGGAATTGGAAGGAGCAAATGTCATACAATATCCCCATAGGTTAATCTTCCTGCCTTCTCCATAAACATCAACATGCCGTGAATGGTGATATCTCCTGAAGACTTGGTTGGATCTACCATTTGTTTGTTGCTAAAAGTAATCGATATTTGAGCAAACTGTCCAATGGCGGAATAATAGGCTGGATACCAAACTTTAGTGAGACGATTAGTCTCTGGAAGGACTACGATAGCCTGGACAAATTCATTATCGTTTTCATCTAAAAACACCTGAGTGGTGAATTCGAGGCCCGAAGAAAATTCCAAAAAATAATCCACGTGAAGTAAACGAAGTTGATAGCCAGTTTTGATAAAAGGATTAAATTTCTTTGTGAGAATTTTAATATTGTTTCTCACTTGAATCAATCCATTATCTATATAATCACTTAAATCTGAAGAATCGACATTTATGAAAGTTCCATTTAAATCTAAATATTGAATTTCAAATTCATCGGAAGTTGGAAGAGAAACTCTAAAAATACCTCCATTGAGACCTTTGGTATAATCCGCCGTAACCTCTGTGTCCGTGCCTAATGCAGGATAATTGACGGTAAAACTTCCATTTGCGTAATCAATTGTTCCCGCATTTTCTCCAAGAAGAACAAGATTTCCCACGCCATCATCAGTAAACACATTTATATCTACTGTTATCGTAACCGTAAATGGGTTGACAGGTGGATTTTGGAGAGTAGCGGAAAATGTCGTACTACCATCTAATGCTGTTCCCTGATCCTCTGCAATGATGTCTAAAGTTAATCCATTGATATCGCTAAATTTTATGAAGGTC
>SDBV01009506.1_pt1 | contig 12920 bp, 10 predicted proteins | sample 2277081 | NCBI WGS metagenome assembly SDBV01 (sample SAMN10402039, study PRJNA504765) | marine sediment metagenome | isolation source: marine sediment core GS10_PC15, 223 cmbsf | place: Arctic Ocean: Southern Knipovich Ridge | collected 2010
AACACGTCGCTGAGCGGCTCGACCCGATCGAGCCAGGTGCCTTTCCTGCCCTGCCGGCCAACGTCGCCTGAATGAATACTGACGCTCACAGGCGCTTCGGCCCCGGTCTCCTTGCACGCCTTGTACAGCCCCTCGAGCCAGTTATACTCGGCTGTCTCGACTTGCTTCATCTGCTCGGCGGCTATGCTGTACGAGAACGGCTCGTAGCAGACATCCCAAATCAGGACCCGCTCATCGCGCTTGTGCTCTCCTGCGATCTGGTTCACGTAGGTTAGAAAGCTCTTGCCCTCGGCCGCCCACATCCAGCTCCAGCCTGGCATGAAGTGATCGATGTAGATGCCCCCGCAGTCGATGAAGTCGTTGTGCCAACGGTTGAAGAGGCAGGCTACGACTTTGAGATCAAGGCCGCCGGCAATGCGCAGCGCCGTCTCGAAGCTTTGCGCGAATTGCCCGGGATCGCGCACCCAGGCGGCCTTGGACAGCCACAGCCGTATGGCGTTCATCTTGGGAAAGTACTGCTTGCCCCTCCTCAGCTCCAACTCCACGATGTCGGGCCGATAATTCAGCCAGTTTTCGAAGCTCGTGCTGCCCTAGCTCGGCTGATAGTTGAATCCGCGTACAGTCGAATAATCCACAGCTGCATCTCCTTTGTATTTCTCTTAGCCCTCGAAGCCCATGTGCTTCAGAGCTCGATCCCGGAACAGGACTCTCAACGTCATTCCCCGGCCCGTGCTAACCCTTGAGGCCTGTCACCGTGATACCCTGGATGAACCACTTCTGCGCGAAGAAGAAGAGCGCCAGCGGCGGCACCATCGCCAGCACCGCGATCGCCATCAGGTGGTTCCAGTACACGCTCTGCTGGCTGTTGAACATCGTCATGCCAAGCGCTATCGTAAACAGCTTCTCTTTGTTCAGAAATATCAACGGCCGGATCAGCTCGCGCCAGTTGAACAAAAACGAGAAGATCGCCACCGTAGCCAGCGCCGGCTTGCACAGCGGCATCACGATGCGGAAAAATATCGTAAACGTGCTGGCCCCGTCCACCCGCGCCGCAGAGTCCAGCTCGAAGGGTATCGTCGTTATGAACTGCCTCAGGAAAAATATGTAGAACGCCCCACCGAATCCCCCGAAAAAGGTCGGCACTATCAACGGCAGAAACGTGTTAATCCACCCAAAGGACTTGAACAGTATGAACACCGGTATCAGCGTTACGTGGTAGGGCAGCATCAACGAGGCCAGGATCAGGATGAACCACAGGTCCCGTCCGGGCCACTTCAGCCGCGCAAAGGAAAACGCCACCAGCGACGTCGAAAACAGCGCCCCGGCCACACTGCCCATCGTGATGATTATCGTGTTCATCAGGTACGTGGTAAACGGAAAGTACTCCGTCCACGCCTCCGCGTAGTTCTCCAACCTTACCGGGTTCGGAAACCACGTCGGCGGTACCGTGAATACCTTGTCCGGCGTCTTCAGCGACGTGGTCAGCATCCACATAAAGGGCAGTACAAAGGCCAGCACCAGCGCTATCGCCACCAGGTGCAGCAAAACCAACCGGACCACGCCCATCAGCTTCTTTGGCTGAGGCCGAGTAACCCGGCTCACCATGAGGTCGCCCTTTTTCGGCTGCAGCCCTAACACCCCGCTTGCCACTAGATCACCCTCCCCCGCCTGGCTTCGTAGTACACCCACAAGGGAGAGGAGCGGAACACCAGCAGCGTCAGCACCAGAATGATGATGAACAGAATCCAGGCCAACGCCGACGCGTAGCCCAGGTGCAGCCACACGAAACCCTGCCTGTACAGGTACAGCACGTAGAACAGCGTCGAGTTCATCGGACCGCCCTGCGTCATCACGTAGGCCTGCAGAAACACCTGAAAGGAGCTGATGATGCCCATCACAAACGTGAATAACAATGTCGGCGAGAGCATCGGCAACGTAATATGCAGATACTGCTGCCACCTGTTGGCCCCATCTACCTGCGCCGCGGCGTAGAAATCCTCCGGTATGCCCTGCAGCCCTGCGAGGTAGATCACTATCGTCGTGCCTACAGCCCAGATGCTCATCAGGATGATCCCGGGCTTGGACCACACGTCGCTTTGCAGCCACAGCGGTCCCGGTATCCCGAAAAACTCCAGAAACGAATTGATATACCCAAACGACGGGTCCAGGATCGTCATCCACAGAAACGCCACCGCCACTCCGGCCGTGGCGGAAGGCAGAAAGAACAACGTCCGAAACACCTTGCGGGCCTTCAACATTTTGTGATGCAGCACACTGGCGCAGAACAGCGCGAAGATCATCGCCAGCGGCACCGAAAAGAAGGTGTAATAGGCCGTGTTGTACATCGTCTTCCAGAACAGCGAGTCTTCGGCGAAGATAAACCGGAAGTTCTCTAACCCGATCCACTCCGGCGGGCTGAACACGCTGTACTCCGTGAAGCTCAACAGAAACGATACCATCATCGGCCCCAAGGTGAACACCAGTAACCCCAGTATCCCGGGCGCCGCAAACAGGTACCCCTCTATCGCCTCTTGCCTGATCAACGTGCTCAGCTTTTTCTGCGCCATGCGTTCGCCTCTACCTCTAAAATTCTCACCGTTTGTTCAGGTTAAATCATTACACGGAGCGGCCTCAACTCGGGCAGCTCTACATCCAGCTCGCATTCCAGCCCGGGGTGAAGAGCTGCGATCTTATGGGAGCCAAGCGATCGGGAGGCAGAGCGCGAAACTCTGCCCCCTTTCCGCCTAAGTATCGTCTGCTACTTCCGCAGGATACGGTTCCACTCGGTATTTACGTCGTCGAGAGCCTCCTGGGGCGACTTCTTCTTGTTGTAGGAAAGCTCGAGCCCGTCACCCAGCTTGCTCATCATTTCCCACCAGGCCGGGATGATCATGTAGATCTTGCCGTACTTGGCCGATTCGATGCCCTTCTGCTGGACCGGGTGCGAGAAATATTCGTGCTTGACCAGCGATTTGCGGGAAGGAAAGGTGCCGTGAGCATTGTTCCACTCGGATTGGCTCTCAGGGCTGATAAAAGCTTTGATGAACTCCCAGGCCTGATCCGGATTCCGGCTCTTGGAGGATATGGAAAAACCGCCGCCAAAGCAGTTGTTGACGCGCTGTTTTTTCATGAGAGGAAGAGCAATACCGATGTCGTCGATACTGTCAGGGGCGTGCATCTCGACGTCCCGAAAGAGGCTGCTGTTGCCGTACGCCATGGATTGCTGCCCCGTGGCAAAATACGGGATCGGCGACTCCGGCAGTGTCGCAGTGCCGGTGGGTCTGAGCTCGTTGTAGAGATTGGTCAGGAACGTCAGAGCTTCGACGGCTTCGGGGCTATTGGCGTTGGCCTTTTTGTTGTCAGCGCTCAGCAATTCAGAGCCGTTCTGCCACACGAACTCGACGTATTGCTGCCCACCGAAGTTGCCAGTCTCGACATTGAAGCCCAAGCGAATTACCTTGCTGCCGTCGCGTTTGTTGAGTTTGACGGCGTACTCGTACAAATCATCCCACGTGTCGGGCGCTTTCTCCGGATCCAGGCCGGCTTCCTTGAAGTGGTCTTTGCGGTAATACACGTTGCGCACATCCAGGCGGAACGGCAGCGTGTGCTTCTTGCCGCCCTTCATATAGGGCTCGTAACCGACGGGAAAGAAATCGTCCAGCTCTCCCCATTGCTTGATGTAGTCGTCCAGTGCAATGACCTGCTCCTTGTCGATCATTTCCGAGGCCTGCTCCACGGCGGGCTCGAACACGTCTGGCACTTCGCCGCCGGCCCAGGCCGTCAGGTACCTCTCCGAGTGATTGGCCCAGCCTACGAATTGCATCTCCACCTTGATGTTGGGATTCGCCTTCTCGAAGTCAGGTATCATTACCTCTTCTATGTACTTCTTCGATTCCGGCCTGACGTCGTTGATCCAGGCTTGAAGCGTAACGACCTTTTCTCCGGCGGTCCCTTCCGGCTGAGCGCTCCCGAAAATGACAGCCGGTGCGCTCAGGATAAAAGCCAGAGCGATAAGAAAAACGGTTCTTGGTTTCATATAAACCAACCCCCTTGAAAAAATATAGTGATGCCACACAGAGCAACGCTCTGCGGTCCGTGCATCCAAATTCGATCAGAACTCCGTTCGCAGCGGACTGCGCCCCGGCCCATGTCCGGGACAATCTCAGGCCGGCGCAGACGCTAAAACGGGTAGAAGCTCGCTGCGGTGTCGAACATGGCCACGATGTTTTCCGGCGGTGTCCCGGCCTGGATGGCGTGGGACGGTCCCAGAATGTAGCCGCCACCCCTCCCCAGAACCTCGATCAGGTTCCGCACTTCCTCCACCACTTGCTGCTCGGAGCCGAAGGGCAAAGTCGTCTGAACGCTCACGCCGCCTTCGAAACTGAGGCGTCCCGCCGCGGAATCCGCGAGTTTCTGAGGGTCCATGCCGTCGGCGCTGAACTGCAGTGCCTGAAGTACGTCGATACCCATGTCGATGAGCCCGTCGACGGCTTTCATTATCGAACCATCCGTGTGGTAGATGACCCTGGCGCCGAGATCATGGATAACCGCATTCAGCTCCTTGTGGTAGGGTTTGATGAACTCCTCCCACATGTCCAGAGACAGGAGCAGGCCGTTCTGCCCACCGATGTCATCGGCAGTGAAAACCAGGTCTATACGCCCTTTGCCTGCGGTCAGGCAACCGCGGAAAAAATCGATGTAGAAACGCGTTACGCGGTCCATGATATAGTGGACCATCTCCGGGTTGAGAATGCAATCCAGGAGCATCTTTTCGAACCCGCGCATGTACCACGCAGTCTCGAAGATGTTGCCGTTGGGAACCAGCAGGCAGTAGTCTCCCTCCACCTGCCACGCGGCTGTCCGCGCCTCGATTGCGGAGTAATCGAACCAGGCCGTATCAGGCCAGGCATGTTTTTCCAAATCCCCCGTGTCGGCTGCCTCGCCGAGGGGGTAGGATTCAATCTCGTCATATTCGCCTGCGCCGTAGCTGACCGGCCTCCTGCGCACGCCCCAGATATCCGTGTTTCCAGCCAGGGCCGGCCCGTTGTAGGCGGGGTCGATGTATTGTATATCGATGAAGCGCTTCAGGTATTCCTCTACGGAGACCGCGTAACGCTCCATCAGATACGTCTGCAGCTTCTCGTGTGCGGGCCTGTTGATGCCGGCGCACACCATGGCGATGGGGACTCTATCCGTAATCTGGTGGTCGAGGGCCAGGCGCACCCGTTCCCGACTGGTAAGCTCTTCTCGCGGTGACAATGGCGGCTCCCTGGCGCCGATTATGCTGGATACGATCATAAGAATCAACAGTCCGGGGAACCACTCAGCAGTTCTCATTTTGAGGAAGGAAAAATGAGAACTGCCTTGAACTTTGATATATGTCTGCATTTTCGTGCGGTGCGACGTTTCGCCGATCCGCCCTATAATAGCATGCGGATCGCAGGAAAATGAGGAACCTATCCCACCTCCAAAGGCATATTTAGAACTGCTGGGAACCACTCGGCTTCCGGATCGCGATCGTCAATCCGTCCACCGGCCGAATTCGAGCCCGGCGTCCACGGCCCTCTTGAAGTTGTCCAGCATTCGGTCGCTCATGCGGGAAAGCGGATAATCCGAGGCGGAGAGCATGAAGCGGCCCTTTCCCCCGGCCATAACGGTACGTTTGGCGAGCTCATACATTTCGCCGGAGCTCAGGAATTCGAAATCGCTGATTTGTATGTTGCCGATCAATGTCATCCTGTCGCCGACACGCCTCTTGGCTTGGGCCAGGGTCACATCGCCGCTCGGCGGACCTTCCACGGGGTCCGTCGCATCCACGCCGATCTGCACCAGTTTTTCCAGCACCGCCTTTATCTTGCCGTGGCAGTGTAGATGGACGAGCTTGCCGTGCCGATGCACCAGCTCCATGAGCCGGCTGTCGTACCGGACGACGAAGGCATCGAACATCTCCGGCGACATCATGGGCGGTGTGGCCTGTTCCGTTCCCCCGAACCGTATGATAGGCCCTGCGTTTTTGACCAGTATGTACTCGAGGGCGGTGTTGATGCGCTCGCACGCGGTCTCCAGGAGTCTTTCCATGAGGCTCCGCTCCTGCGCACACCAGATAAAGAAATTCTCGAACCGCAGCAGATGAGAGACACACACGAGCGGATTGCTGACCCAGGGCGACAGAAGCCCCTTTTCGCCTAACGCCTCCTGCTCGGCGAAAAACGGGGCCGTGTCGAAGGGCTCGAACTCGTACGGAACGGAAAGCAGCTTCTCAGCGTCCGCGACGCTCTCTACGAGCGGTTTGTGCAGCCAGACGGTCGTAACGTCCCGTTTGAACATCTCTTCGTACGTCAGCTTTCCTCCGGGAGTTCTTACGGTGTAGGTAATCAAGTAAGTCTGGTCATCGACTTTCCGGCTTTCCCGGAGTACATACTCGTCGGAAATTAGAAGAAATCGGCGGTCGAAGGCCTTGAAAGAAAACATCTGCAGCACGTCGGTGCCATTTTCCGTACAATAGCGTACGAATTCCTTGAAATTCTCATCGTGGTTTTTCCAGCCATCCCTGAAAAGCACGGCTTCCTCCGCGTCGATGGCGGGAAACGGGTTGCGGCTGCGCAAAAACCAGATAGGGATGCGGTCCGTGCGCTCCCCGCGCATCGTACGGATGATTCTTTCACGAGACGTCATAGCCAACTCCTAGCAGAAACGATTATCCCATGGCTGTTCGATGCCGGGGAATCTCCTGCGGCCCGGGGTGCGCGGATGCAGGGGCAACACGAAAACGACTAAAGTCCGCATCACGTAGATGAGCGTTGGGCCGGTTTCGGTATCGGGATGCCGATAACGTAGAGCGGGTCCCGGCAGCGAAGGGCAAAGCTCAGCTTCTCAGCTACACGAACGCTCGCCTCGTTATCCGGTGACGTGCTCCAGCTCGGCCGATTCCCCCTGCGCAGGATATCCTCGCAAAGCGCACCGGCGCAAGCCGCGCTGAGACCAAGGCCTCGAAAGGCCGGCTCCGTTACGACTCCGATTTCTTCGCGGTTGCCGCCGGAAAAGAACGTGCAGGCCAATGACGCAAGGCTGCCCCCCGCAAAAGCACCCCACGCGAAACCGCTTCCGGCAAGGAGCCGGGGAACGCGTCCGCCCTGCGGAGGGCCACAAGCAAGGGCAGCCGAGCATCATCCGTGCAAGAAGCGCCCTTCTCTCCGGCCAGGATATATCAGCCCACCCGTCTTGCCAACCGCGCGAGCTCGTGTCGGCCATCGATCACACCGCAATCGGGATTACGTTGGACACGTCCCATGCCAACGTGGCAGGCCTCGATATACCGCAGGCGACAGGAGATTTCGGCGAGCTGCTCGTCGGCACCCACATCTCCGACAATGAAGGGTCCGGGGAGCAGCACCTGACACCGAGCATCGTGGCCGAGAGGCTGCTGAAGCTCTACGGCTGACCGGCGCTCTTCAACCGTCAAGCTCTGTCTACCGGCCACATTGCGTACTCGTGCGATCGCATAAAGCGACGCAAGCTGTCCGTGTCGTGAATCTCCGGCCATGCGCCGTCCGGATCCTGGAAATAGCGCCACAACCCGCGATGGCTGTCCTGAATGGTAAGGCTGTCCGGATTCTCCAATGTTTCCTTCCGGTCGGGAATAGTGGAAATGGCACGCAGACCGGCAAGCAGCTCGTGGCAACAAAAGGGGAACGACACCGAACGACCGGGCCACTGACGCAACACGTAGGCCAACACGTCGTACGACGCCGCGCGCCAGGCTATCTCAGAAACTGCCGCGTCGTTCCCCCGGTAATACCCTACGGGTTCCCCGCGGCGTTCGAGCAAGGTGTACGGCGGGTCCGATGACCAGGGCGCCGGGGCAGACAGCACTTTCTCCCGCCAGTATGCCAACGATCTGTGGCAGGAACCAGTGAGCCTCGCATTGAAGGAATCATACAACTCGGCCATCACAGGCGCATCGGCTTCCGGGTCAGGCGGGCGACCGGCTATATGCAATCCGCTTTCGCCGGCCACTCTGAGTTTTGCGGACAGAGTCCATGCCCTGAAACTCCGCCAGCCGCTCGAGCCGTAAATTTGATCGTTGCCATAGAGAAACGCCCACGTAACGCCCTGGCCGATCATGCAATCGGCGGCTTCCGCGAGCACCTGTTTGACGAACCCGCGCCCCCGATAAGCCGGATGAGTGCAAACGCTCCCGATACAGGCAGTTTTAGCGATACGCCCATTGATATGCGTGGGTCTGTGAAAGCAGGTAACGCTCGATACAAGCTTGCCGTCCAGCTCCATAACCCGCGTCTGCTCGGGCCGATAATAGGGGTCTTTTCCTATGTTGCGCAGCCACCAATCCGGATAGGTCAACATCGAACCCGCGGCAAAATCACGACCGTGGGAGTACGATATATATACGAGCCGGGCGTGATCCTCTATCTCTGATGGTGTCAGAGCACGAATAGCGCCGTTCATTCCTGTTTCCCCTAATCGAGCCGAACGAGGCACGGCCCAACGATATGCAGGTTTCGACACGCCAGCATAGCCGAATCGAGAGGAATCGGTCAATTTGCGCTCCTCATAGATAGACGTCTGAGTGTGGTTTTCCTTGGTCGGTTGTCGAATATCATGACGTAGATACGATAGTTGGCGTGGCGATCTTCCTCAGCGCGATAGGAATTGCCCTCAACGGAATGGGATAGAAGTAGTCCTGAACCGCCTAACTGCACGCAGTGTGCCACATAACATTTTGCTCCAGCGGCAATCAGAAAAAGTTGTTATGGAATGGATTGGCAGACCAGTCTAAATTAGGTACTATATTTATACTGGGGGTAAACATGAATTTCAAAGAAGATATCAAGCCAATTTCATACATTAAAACACATGCAGCCGATATGCTGAAAAGAGTAAATGAAACACGCAACCCAATCGTGATAACTCAGAATGGTGAAGCAAAAGCTGTATTACTAGATACAGATTCATATCAGGAGATGCTAGATACCATGGGTATTTTAAAACTCATTTCCCAAAGTGAAAAAGAAATCGAAAATGGAAAGATATTAAAAAGTGCTGCTGTTTTTTGCGAACTAAGGAATAATATTGAAAAAGGGTGACAGATATTCGGTATATTGGAGTCAAACCGCAAAAAATGATTTAAGTGAGTTAATTGAATATATTTCCAAAGACTCACCGCCGACTGCTTTGAAAACCCTAGAGTCGCTTGAAAAACAAACAAACGCTTTATACCATTTCCCCAAAAGAGGAAGGATCACACCGGAATTGAAGAAGCACAATATATATAAGTATCGTGAGCTTATCCATTCTCCATGGAGAATCTTCTATAAAATCGAGGAGAAAAAAGTGTACATTCTTGCTGTTATCGATGGGAGAAGAAACATAGAAGACCTATTATTACGAAGACAATTGAGATAGATATTTATGCAACAAACAGAAAAAGATGTCCTGAGGAATGCGGACTAGACGAGCGCTTTGCCTTCGCGATCTTCGCTCAGGATTATGGAATCCAGAAGCTCGATCCGCGGCTCTTTCGGATTGCGCTCGGTCAGGCGAAGTGCAGTGCGCCCGCGATGGTGCATGTAGGGGACTCGTTGGAAACAGATATCGGTGGGGCTGTCGCCGCCGGCATGCATGCCGTGTGGCTCAATCGCGATTGACAACCGCTGACGGGAGGCGTCAGACCCGACGCGGAGATCCGCTCGCTACGGCAATCGACGATAACCCCCTGCTCGATGTCGTCGACAACCCCTCACGACTGCTCGTCACCGTGCCGGCCAACGCGGCAGATCGGCCGCGACTGGAAAACTATGCTGAAGCTACACGCCCTCACGCAGGATGAGCCGTGATCGGGCGATAATGACGCCGGGTCGACTGCAATTCTCGATGAGTGAGCATCTCATAGGTTTTTTAATCGGATCTTGCACAGCCTTGTGAAGCAAACCTGTAGCCAATGCCCCAAACGGTCTGTATATAGTGTGGGTCAACATGGTTTTCTTCTAGTTTATGCCTGAGCAATGCCACGTGCACATCTACGGTTCGTGTCGTGACAGTCGTGTCATAATCCCATACTGAATCCAGAATTTGATCACGCGTAAAAACTTCATCGATGTGTTCTACAAAAAACTTCAGAAGCTTGAATCCTTTGCCCGTTAAATCTATGACTTTGCCATTTTTCTGCAATTCGGCTTTCCTAAAATCTATCTCAAAGGGCCCAAATTGAAATACCTTGCAGGAAGACGCGTCAGGCTTATATACCTGGTTCCTTCTCAAGAGCGCTTCAATCCTTGCCAGCAATTCGGCCATTTCAAACGGCTTGCCCATATAATCGTCAGCACCAAGTTTTAAACCCAGCAGCTTGTCCAGTAGTTGGACCTTTGCCGTGAGCATAATAATAGGTATTTGAATGCCATTCGACCGAATATCACGGCATATATCCAGCCCGTTTTTCCGGGGCAGCATAACATCGAGGACTATGAGGTTGCATGCGCTCTTCATCGCAGTGTTGAAGCCGCGTTCACCGTCGGACGAGGTTTCCACCCGGTAACCTTCTCCACCAAGCCTATCTCGAAGAATGGTGGTCAGGTTTGCATCATCTTCGATCAGCAATATTTTGGCCGTATTTGCGCTCATAATTTTCCTCGCTGGTATGGGATTTTCACCGTGAAGCATGTTCCTTTGCCATTTTGGGAAACAACAGAGATTCGCCCCCGGTGGGATAAGATCACCTTTTTTGCCAGGCTGAGGCCGAAGCCGCTGCCAGGCATCTGGTCCGATATCGCCTTTCTGCCGCGGTAGAAAGGCTCGAAGATATTACGTATATCCTGTTTTTCGATGCCCGATCCCTTGTCTTCAACCTTGATCAACAATAGGCGATTTCCGTCCGACATACGGGCGGAAACTCTTATCCACCCGCCGGTGCCGCCGTGTTTCACAGCGTTAAAAACAATGTTATGCAAAGCTGCCAACAGTGCCTCTCTGTTGCCCATTATCGGTTCAATATCGTCAGGTACATCCTTCTCGACCTCGATGTTAAACATGTCAAACTGATGTCTCATTTTGCTGAGCATGACGTCGATGAGCTCGACGATATCCACAGGTTCGCTTGCAATCGCAAGGGCATCGGACCGTATGCCGGAATAGAGCATTATTGAGTTGAGCATGCTGTAGAGCTTCTCCACCTCTTCCCTAATTATCTCGTAGTACCCCTGCACGCGATGTTTCTGCGTTACGACGCCGGCCGACAAGTTCTCACAGGCGGAATGTATAACCGTTAGCGGCGTATTCAGCTCATGCGACACTGCAGCAATAAATTCTTTTTCTATTTCGGCTAAACGTCGTCCTCTTCTGGCTGAAATTTGAAGCAACACAAGGCTTATGCCAAGCAATACAAGGATTCCGAAGCCGACGACAAGATTCCTCATGTGTATAATGTCAATGGTTGAATCCGGTTGCTGGAATACCTCCAAAATCCAGTTCTCTTTATCTCCCGCAGTCGGAAAGGGCACTGTGCCGGCAGGCATGCGTGACCCGGCATAGCTAGAATCTCTGTTTGATGGTCGCGCCGTGCTCTCTGTTTCCAAAAACGGCCCGCCAGGTTCGCCGTGCGAGAACATGGAGCTGCGCCTGAACATTTTAAGACGTACAATCGGGGTTCGATGAAGACCCTCTTCTTGCCCCGAACCGGTGCGGAAAATTACGCGAGAAGCATCTCGTTCTTCCACAATCCTCACTGCAAATCCTTTCGCAGCTGCATTTCCTAAATGAAGCTTGATCAAATGGGGAAGGTACTCGGAAGTAAGGTATTCGCGTGACAGCGAGATGTATACTGCACCGATAGCGTGCAAATTGCCGGGTTCAGTCTGATCGCCACCCACCGCAGGCAACCCCACCGGGTAGACAGGCACAGCAAAAGCCGGATGCTCCGAAAGAAGGTATATTCCCCGAAAACGCGATCGATCGGCGGGGATAGATTTTAGCCAGGACGAATTGCGAGCGTCGGGTGAGCCAAGTTTGTATATCTCTTCGAAGGCTATACGGAGTTGTCCGTTTACAGTGCCGTCGAACAATCTAATAACGCGTGAGTGGATAAAATCAACTAAGAGCATATCCTGTATGAGGCCCGGCCACGACATCGTTTCAATACAGCTCTGGAGCTGTCTCTCATAAGGCGACCAGTTCTCGGAATACAGGAGCTGTCCGTCAATGCGTAGCAATCCCCCGAGAATCGCGCCAATACCGGCACTCAGATCCGATACCAGATCGAGCGAGCGAAGAATAAGATTTCGATTTAGTTCTCGTCTTTCTGCTGCCTCGGCCGTTTGGATCCAGTTATATTGCAGGGCGGCTGAAATCACTAAAAGAAGCAGGACAATAACTACCAAAAGAGTAAGCCATGGATTGTTTTTTATCGTATTTACATTTCGCATGTTACTTGCCTATCGCAATTGTCGCCCTCCCTATGGTTGGTGTTTGAACTTTGCATCGCTTACCTTTCCTGAAGCTAGGATCCCTTCCAATGAAGAGTGCCACACCTCCGTCCGGAATCAAATGGCCCGGGGGGAAAAGGTAATACATCATTTGTGGCTTTAGTTTAGCCTGCTATCGTGAGCAAATCGTCAAAATTTCGTTTAAAATGCGTTAAATACTGATCATTTTCGAATTTTATTTTTTTTATGCACGCGCTACCGCGAAAAGTCCTGCGACAATAATGCCTTTTGTCCAGCGGAACCGCCGACTGGAGCACAAACGTCCTGACCGTAATCGTCGCTCTGGCATTACAAACTTAATAATTCGCAATAGTTCACCTGGGTCGGTGCCAATTCACCCATATTAACTGGATTTCTCAAGCAAAGATGGCGCAGGAGTCGATTTTCGATAAGCGATTATAGTCGATACAAGGAATTCAAGTGCAT
>SDBV01009507.1_pt1 | contig 12918 bp, 10 predicted proteins | sample 2277081 | NCBI WGS metagenome assembly SDBV01 (sample SAMN10402039, study PRJNA504765) | marine sediment metagenome | isolation source: marine sediment core GS10_PC15, 223 cmbsf | place: Arctic Ocean: Southern Knipovich Ridge | collected 2010
TGCCAGGGCATTGCTAAAGGTGGTCCAGGACTATCCTGAGGTAGTCATACGTTCATTGGGAATGAGTGAAAAGGATAAAGAAACTGCCTGATGTCCCCCTGCAAGGCAGAATGCAGCTTGCCAAGGCGAAGCTATGTGATTTTGGTTGAGCGAAGACGGTAACACAGAATGTAAAACGCAGGAAAAAACCCAAGCACTATGACCAAGTTCCAGGGAACTGGTATTAGCAATAATTCAAGGCCTTTCGCTCAAAAGTGTGAATAACGAGAACCGACCCCACGGGACCCCACGACTCTTTAACCACCTACAACAGAAATCTTGGACTCCTATTAAGGTATAAATTCAGCTGAAACCCTTAAGGTCATCCACCGTTTAAAACATCTCTCTTGCTAAGAGTAAAGTGAGGCGGAACTGGCAAGCGATAATGTCTGCACGCAACGAGTATAATAGGCCACAGCCCGCCCTTAAAAACCGACAGCTCATTGAAATGACTAGTTTGATCACATTCTCCCCATAGCGTCTTTAACAATTCCAGTGGACCTTGTTCTATAGGAACATGAGATAATACGGCACCATGCAAATTTGCATTAGTGTAAAGGTGTTCTTCTGTGTCTTCATCTGGGTACCATACCTGCATGTTGCAATGATCTAAGTGTTCCTGCTCAAATGATGCGATTTTTTGGAAAAGGTTTGTATCTTCCAAAAGTGCTGCCCATAGTGCAATTACCGGATATAGAATGCTCGCAGATGTGACCTCTTTTTTATATTCATCATCACTACGCTTTGGATGTTCCAGCAATTCCCGGTAGGATGTAAGAACGCATGGGTACAAGCCATTACCTGCATAGGTGAATGTGGATCTGTTTAAAACTTGGTTGAGCCATGCCCTGACCTCATTTTCCATTCCGTCAGCAGTTGACAAAAACTGGAGTGCTAATGAAATGTCTATACCATGTTCATCTTTGATGGGGGACAACAGGGTGGGATTATGAAAGATCATCGACACGAGTGATTGGGAAAGGGATTGCACCTCCTGCTTGTGAATGATCTTTTCTTCTTCAGATACTACAGAGGAGTTCCATTCCGCCCAAAGACCATCCATGGCCAGCCTGCTCAATACATCAAACATCTTCAAGTTAACATCTAATTGGTTGGATGCCCCCACAGCACTAGATAGGCCATGACGTATATCTACGTAGGGCAGAACATTTTTATTTAAGTAAAAACGGCAAATCAGCCTATAGGTTTGAAGAATGGAGATAAATGTCTCATTAATTAACTGCGCAACCTTGCTTTTCCTAGAGAAGTGTTCTTTGGTTAAAGTCCAACCATATAGTAGAGCACGTTCTGCAGAGAGGTAGGCTGATTCAAGGTTGTTAGTGTCACGTGCCCATGCGAACAATATCCATAAACAGATATTTATCTGACGTAGCGCTCTTAAGTGACGCTTGCTGCCGGTTGGATTAACTTTGCTTATTAGTTCAACCAGCTGAGAGAAATTTGCAAATGACGCTTCAGGTTCATCTAGTAAAGCAAGGGATTTCCTTAATAATGGCCTGGATTCAGGGGGCAACAGATTTTCATTCAGGAAAAAAGACTGAATAAGTTCGGCTAATTTATCACCGTTCCATTGCTCAAATGTTAAGCCATCCCTTGTGTTTTCCTGAGTAAAACCTTCAACTCCAGGGCGGACTTGTTCTTGTATATCACCACCGAAACAAAGACATATGGCAACATCTTTATCTCGATGTTCAACAGGCATTCGATTAGGGATATAGGCATCAAGAATCTCGTTAAGTGAAGGCCGCAAAGATTGTATTGGATTACCATCCCAAGTCGCACGAGTTAAATCACCTGACTTAACAGAAAACAGATAGACCTTATCAGGTCCACCATCCAGAGCTCCCACCGCTGCAACATCGACTCCATCTTGCCTTGTGCCTCGCTGAGGACGAGAAAAAACTACAAGCCCCATTTGACTGAGCAGGTCTGGAAGAAGTACATCTAACTCTTCACGCTCCTTTAACGATGCTAAGTAATGTTTAATAATGAGCTTCATGGTTTCACCATTTGCTCAGCCCTGAAAACGCGCAACATGTAGTCCAGACCAACTGGATCAATACTTTCTAGCCTCGGCACATCTATTTCGGTCCCGTGACTGTTCAGTGGGATTTCCATTCTTTGGGATTCACCGGAAGCTTGTCTGACATATTCTATAGACTTCTTCCCGTGTAAAATGGTGCTCTGCGCGAATAGTTGGTTAACTATAGAACCCTTCATTGCCTCTTTGAAGGAATCGGACAATAGTTTTCCCCAATGTCTAGCATAAGCTTCGCGTTGCGCCTGGGATGGTTGCATCTCAGGTATCGTTCCAACCGATTTCAAGTTTGTAAAATATCGCTCGGAAGCATCGAGCGTTTCCTGTAGCGCTTCTTTCACAGTTTCGGATTCATTAGGTAGCTTGCTCTTCAATAACACTTCAACTCTATAAGGGTAGTTAAGAAGCAATGGATCAAAAAGGAGAGAGTTCAAAGCCGCAATAGTGCTGGATTCATTTGTCATCCGCATAAGTGAAATTAATATGTTTGTAGCAGTGGTTGGTTTAAAGAGGAGAAACCCGATAACCTTGCGGGCTAGAAAAATTAAATGGTCATGGGTGGGATTGCTAACTTCCTCTGGCTCAACCTCAAGCAGCACCTCCTCACCGTGAACTTTATTAAGGATTATTCGTATACCATCACAGAGAGTCCGGTTCCCTACCAAAAACCACCTGGTCATTAGCTTGTTTAATAGCAGCTTTTGATTCTTCAACATGCAACTTATTACACTGTCCAGATGGTCAAGAGATACATAATGTGAGTGTGCTAAAAGGAACTCCTCAAGGAATTTGATCCCTCTCTCCTTGTCCTCTTGTTGCAAAAGGCGGCTTATTCCAAGGTCAACCAAGTCTATGCTTTGTTTGCTTAGCTGAACAGGAGACACTAAATAGTCCATCATTGTGTTAACTATTGGCTCTGGGAGAGTGTTCACGCTTAATCCAAATGCCTCTGCCAAAGCAAATCCTGAGTCTTCCCCGTCTTTTTTCAAAGCAGACTTTAAAATCTCACTACCTTTAGCACCTAATGAAGTGTCTTCATTACAAACTCGACATGTGGAGTTAATGATGTTTGCTAAAAGATGATCGTCTGATTCCAGGGCAACTCGCTCTTCCAGAATATCTAGGGCCATTGGTTTCAATTCATCTTTTTTATCAAATTGGATTCTACCGATGGAAAAGATTGCCCTCTTGCGAATATCAATGTTCTTATGAGCTATAAGCTGAACTGCCTCTTGAAAGAACCTTTCCATATCCACACGCGTGCCAGCTACTATTATTGGTGAAACAAAATTCGCCCACTTGTTGGGTGATTCAAGGATCAATTCAAAGACCTTTTCAATTCTAAAAGGTTCAGCGACACAAAAATCTATTAATGAATTGAAGGTCATATTGGCTGCCATATCTTGTCCGGCTTCATTGACCAAGTGTAAAATACACTCTAAAACAGACTGCACCTCAGCATTCAATTGCGGAAGTACTTTTTCAAATAGACGACGAGTTATAAAAAAATCTGGGGCAGGATCATTTTCATTACGCAAGAGATTAAATTGAAGAACTAAGTCAACCTCCCCATCATTGTGAAGCGCGACCAGAACTTCAAATAGCTCTTTTTGGTTTTCATTTTCAGCAAGACTGATATCATAAGTAGCTCGCAGGAAATTATCTTCACGATAAGCAGCAAGAAGTTTCTTTCGGAGCTCTTTTTTATGTTTGTTCACAGGTTTAATGTTCCTTGTCTCTAGGTGGATTCGGATCTCTTCCGGGTGGAATTGTATCCTTACTTCTGATTTTCCCGTTGAGACCTTTTGTGGTTAGCTCGCCACCGCCCTGGCTCTGCAACATACTTTTAGCTGCTTTGAGGGCGTCACTTTGGGTGCCATGAACACTGGATGCCTTTCCTGCATCATTCCTCTTGTTAACCCAATCATTTCCCCGCCTGTAAACCGTTCGATCTCTTCCTTTGCTCATGATTTCCTCCTGCTAGAAATAGTAAGGGCTGCATATGCAGCCCTTGGGTTATTTACTTTTAGCTTTTGTTTTTTTCTGCCCTCCACCCTTCTTCTTGGGAGCTGGCGGGATTTTTTCAATCTCTTCGGCTTTTAAGACCTTGAACTCTTCATAGAGCGCCTGGAAGTTAACCGGTGAATGATGGAACGGTGGAAAACCGGCTCTTCTTGTAAGGTCGGCTACGACTTCCCTTATGTACGGAAACATAATGGCAGCGCAGTTGACCCGTGCCACAGTCTCAAGAATGTCCTCATTTGGTTCCTTATCGAACTCAAAGAAACCGATTCCATCCACCATAAAAATAAATGGTGAATCTTCTGCCTCATTAGAAAGGCTGATTTTGACAAGCAGCTTCTTCCCTTTTTTGTTGAATTCAATATCCAAGCTCGTATCGAGTGGCACATGCCCGGCAGTCTTCTTCCACTTAGGATTAGCTTGGAACATAACATTGACTATTTTCAGGTCATCGAAACTGAAACTATAACTTTCACGCATGATTTTCACCCCAGAGCAGTATGTTCCATTGTTTCCTCAGGCTGCTTCTTCTGCCTGTATTTGAAAGATGCTTCTGCAAAATTGACGACATTATTTGTAAGAACCTGCCTACTCTGTTGGTGCCTTATTTTTGTCAAAATTAATGGGTCCCAATCCAGGATCCGCAAAAGATGATCCATTGTACGTCCCTGAACCACCTGGCCGTTTTCATAGCGGGCGAAGTTCTTCAGACCGACACCAAGCTCTTTTGCCATCGCTTCCTGTGTGTGTCCCAGCTTTATGCGGATTCTCTTGATTTCTGCCGAGGGTAACAACCCGTCTACCTTTCGGTAAAAGTCCTTAAGTTCCTTTTGAGAGGTTTTGACTGATTCCTTGTCAACCAAGGCCTCTTCGCAAACAGGACACTCATAGATATGGTAATCAGGTACAATGATCCTCTCGCCTTTGTACTCAAAAATTTCCTCAACAACCTTACTTTCCAGCTTACCAGCACCGCATATCGGACATTGCTGACCATTTTTATACATTCCAGTATTCCTCCGCTGTATCTTCTTTGAATGAGATTACATAGCAACGGCCATCATGGCCCAACTGAAGTTTGATGTAGATCGTAATATCATCATGGGGAAGTTTATAGACATCTTGCTGTAGAGATGGATCGTGTTTTGATTCAAGACTCCAACAAAAGTTTTTCCAAGTAAGCTCGAGCATTTTCTTGGCAATATCGTCGTCATCGGCAAATCCAATAGATGCGGCAGTTTCTCTCGCAATTTTTGTTATTGCCCACGTTTCGGAACTCCTCAAAAGTTCCTGTAACTCAGGGAGGCTATAGGCTCGTTTCTTTTTAAACGTCAATGCTTCTCCCTTGTTGCAATCATAGCAGAACTCTAATGCGTTTCGTCAAGCAAAAAGTATCATAATGATACTTTTCATACATGTCAATGGTACGCGCGATTTTGATAACCCCCGCTATCAGGATAGTAAACCATGGCTTGTTCTAGGGTTCGATTGTAACTTCCAGCACGATTGACAGGAACTGCTAATGTGCTAAATGCTGCCTTGACGCTTATGCTGCAGTCATGGCTGCGACAACTGCTTCTGCGTATTTTTCTGATTTTGTCTGGGCCTGAATGAGTTTATGCTCAAATTCATCACACAGAGCGATGAGTTGATCGACTTTGGCAACAATGCGCTTTTGTTCCTCAAGTGGAGGCAAGGAAATGACAATTTTCCTCAAACCTGAGAGAGGAACGGTCTTTTGGGCAATCCCTGTCGCACAGGCTGTCGCTTGGGTAAATACTGAGGAAGATTCAAGTGAATATTTTAGAAAGCGTTTATCAATCCATTTGGATAATTTCATTATTGCGATATGACGCTGGACACAAAAAGCTGTCTCAGTATCAACTAGTACTGATATCCCATAGGAACCAACAACCGTATAGAGAATATCCCCAAATTGAGGAACCCTTTGTGAACCCAAGGCCTCATAATAATCTTCCTTCACGTATCTTGTGTCTTCAAAGTTCAGCTGACCACTTCTAACATTCCCGATTACTAAAAAAGGAATTCCACCTGTTGTTTGTGGTGGTGCTTGATGATCGCCGTCTGTTATGACACGACAAACGTCCAGCAATCTAACCAAACTATGGCCTGGGGCAGGAGTGTATGATACTTCTTCGGGGCCTATGGATAGACTTGGCTTCTGCTTTTTAATTTCTCCACTCTGAAGAAGGTTCTCCTTTTCAGCCTGAATCTTCTCCAACAAAACCGAAACAGGCTCATCATCTGAATCCTGTGGCACCAGCTTCCCCTGTACAGCCAGTTGGAGAATCGAACTGCGAAGCTTGCCGATGGTATCAGGGTGATCGTAGAGCAGGTCGAAGTTGTCACATATGCGTTGCCAGTGATCGGCGAACTCATCCGCATCCTGGGCGTTCAGAAGGGCATCGAGGGCAGAGTTGTTGAGATTCACCCTCCCCTGTTTTTGCCACTGCTGACGTTCCTCCAGTTCATCGCAAAGATTCATGAGTTGATCGACCTTGGCGACGATGCGTTTTTGTTCGGCGAGGGGGGGGAGAGGAATAGCTATGGAAGCAAGAGCTTTGCCTGACATGTTAGAAATACCCACGCCTTTTCGGTGCAGGTTAATCTCGCCAGTTGCATTTAACTTCTCAAAGAAACGGTAGGCAAAAAAAGGATCAATACCGCAGTAGAACCGGGCTCGATGAATATGGTTCTGAAAACATACTTCAGAATCGAAATCCCACACTGCAGCTCGTCCAGCTTCACCACCCTCACAAATCAAAAGGTCATTTTTCTTTGCGGTACATTTTTCCAGTTCTTCATCTCTGATAGGCATTTGACGAACATTTTCTAATTCGAAACGCCCCCAATAGAGGTTTGAAGTCGTGATATAATCTCTTAGTTGCCCAGTGTTACGACTCTTGTCCAGCGTTTTACCGGAATTGTGTTGAGCGATGATTCCAAACCGAACCCACTCCCACCCGTTCGGTAGTGAATAAACCACTTCTTCCGGCTTAATTTCCGGTAGCGGTTTGGGCTTTTTGATTTTACCCTCCTTCACCAGCCGCCGTTTTTCCACTTCGACCTCCTCCAGCAGTTCACTGGCCGGCGGATCGTTTGGGTCTTGCATCACAAGCTTGCCCTGCACCGCCATCTGAAGTATCAACTCCCGTAGTTTCTGAACTCCATTAGGTGCATCCGCAAGGTGTCCAAAATCGGCGAGGAAGGTTTCGGGGGTCATTCCTTCTCACCCCCACCTTTTCTCCCCTCTTCCTGAGAGGAGGAAGACAGAGAGTCCATCAGTTCCTTTTTCAGCGCTTCACGGGTCTGCTCTACCTTTATGAGCAGCTCCTTGTATGCCGCAAGCAGTTCTCCTGGATCACCGTTATCTTCCTCTGCCTTGTTGGGGTTCTTGATGTCCAGGTTGAAGTTGCTGTCTTTTAGCTGGTCGATTGTGACCTTCCAGGCAAACTCGCTTTCTTCCCTCTTAGCCCACCAGGCCTTCTCCGGTTCGAACTCTTCTATTCGCATGGGTTTGGTTTTGGAATAGGACTTATAACCCTCCGGGTACGGATGTTCGTAGTACCAGGTCTCTTTAGTAGGAGAGCCCTTGGTGAAGAAAAGAAGGTTGGTCTTGATCCCGGTATATGGGTTAAAGACGCCGTTAGGCAGACGCACGATTGTGTGCAGATTGCACTCTGTCAGCAGCTTCTCTTTGATCCTTGTCTTGACGCCTTCGCCGAACAAAGTCCCATCCGGCAAGACAATAGCCGCTCTGCCGCCGTCCTTTAGCAGGTGCATAATGAGAACCAGAAACAAATCCGCCGTTTCTCTCGTACGGTAAGATGCCGGGAAGTTGCTCTCGATCCCGTCTTCCTCCATCCCTCCAAAGGGAGGGTTTGTAACCACTACATCCACCCTATCCCTGGGGCTGTAATCGCGAAGCGGCCGAGACAGGGTATTGTCGTGCCTGATGTTGACGGGAACCTCTATGCCATGAAGCAGCATGTTGGTCGTACAGAGGAGATGCGGGAGGGACTTTTTCTCCACTCCGTGAAGTTGATTTTGAAGAGTCTGCTCATCTTCCGGAGTCTTCACATACTTGCTCTTGATATGTTCTATGGTGCAGGTAAGGAATCCGCCCGTACCGCAGGCTGGGTCCAGGACCTTCTCTCCCAGTTTAGGGTCTACCATGTCAACCATGAACCGGGTCACTGCCCGGGGTGTGTAGAACTCCCCGGCGTTACCGGCGCTTTGAAGGTCTTTTAAGATCTGCTCGTAAATATCTCCGAACAGGTGACGGTCTCTGGAGCGGTTAAAATCCACTTCGTTTATCTTGTTGGCAACCTGGCGAATGAGGGTGCCGTTCTTCATGTAGTTGTATGCATCCTCGAAAACAGACCGGACAACAATTCCCCGTCCGTTAGTCCCGGATTCGACTTCTATCTCCTTCAGGTTCCTGAAAAGGTCGTTGTTGATGAAATCGAGCAGTTCATCACCGGTCATCCCCTCAGGGTCGCTTGCCCAGTTCCTCCAACGGAGCCGTTCAGGGACTGGTGATCTGTAATCCCCCTGAAGGACCTCGATCTCCTGCTCCTGATCGTCGAAGATCTTCAAGAAAAACATCCACACGAGTTGGCCGATGCGCTGGGCATCGCCATCGACACCGGCGTCTTTACGCATGATGTCCTGGACCGATTTGATGACTCCACTAGCTGACATAAATTTTCCTTATATTGCGACCTGGGTCAGGCAACACCGTACAGTTCATCTTCAAGGTCACGCACCGCCCGTTCGTACTCCTCGCGCCCTCCGAAGGTACTGATAATCTCTATGGGGGTACCAAAGCTGTCAAAAGGCTGAATCTTGAGGACGTTGATATCCTCAAGGTTGGCAACGCCCTCATCGGCGTATTTGTCCAGCAAAGCTTCCAGAACCACCTTCGCCTGCTCACCGTACCTTGTGAAGTAGTCACGCTTTTTGACGCTTTCAGCTCTTTCACGCCGGGTTAAAGGCGGCTGATCGTAGACAACGTGGCATATCAGGTCAAAAGGCTCGTAGCCCTTTCCCACATCTTCCGTGAGGGCCTCTATCAGTAGTCCCTGCTCTTCCAGTTCGCTGATTATGGCCTGTTTCTTGTCTGCGCTTTGCCATTTTCGTAGGAAATCATCAAGAGAAGCGTACTCGCCTTGGACGATACTTTTGGTGTAGTCCCTCAAGGACTCGGTGATCAGTTTTCCGTCCTTACCGTAATACTGGACACGTTCAGCGATGACGTAAACTGGAACATCACCCACGACATATTTATACCGTTTCTCGCTGCCGGGAGGTTCTGGTGGCGGCTCACCTGGAGTATCTCCTCCCTCTCCAGGTCCTTCAGGCGGATCGGGCGGTACCGGGGGATCATCGGGACCGGGTTCGTAAATCTGGACGGGGTCTCCGTCAAAGGATGGATCAGCGAACAGTTCGGTAGCTTTCCTGAAGTCCATTATGGTGAAGTAGTACTTACCGTAATCCTCGTTGACTCGTGTCCCCCGCCCTATGATCTGCTTGAAGGTGGTCATGGACTGGATCGTCTGATCCAGCACGATGAGTTTACATGTCTGAGCGTCCACACCCGTGTTCATGAGGCGGGAGGTCGTGGCTATCACCGGGTAGCGACTTTCAGGATCGATAAAGTTATCGAGTTCCATTTTGCCGACCTGGTCATCGCCGGTAATCCTCATGACATACCTACTGTTTTCAGCAGCCAGGTCTGAATTCTGGTTGACCATGGCTTGCCGCATGCGTTCAGCGTGCTCGATGTCCTCACAGAAAATGATGGACTTGTCGAACCGGTCGGTAGCCTTGAGATACTCTGTGACCTTGCCCGCGACAAGCTCGGTTCGTTTTTCCAGCACAAGGTTCCGGTCAAAGTCCTTTACGTTATATACACGGTCCTCGATAACCTCCCCGTGTTTGTCTTTCTGGCCTTGGCTGGGGCGCCAACCCATGAGATCCTTGTCCATGTCAATGCGCACAACCTTATAGGGGGCCAGAAATCCGTCCTCAATTCCCTGCTTAAGCGAATAGGTGTAAACAGGCTCACCATAGAAATGAATATTGGAAACGTCCTCCGTTTCCTTTGGAGTAGCAGTAAGACCAATCTGAGTCGCGGAAGAGAAGTAGTCCAGTATTTCCCGCCACGCCGCGTCTTCAGCGGCACTCCCCCGATGGCACTCGTCAACCACGATAAGGTCGAAGAAGTCCGGAGTGAACTCTTTGTATATGTTCCGGATGTCCTCTGTACCTGTCACTGCCTGGTAAAGAGCCAGATAGATCTCGAAAGCCGGGTCCACCTTCCGGTTTCTGATTTTAGTCATGGCAGTGCCGAAAGGCTTAAAATCGTTTGTCCTGGTCTGGTCAATAAGAATATTACGGTCAGCGAGGAAAAGGATTCTCTTTTTAGCGCGGGACTTCCACAGTTTCCAGATTATCTGGAAAGCAACGTAGGTCTTTCCTGTTCCCGTAGCCATGACCAGCAGAATCCGACTCTGACCCTTGGCGATGGCTTCAACGGTGCGGTTAATGGCAACTCTCTGGTAGTAGCGTGGTTCCTTTCCGCCAACATCTGTGTAGTAAGGTTGGTCGACAACCTGCTCAACCGAGTGGTCCATCTCCTTCCACGTTTTGTACCGTTGCCAGAGTTCTTCCGGTGGAGGGAAAGCATCTAAAGAAAGCTCGGATTCGAGAGGGGTGGTCAATCCGGTTCCGTCGTGGAACAGGAACCCGTCACCGTTGGAGCTGAAAGCGAAAGGAACGTCGAGCGTCTCGGCATAGTCTAGAGCCTGCTGCATGCCATCCCCTATGGAATGGTTGTTATCCTTGGCTTCGATGACAGCAATGGGGAAGTTCGGCTTGTGATACAGAACGTAATCGGGACGTTTGGCTTTGCCGCGAGTATGCATCTTGCCCCGGACAATGATCCGGCCGTTGGTAAAGGTCTTTTGCTCACGTATCTGGGAGAGGCTGTCCCACCCAGCACTGACTATTGCCGGTGTGATGTATTTCGTACAGATATCCTGTTCTGAAAATTCTTTTTTGGACATTCAGGCTCCCCAAGCAGCAATTTACAAATCCGCCTGATAATATAGGAAAATCCTACAGACGGGCAAGGTAAAGAACAGGGGGAAAGTGGAAGGAAGGTCAAGTGGAAGGTGGAAATAGTGGAAAGTGGAAGATAATCCAAAGGCCTAGGCGTTACACGAGAGTGTGGGAAAAATGGGAATTGAGGGCTATAGTATATTGGAAAATAAGAGCTTGTCGGGTTTTCTCTTTCCCGAAGATATCTTCGGGAACTGATTAAAAAAAGGGAAGGTCTCCATTGATTGCCGGTATCATCGGTGCTTTTATTAGCAATTTCGGTTGGAAATTGATAGTCGTGTTTTCCAAATAGCATATAGATAAGGTTAGCTAAGAAGGTTTCGTTATGAACTCCATATTTTTTCCTATCTTGCTGGTTATTGTAGCCTTCATTTATATGTGGATAACATTGCGTGGCAATTCAGAACCTAAGCCAAACGCTCACACGGATATATATACTTCTAAAAAAGCACCCCAAAATGCGGCCTGGAGCGTTTTTATTAGTGCATGCATGGGAGGGCTCTTTGGATTTATCATCGGCTGTATAATAGGGGCTAACATAGGTTTACCAACAGCAGATAAGGGGTTGGAATTCCTATATGTTGGTGTACTGATGACGTTCGTCGGAATACCCGTTGGAATATTCTTGCCGGTAGTATTTCGGAGAATAATTTCTGGCAAATGAGGATTTTGGTAGAATCATCCCACACTTTGGTGTAACGCCTTGTCCAAAAGCATGGTTCCAAAAATCCTGTCAATCCTGTTGATCCTGTCTAAGGAAGGGTTTTGGGGGTCGGGTGTCAGGGGTCGGAGTCAGGGGCTATGGGCAAGGGGGGGTGAGTTCACAAGTCCAACGTCCATCCACCTTCGCCAAGGCTTCGGCGGACTAGACGTCCAATGCCTGCCCCTGGCTTGAACAGGGGTCCAACGCCCAACAAAACAGAATCACCTACGCCAACATCCGGTTCGTTCCGAATTCAGAGGCTAAAAATCCTGTCAATCCTGTAAATCCTGTCTAAACCTACATTTCGCCGCTTTTACCGGGACTACGCCTTACCTCAAATTCAAGGTTCAAAAGGTTTTCCTATCCCCTTTATCCCCTTCATCCCTGTTAAATCTAGCCCTTACCGCCTTTACAGAAACCACGCTTTCCTCAAGATCCAGAATTTCTCTGTGTTCTCATTTTCCTTCCGCCGTCGCTAACGCCTTTCGACCAGCTATGGCGGACAAGCAGTGGTGAAAAACATCGCCTTTATAGCAAATGTTCCTTACCCAGATTTCAGCCTTTCTCCGCCTTTCTCAGTGCCTCCAGTGAGTCACATTCCCGTAGTTAGTGACGAACGGGTGGTGAGTTAGGACTTGATCTCAGATCTCAAAAAGGCTGTAACTAATCACTGACCCTCCATTTATACCCACACCTGTCACAAAACAGACTTTTCCTCGGCCATATCAGCGGAATGCCAAACAGAACCCACGTCAGGAAGGTCAAGCGTCTGTCACTTATTTTGTACTGTATGTTTTCGTTCCTGCAGCGGGGGCATGCGACAATGTCTTCTGCCTCTGTTTCGTCCCGGGCATCAACATTGAAGGGGGTAGACAGAATCTCTCTGGCCCTCTTTAAATCCTCCTCGACCACCTGGACCTTTACACCTCCAACGGCATTGGAGAAAAGC
>SDBV01009508.1_pt1 | contig 12918 bp, 13 predicted proteins | sample 2277081 | NCBI WGS metagenome assembly SDBV01 (sample SAMN10402039, study PRJNA504765) | marine sediment metagenome | isolation source: marine sediment core GS10_PC15, 223 cmbsf | place: Arctic Ocean: Southern Knipovich Ridge | collected 2010
GCCTTCGGGGGCAACGTCATGGCCACGATCATCTGCAGCAATCAACGCCCACAGATGGCCACTGTCCGCCCGCGCGTCCTGGCGACGCCCGAACCGCGACCGGGCCGATCCGGCCCTGTCGTCACGGAAACAATGGTTTTCGATGAGAGCGTGATCCCGACAAAGGTGCTTGATTTCATACCAGACGCCGAGGACGACGCGGCCCATATCGAGCAAGCGGATGTGCTCGTCTGCGTAGGACGCGGCCTGGGAAGCGCCGACAACCTACCGCCGATCAAAGAGTTGGCATCATTGCTCGACGGAGAGGTCGGCGGCTCCCGGCCGGTCGTGGAGATGGGTTGGCTTCCGGCATCGTGTCAGGTGGGCCAGACAGGCAAGACAGTACGACCCAAGATATACATCGCCGCCGGCATCTCGGGCGCGGTCCAGCATATCGTCGGAATGAAAGACTCCGATACCATCATCGCCATCAACGAGGACCCCGACGCGCCCATATTCAAATCAGCCGACTACGGGGTCGTCGGAAACCTCTTGGAAATAATCCCGGCCGTGAATGAAGCGATAAAGAGCCGGCGGGCGCCGGCGCCGGTGGTCGGTTCAGGCACGGAGAGTGAATCAGATGACATCTAGCACCCCAAGTGCTTCACAAATCGACTTTCAAGCAATCGTGGTCGGTGCCGGCCCAGCGGGCACAGCCGCCGCATACACGCTGGCTAAAGCCGGATTGACCTGCGCGCTCATGGAGCGGGGGACCTACCCGGGGGCCAAAAATGTGATGGGCGGCGTCCTTTACACAGAACCAGTCGCCAAGATCATCCCAAAGTTCTGGGAAGAGGCGCCGCTCGAACGACCCTTAGTGCAGCAAGAGTTCTGGGTGATGGCGAGCGAAGGCTGTGTCGCCCTTAAACAACAGAACGAAAGGTTGCGTCAACAGCCATACAACCGCTATTCAGTCCTGCGAGCCAAATTCGATCCCTGGTTCGCCCGCCAAGCCGAGGAAGCCGGCGCCTATTTGATCAATAAGACCGTCGTCAAGGAGCTGCTGTGGCAAAACGATCAAGTCGTCGGCGTACGTACCGACCGGCCGCTTGGGGACCTCTATGCCCCCATCGTCATCTTGGCCGACGGCGTCAACTCGCTCCTGACGCAACAAGCAGGATTGAGAAAGAAGATCGAGCCCAAACAAGTGGCGCTGGCCGTCAAAGAGGTCATCGCTCTCCCGGAAGAGAAGATCCTCGACCGGTTCAACTTGGAGACCGGGCACGGGGCAGCCATCGACCTATACGGCAAGGTCGCTCATGGACTGGCCGGCTCCGGCTTCATCTACACGAACCGCAATTCTATCTCGATCGGCCTCGGGATCATGCTCGACGACCTGGCCGGGTCTAGAGCGACCCCCTACGAACTGCTCGAAGAGCTGAAGAACCACTTGGCAGTGCGCCCGCTCATTGCCGGCGGCGAGCCGCGAGAATATATGGCCCACATGATCCCCGAAGGCGGATACTACTCTATGCCCAAGCTCTACCGGGGCGGGGTCATGGTGGCGGGCGACGCTGCGATGATGGTCAACGGGGTCCACCGGGAAGGCGCCAACCTGGCAATGACTTCGGGGCGTTTGGCGGCGGAAACGGCAATAGGCGCGGTGGAGAGCCGCGACTTCTCGGAAAGCTCCTTGTCCGCCTACGAGAAAGCGCTAAACAATAGCTTCGTCTTGAAGGATTTAAAGAAATACAAGCGGTTCCCGGCCTTCGTTAGCGCGCATAACCAGATATTCTCTCTCTTCCCGGAGATGCTCAACTCAGCTGCAACCGACTTTATGACAGTCGACGATGAGACCAAGGCCGACAAGCAGCGGCGCATCGGCCGGGAGATACGGTCGCGACTGTCACTATGGCAAACATTGAAAAGCGCCTACCAAGGATGGCGATCGGTAAAATGAAGATAGAAGAACGTCTCGCGCTGGTAAAACACTCGCCCGACAACGTGTCACATTTATTGATCAAGTCGGCGGACGCCTGCCGTGACTGCGAGGAGCGACCCTGCCTTGCTTTCTGCCCGGCTGCCGTTTACACCTTGAACGAGTCCGAGCAAGCGATAGTCGTCGCCTATGAAGGTTGTCTCGAGTGCGGCGCCTGCCGGCTAGCCTGCCCGCACGACAATATCGAATGGCGCTGGCCACGCGGCGGCTGCGGCGTCGCCTATAGGTACGGATAATAGACAACTGCCTGCCTTGGGACGCATTTTCAATCCGGCAACCATACAGCTATAATCTATATAGAGGTGGTTAAATGAACGAGATACCCGACGAATTCTGGAACGAGCCGCTTGAACTCGATAATGTTCTGGACGTCGCCAGCCATTTCTGCTGGATATACAAGGACGACGCCGAACTCTTCGAAATATTCCAACCGGCGCTCATGGCCGCCCTGACGGCGCAAAAACAGCTCATCATCGCCGTCGATGAAGCAACTCTTGAACCGGTCTTCCAGCGCCTGGGCGAGGAGGGCTTCGATATCCGAACGTATATCGCTAAACGTCAGATCAAACTTCTTGAGCCGCGGAAAATACTATTAACGGATGGCTCCGTTGAGGTCGACGCTGTTCTCGATAGATTGCAAGGTTTCAGCACCGAAGCCAAAGAGGCAGGCTGGGAGGGCGTATCGATAATCCTCGATACCGGGAAGCTGGTCCGCAAAGCTCCGGAAAACGTGTGGCAACAGTACGAAATGCGGACCGACCATGAGTGTGGGAAAGGCTCGTGCATCATGCTTTGCCTCTACGATCTCAACCAGCTTTCGGGAACGTTCGTGCCGATGCTGCTCAAGACCCACAAGGTTGTCGGCCTGGGCGCCGGACTTATCGTCAACCCGTTCTACATGGCCGGCAATCCCGAACCTGTCTGACCGACCATCCAAGCACTTTCTTGACAAGCTTGGGCCGTAGTCTATAGTTGGCCGAGATGAAGAAAGTAGCGGTCTTAGTCGATGCAGGCTACGTCCTCAAGAACCTCTATCGCTTACTGAAGCGCAATGCAGCAACGGCCGATGACGCCTATGCCTTCTGCCTTGCGTGCGTCAACGAGAAGGACGAAGACCTACTGCGCGTCTACTACTACGACTGCCCGCCCTACGATGGCGTCGTCCGTCATCCGATTACGGGTGAGCGGATCGACTTCGGCAAGAGCGACACCGCCAAGGAACGCACCGCCCTACTCTCCAGTCTCGCAGTACGCGAGAAGATAGCCTGCCGTTTCGGTACACTCCGATTCCGGGGCTGGGAGCCGACGCTCGCCGGCCATCAGAAGCTAAAGCGGGGACAGAAGCTGGAGTCGACGGACCTAATGCCCTCATTCGACCAGAAACAGATCGATGTGAAGATCGGTCTCGATGTCGCCTGGCTCTCCGGCAACCGCATCGTTGACAAGATCATCCTGGCCACGGCCGACACCGATTTTACGCCAGCAATGAAGTTTGCCCGCCAAAGCGGAGTCACCATCGTCCTGGCTAAACTCCAAGGCGCCACCGTCCACCAGGAACTCCTCGAGCATTCAGATGAACATCGGGTCGTGTCGTTCCCGCCGATCGGACGGAGCAAAGGCAAGACGCCGGGCGGTAAAACGCAACGCAGCAGGAAACGGAGTAGCAAAACTCAGAACGACAAGGCCCAGAGCAGCAAGACTCCGGACAACAAGGCGCCTAACGCCACGCCAGCACCGAAACCGGCGCCGGACCAAGAATCCCAGCAAACAAAGTAACCGCAAAGTCGAGCTCCTCAAACCAACTTCTCTCAAGCCATAATGTCCCGTCTATTTGCCGCTAATACTATCTTGAGCTGTTTAAAAGGCTCGACTATATAGGCTAGCAGCGAATAAATAAAAACAATTATCCCCAGCATTTCCAAGAATTCCTCGCAGGTGACAATCAACTGATAGATAAGGTCATCGCCATGTGTGTCGGCCCGTAACGCACCTACCATTTCCAGGCCCATCGCGCCGGCAACATAAATTGTGCCTGAAATAATGAAAAGAACGATTGTTCTTCTCGGCAAGCTCATTAAGAATCGCAAATATAGCAGCCCCAAGAAGAGCAGGGCGACACCGTAAGGGATCACCCAGGCAAAATAAAACGCCCCTGATGTGTTTAGCGCCTCCCTGATCGGTATCGTAAACTTCTCATGGAGAGATGCTGTCTCGTCTATCGACAGAAACAGAAAAACAACGGCCAATCCGGACCAAGGCCAATACGAAGAGCCGGACTTCTTGCGCATGACCGCGATCACTACAAGTAGCGCAGCGCAAAAGATGAGACCTAAGGACGAAAAGAGAGTGGGAATATTTTTTTCATCGCTGAAATTAAACAAACGCGTCAACCCATGAACGTCGTCGTATTGAAAATGGAAGGTCAAGAGAATCACCGCTAGATTAGCTAAGAGCAGAAATACAATGAAGACAGAGAGACCGGCAAGTACCACCCTAGGGGTGATTTCCAGACTCAAGAGGTCGCCGTCGTCGACGAGGGTGTCAGCCGGAGCCGGTGAAAACCAACCGGCTTGCGGCTCCTCAGCGTGTCCAGCGGAGTGACGAATAGTTAAGTCTTGGTTTTGTTGCGGCATGTCTCTCCTTCCGTGCAGTTGGAATCGCCTGCGCATTGAGCACAATGTAGAGGAGCCCCGAGAATGCAATTTGCATCTCGACGAGCTCGGAGGTCCTCTGGATCAAATAGTCGAATCTCTGGGCGATCGGGAAGAAATCATTGTAGGTGTCGACTCCAGCGTGGAGCGCTATCACCACAAACCATGGAAGAAGAACCACCGGTGAGCCGATCTTCCGAAACCTAGGACGGACGGAAAGCCAGACTCCGACCAGACCACCAAGACCGAAAAGCAGACGAAATATCTCGGAACGGCCTTGGATGCCGGCGATATTGTGAAGAGTGGTCTCTCCCTGAACATTAATTGCGCGCCAGCTCTCGGGTGAGGCAAACCCAAGAAACTGTTGCCCCCACGCTGCTTCCTCCATTGCGAGAAAGATGAGGGCCAAGGAAAATACTGCGTAGAAGCCGACGACGAGAAGTTTCTCTCCCTGATTACTCAACCGCCACGCCAACGCCAATCCAAGAATCCCTGCAATCAGAGCGACCGCAAATGTCAGAACTTCAATCGGATGGTTTTCCTTCAACATCCACAAGGCCGCGGGCCGGGTCGCGGGGTTCATTAGAAAGACGGCGAAGAGAGCCATCATCATCAGCGGGGCAACTTCAATCGTTCTTTGACGGACCTGCACGCAATAACCTCATGATTTCAGTTAGCCTACTATACTTGCGTTGTTAGGGTAACCTCAGTCTATCTATTAGTCAAGTATTTTGTTGACTCTTTGGTTGTGCTAATACCGCCAATAGCTAAGGGTAGCCTGGGACTCTAGATATAGAGCCCACCGTTGATATCGATAACTTGTCCGGTGATATACGACCCTTCATCGGAGGCCAGATAGGAGACCGCTCCGGCCACTTCGGAGGGCATGCCAAGACGGCCGACGGGTATCTGGGAAACGATCTTATCTTTGATGTCTTCGGGAACGGACTTGAGCATATCGGTGGCGATGAATCCCGGCGCTATAGCATTGACCGTGATGCCTTTACGGGAAACCTCTTTGGCAAGTGTTTGCGTAAGGGCGATCATCCCGGCCTTGGAGGCGGCATAGTTCGCCTGTCCGCGGTTGCCCATGCGCCCAATGACCGAGGAGATATTCAGAATCCTTCCCGATTTCCGTTCCAGCATGCCCTCGATGACCGCTTTTGTGCAGAAGAAAGTGCCGTCCAGGTTGACTGATAGAACTTCGGACCACATCTCGGGGGTCATCTTCACAAACGATTTATCCCTGACGATACCGGCGTTGTTGACCAATATATCTATTTGACCAAGTTCTTCGACCACTTTATCGCACATCCGATTTACTTCTTCGACGTTATTGACGTTCGCCTGGCAGACCATCGAGTGCTTGTCCATCGACTCGACCATCTCCGAGATCTCCTTCGCGTGCTCCTCGGTGTCCATCCGATCTATCAGCAAGGAGAGTTTGTCGAACTTGTCAAGCGTGCCGATCTGGTCGATCTGGCGAGCGACCTTCCTCGCCTGTTCTTTAGTGTATTGATAGTTAATGGCGACATCGGCGCCGTCTTCCGCCAGACGCAACGCGATCGCTTCGCCGATTCCCCGTGAGCCGCCGGTCACCAGCGCCACTTGACCCTCTAATCCACCGCTCTTCTTTACCATAATTCCCTACCTCGTCATAACCATGGCCACGCCCTGACCGCCACCTATGCAAAGGGTGGCCAGACCGGTCGTGGCGTCTCGTCTTTTTAATTCATGCACCAGTGTCACTACGACCCTGGCCCCGCTGGCCCCAATAGGGTGACCTAGGGCGATACCGCCGCCATTGACGTTGACCCGTTCGGGATCCAACCCAAGTCCTCGTATCACGGCCACACTCTGGGCGGCAAATGCCTCGTTGATCTCGATAAGATCCAGATCGCTCCCCTTCACACCGGCGCGGGCCGTGGCTTTCTTCGTCGCGTCTATCGGGCCGACACCCATGGTCTCAGGGGGCAGCCCGCAGGCTCCATAACTGGCCACAGTGGCAAACGGCTCCAGTCCTTTTTCCCGCGCCCTCTCCTCGGACATCAGCACGACAGCCGCGGCCCCATCGTTGACGCCGGCCGAGTTGCCGGCTGTGACCGTGCCGTCCTTCTTGAATGCCGGTTTAAGTTTTGCCAGTATTTCCGGCGTCGTGCCGAAGCGGGGAAACTCATCCGTGTCGAAAACGATCGGCTCCCCTTTTCTCTGCGGGATCTCCAGCTGGGTGATCTCATCTTTGAACTTACCTTCTTTGATCGCCGTTTCCGCCTTGTTCTGGCTGGCGGCGGCGAAGGCATCTTGGTCCTCGCGAGACACGTCATACTCTTCAGCCACGTTCTCGGCCGTCACCCCCATGTGATAGTCATGAAAAACGTCCCACAAGCCATCGTGGATCATCAGGTCCGTCAGCTCGCTATTGCCCATCTTCAGGCCCCAACGATCGCCCATGGAAGCGTACGGTGTCATGGACATATTCTCTACACCGCCGGCTATTACGACATCATCGTCGCCGGCCATCACGGCCTGCGCCCCCAGGGCTATCGCCTTTAGGCCGGAGCCGCAGACCTTATTCACACAAAAAGCCGAGACCGTCTCGGGGAGACCGGCCCAAAGAGCCGCCTGTCTGGCTACGTTTTGACCATGACCGGCGGACAAGACATGCCCCATGATCACGTCGTCGATTTCTCCCGGCTCAACTTGCGCTTGATCCATTGCGGCCTTGACGACCGCGGCGCCCAGGCGTCCCGGACTGATATCTTTCAAGCTTCCACCGAACTTTCCGACCGCCGTTCTCGTGGCAGCCACAATTACCGCGTTATGCACGTCCACTCCTCCTTTAGATTACCAAACCGCCGTCTACCGAAAGTACGGCGCCGTTAATGTATTTCGCCTCGTCGGACGCGAGAAATAAATACGCTTGGGCGACATCATTAGGCTCGCCCAAAGTGCCCAACGGGGTTTTGTCTCGCATTATCTGCAAGACTTTTTCCGGAACATCCGCCGTCATCGGCGTGACGATGAACCCGGGGGCCACGGCGTTCACTCTGATCCCTTTTCTTCCCAGTTCCTTGGCTAAAGACCTAGTCATCCCCACTAAGCCGGCCTTGGTCGCCGCGTAATTGGCCTGACCGATATTGCCGAATAGCGCCACGACCGAAGCAGCGTTAAGGATCACTCCTTGCCCCTGTTCCACCATGGCCTCGATGACGGCCTGCGTACAATTGAACGGGCCCTTGAGATTGACGCTGATGACCGTGTCCCACTGCACTTCCGTCATCTTGGCCAACAAAGCATCCTGGGTGATGCCGGCATTATTTATCAAAACGTCCACCCGGCCGTATCGTTCCAGGGTCTCTTGGACGACTTGTCGCGACTGGTTCCGATCGGTCACATCCAGTTCGGCGATGAACCCCTCTCCCCCGGCCTCCTCAAGCAGAGCGAGTGTTTCCTCGCAGCCGGCGATATCAACGTCGGCGATGACGACCTTGGCGCCCTCGGACGCCATGAGCACAGCTGTCTCCCGGCCTATCCCGCCGCCCGCTCCAGTGATAATCACTATCTTATCTTTCAATCTCAAATTATTGCTCATGATTATTTCGCCTTCGATCTGGGCTGCAGCCAACCGGCTATTTGAGGGCAGACTTCTTTTTGAGACTTCGCACCAACGAACATTCCGATATGGCCCGTCGGGAAGATCAACGTCTCAGTGTCGGAGCTCGAAACTGCGTCGTTAATTGGAACGCTGCAGCTGTTTGGTACGATGTGGTCAAATTTCCCCATGACGTTCAAGAGCGGGACAGTGATCTTTGCGAGGTCGATCTGTTGCCCGTCGAGCATCATCTCGTTCTTGACCAAAAGGTTCTCTTGATAGCAGTCTTTGATAAATTGCCGCAAGGTCTCGCCGGCCTGCGCGGGACTGTCAAATATCCACTTCTCCATCCTCAGGAAGTTCTTGACGGTCTCTTTATTCTTCAGCTCACAAGCTTCGTCCCCCGGCTCACATTCGATGCGCTCGAAGATACCTAAGTACTTATCAATAATCAGCCTGAATGGGTCCGTAAGCAGGAATCCTGAGTTCAAGAAGTCCCCGGGAATGATGCCGTAATAGTCAACGACTTTGTCAATATCCAAGCTTTTGGCCCAGATATTGAGCATCCCCTCCTCGGTGTCGAAGTCGACCGGCGCCACCAATGTGATCAGGTTTTTTATCTTGTCTTGATGGAGCGCCGCATACATCAGCGAGAAAGTCCCTCCCTGGCAGACACCGAAAACGGTGATCTTCTTCCGGCCCGACCGCTCCCGCACCGTATCTACTGCCGTATCGATATAGCCGTTCACATAGTCGTCAAGGGTCAAGTATCTGTCTGCCCCTGAGGGATAGCCCCAGTCGATAATATAGACGTCAAAGCCCTGGTCGAGCAGGTTTCTAACGATGCTCTTATCGGGCTGCAGGTCCAAGATGTAATACCTGTTTACCAGAGCGTAGACGATGAGTACTGGTACGGCATGTGTTTTCTTGACCCTTGGCTTGTAGTGGAGGAGCCTCATCTTGTCCTCGGTGTAGACGACCTCTGAGGGCGTCGCCCCCACCGCGTATTCCGGCGGATCTGCGAAGAGCTCCATTCCCAGCTTGAAACGTTGAAAATCTTCGAGCACGTTGAATTTTGTCATAGCAGCGCTAGACCTCCCACGCGGAAGAACGCGAATTATTTTTCAGATAGTTTTTTGACTTGCTTCGTCAAACCTTTGACGGTTCGCTTTAGGGCATAGACTTCTTTGTTCAGCTCATCGATCTCGCTTTTCGTGGGCAAGTTCAGAGGCTTCAGGTAGTTCTCTTCCATCATATCCCGGTCGTATTGTTGTACCGCCAGCGATCGGGACATCACTTCCCCCATGTCCTGCGCGAAATCACCTGACTTTAGGAATTCGCGAAATGTCTCACTATAGGTATCCATCCAGATCTTATAGACATCCTTGTAGCTGTCCGGACCGATATCGCCGGCATCTCCTGCAAAGACTTTTTCTTGAGTTCGGCGCATAGCTTCCGTGGAGACCGCTTGGAGCTCGATGTTAGAACTGATCGACGCCTGGCAGAAATCCGCAAAGATAGAGAAGCCTTCCATCGCCTTCTCGGACTTCTCTCTGCTCGGCCCCACGGCCGGGGTTTCCCAAAACCTACCGAATGTGCCCTTGTAGGTCTCGGTCCACAAGTCGAAGAACTCCTGAGCCGGCTCGAAATTCGCGCTCCCCATAACTATCGCTTCTCCGTCTGACCGACATTCTTCGCCCACATCTTCGACATTCTGGCAAAGGTGTCCGTGTTGATCTTGGCCATCGTCTTCACCGGTTCCATCATGTCTTTCATCGGACCGGCCACCGGCATGTCCTCAAAAAACGTGCCGAAAGCTTTCTCATACGTTTTCATCCACAAAATATAGAATTCACTAGAGATGTCCTGGTCGCCTGCCTCTTGAGAGAGCTCGCTCGTCTTTTCCGCCATCTGTTCCAATGCCGCTATCCAGGACTTGTACATGTTGAGATAGACTTCAGTGCTGTGTGAGAAACTCTCGAAGACCTCCGCGTTCGGTTGCATCGATTCAGCATACTTGCCGTAGGTCTCGCGATAAGTATCCGTCCACAGATTGTAGAACTCTTGATAATCTTCCTGTTTTGTCTCTGGGCGCGAGAGTTCCGCCGTTTTCCGCGACAGCTTGGAAACGGCCTCTATCCACGGCGCGTAAAGCTTGCCGTAAGAATCACGCCAGAGCTTGGCTATCTGTATAAAACTGCTGAAATAGATGTCCGGTACACCGGAATACTTTTCCAGGATCTCTTTGGTGCTTTCCATGGATTGCAGCTCTAATAGTTCGTTGAAGATCTTTTCGTACGTCTGCATCCACGCTTCATAGCGCTCCTTGTATTCCTCGGGATCGGGCTCACCTTTTAGCACTGCTTTCGTCTTCTTGGCGTTCGCTTCCAAGTCAGCGATCCAGGATTTGTAGAGCTTGCTGGATTTCTCGGCATTGGCCAGCAGGCTCTCCAGGGTTTCCTTGTCGTTTTCAATGGCCGGGGCCGTGAAGGACCGGCCGAAGTTATCCCGAGAGACCTTCAACCACTCATCGAAGAATTCCTTATATTGCTTGGGGGAGGCTTCCGGCGTAAGTTCCGCCGCCTTTTCAACCAGCTCACCAGTCGTCTCTATCCAAGGCTTCTGTAGCTTTAAGTAGGTGTCCTCCCACATCTTAGAAACCTCAGCGTAGCTGTCTGCCCACGCGCCTTGGAACACGTCTTGCGTTTCACCTTTATGCTGTTTTTTCGCCTTCGCGGCATCCGTCATATACTCGCACTCCTTTTATGAGATCACATAATTTATTGAGATAGTCTGAGATAGCATTTGTGGTTTGTTCCCAGCATAAGGCCGCATAAACCATTGTGGGTTCTCCAATGCTTTCGGTCCCGGATTGGCGTCACATTTCGCGACACATCTTCAGAACTAGACACCAGTGCCACATGCCGGCTAACAACCACACCCTAAGCAAGCAAGATTGACAAAGATAACTAAGTTTTTATGATTAAAGCTATGAATGAGGTTCAAGCTCTTCAGAACATAACGCCCAGGCGAAGACGTTCAGCGGAATACCTGCTGATCATCTTGATAGTCCTGGTCTCGTTGGCCATCGGTGCGGTTTTAGTGGAAATGGTCTACCCCGAGGTTGCCAAGGATTTAGTCTTGGCCGTGTCGAAGTATTTGTAAGAACGGTAGGTCTTTAACTAAAGCACGCCCGGAGGGATTCGAACCCCCGACTCTCGGATTAGAAACTCAATCAGGCGTATTATCTCTTATTAGCCGCTCTTATTCTATCTTCGCTAATCATGGCTATGACCAGCATGTATAGACGGTTATCAAGCGTAGTCATCTAGTCAGTGTTATCCCCTGTTAGCCCAACAGGCGTTTCACGGCCTCAGACTTCACCTGCTCGATAACGTCGGGATTGTCGGCTAAGACTTCAAATCTGTGGGCAATACTGGATAAGCTTCGAACAATCAAGATCGCTGATCTGCGCAATAAGCTTTTCTAATGACCGGTCATCCTGAGTGTCCAATTGTTCGATTTTCATAATGATTATCGGTCACACGCCCGATATATAGTAATTAGGCAGGCGATTGATCGATGGGAGGAAGTAATCATCGAACCACTGGTACTTTGGAAGAGCAGGTTGGCATGGGAGATATTTCTGTTCCAGTTCCGGCACCTCCTGCTTGTTGTCCTAACACTCGGACTCTGGCTCCATGAAACAAAATAATAAACAACTGAGAACACCTTTTATTGTTGGCGTTGTCCTCTTCGCCCCATCCGGTATTGGAATTATTTCCATGGTTCAGTCCGACTTAGAAATGGGTCGAATGATGCAAGCCTCCTTTGAACATGCTGCAGTACTTCTCGTCGCGATAATGGAGTTATCGATCATTAGGTATTTGTTTCTGGACATAAAAATGAGCGTGCATCGGGGTCATCTGCTAATGAAAGCTGATCCTTTCGATCGGTTCAGTTTAGAGTCAATGACTGATTGCTTTTTCAGCCCGAGCAGCAACGCCGGAAATATGACAACCGTCGCGAGACTACGAATGGAGAAAATCGCCGACGTGGCCTTTGGCGCTGTAGTATACAGCCAAGGATTGGTTTTCGGTACGGACCTAATTCAACGCCACACTGGAAACGAAACCATGCTATCAGGGACTTTTGCCATTTCTTTCTTGGCTTTCCTCCTCCTAGCGATTCTCGGTCTTTGCTTTGTGGTAGATGGCTTAAAAGACGATTTGTTGGAGGGTGCGTTTGAGCGACTGATTTAAATGAGTTGCAACTAGGTTTAACATCCGTTCTTTCGCCTTGAGCTGTCGGCAGTTCCTTCAACATCTCGCCGATCTTGGCTTCGGCGTCTAGCAGGACACCGGCATGGGGTTGGAATATCTTAGTAGCCAGGGTTGTGATTATTGCTAGACATCGCCGTACCGGGGGGTAATGATCCCCCCGACATCATATAAGGGCCCTCACCATCATGCGGATCTTGTGGGTTACTCTTCAGTAAGCCCTCCGTAACAAGCTGCATTACGCCCATGGGGCCAAGAACCGGCCATACACCGTATTCAGCTTGATACTGGGCCGAGGTGTCACCGGCCAAATTATCTGAGCCAAAACAGCCCTTCTCCGGCCACATTCATTGCCACCGCTTAGCGGATTCCCTATGATTCTTTTGCCCTTGAAAATCTTTTAGAAGAAAGGAAGAA
>SDBV01009509.1_pt1 | contig 12913 bp, 13 predicted proteins | sample 2277081 | NCBI WGS metagenome assembly SDBV01 (sample SAMN10402039, study PRJNA504765) | marine sediment metagenome | isolation source: marine sediment core GS10_PC15, 223 cmbsf | place: Arctic Ocean: Southern Knipovich Ridge | collected 2010
ATGCGGATTCTACAAGTGATGCTACCGTTTAGAAATCGCAACTCTGGATTGGGAACCTGTGTCCTTTTCTTTGCGGGCGGAGGCGTGAATAGTGCGCCATTGAAGCGGTCATAAATAACCCACCGTTATTGTCAAGCCGTTATGTCAACCAATCCGAGCCTGGCAGACTGCCCATATCGCTCAATAATGCCCCCCGTCACGGATAGCAAGATTTATGGTCAACCATTCCCCATTTGACGCACTGAGTCAACCCACTTGACATAAGGTGGGTGGAGGCTCAAAACTATATAGGTTCTGAGTGGGGCACCAATACTTAAAATGGGGTGCTAGTATACCATTTTCAATACACTGGCTCCGCCAGACCCTGGAGTGTAACGAGCCAGCTCTTGTTCTCGGTGGACTGAGTCGTCCGCCTTATTGACAGCGGCCTATGCCACCTTTTCTCGGTGGACTATGGCTGGCGAGTAAAAAGAGTCTATGCGTTTTCAGGTATATATACTATATATATATATTAGATAGTTATATAGATGTTGTAAATACAACAAAAACTCTCACCGTATCGCTTGACTTTCGAGCCTGTCTGTGCTATCGTAAAAGAAAGGTGAGGGAACGCTCCAGAAAAATGAGACTAAGAGAATGGTTGGGCTACAATTTATACAAGAAGTTATGGAGTCTTATAGGTGGTAGACCGTGGACTTACATAATGCGGGACTTCTACCAAACATTCGAGTTCTTCATTATTATGGGCTTCTTTTCGCTTGGGTATTTCCTGCGCCCGTATCTCAATGTCCGGGAATTTATGATTCTCGTAATTAGTGGCACCATCTTCTTTATTCTAGGTCATGTATTATGGGGAACGAAACATATTCCCGGACAAGAGGGTAGGTAATGGTAGAAGATGCTAAAAGATGGTTTCGTTGCCCAGAGTGTAAGGGTATGGGCGAGATAGACGAGGAACAAGATTTGGGCAAAGTGAGTATTGTTTGTCCTTGTGGCTGGCATGGATATAGTAAGGAAAGTCAAACGATTACTCTTAAAGATGTGGGAAAGGTTGAGGATATATTATAATGGTCGAAGAAACGGCGCTCACAAAACCGATTGCCAATGTGATTGAGGCTATTGAGCCTTTCGTAGCTGATGATGGTCACAAAGGTACTTTCTTGGTAATGCGTATTGCTGGCTTAGAGCAGACTACGGCTCTCAGAATAATCAGGCGGAAGTATCGGAGCATACAGAACTGGCGTGCCACTGACGCAGACTTCAAGCGTGTTGATGATGAAGTTATGGCATTGAATCAGCAATTCGGTGGTGAAGCACGGGTGCTCCGTACTGCATTACTTGATGTGTCAATTGTAGAAGCTGGTATAGGCATCTTCAAGCGGATACTCACTAATCAACCTCTCAAAGATGGTGAATGGGCTTATGCTGTTAAGATGGCAGGCTTGCGAGTGCCAATGATGGGAGCGACTGATAAAAGTGAGAGTCCTTGGGAAAAACTAGCCAATGCGATTAAAAGTACTGTTAGTCAGAGAGAACTGGTTGTTGCTGAGAAACCTGATGGTACCAAGTCAGTTACTGCCAGAGAGGTAGTTATACAGCCTAGTGTGGAGCAGAAAAAGATGGCTAACGATATAGTCCAGAGAACGATTCAACAGATGGCAGAGAGTGCAAACGGCTAATGACAACACAGATAGCAACTGGACCGGACTTAGTGACTAAGCTCACTATGGTTGAGCATTTACTCTGGATAGTGAACAAAGAAGCGGAACTCCAGTTACTTACTCTCAATGACGCTCAGAGACTCTTGTTTGCTAATTGGTCCCATCAAATGATTGCGCTGAAATCCAGACAGGAAGGTATTTCTACTGCGGTTTTGGCGCTCTTTTTTATCGAGGCTCAGTTGATTCCAGGTCTGGTCGTTGCTATTGTAAGCCATGAGGACTACGCTACTCGTAGACTTCTGGATAAAATTGATTTGTTTCATAAGCACCTTCCAGACCAAATGAAATCCCAACTCTTTCACGACTCAGACAATGAGAAGGCGTTTGAAAATGGTTCAACTATCTATATTGGTACTGCTGGACAGCGAGCCTTCGGTCGTGGTGATACTATTCACAGAGCATTGGTGAGTGAAGAAGCGCATTACAAAAATGCGGAAAAGCTTCTTTCTGGATTGCGTGAGGCGGTACCCATGTCCGGTTATATAGTAAGAGAATCAACGCCTCTTGGTGACCAAGGTTATTTCTATACCTCAGTCCAGAACTGCATCGAAGGTAAATCGGATTACAAGCTTATACCTTTCTGGTGGTGGCTCGGTCAGGACTATAAGATACCAAGAGGTAGTGAGCTGGTTCTTGAGCAAGACCGGGACATATTGACATACGAGCCAAAAGAAGTCGAACTGATGCTTGAGAAGGGTTTAACGGAAGACCAGATTAGGTGGCGACGCTGGAAGATTCGTTCTATGCGGTCAGATGAAGTTGGCTCAGAGAGTCTTTTCCCACAAGAGTACATTGAAGATTTAGAGTCGTGCTGGCTTGGTCCAGCCGACAAAGTCTTTGCTGATGTTGAAGAACAGCTCCAATCATTAAGCCTCAAAGCTAGAGACCCAATCAGGACTGAGGGGATACTAGAGATATGGCGAGAGCCTGAAGTCGGAGCACACTATATCTTCTGGGTTGACCCGTGCGGTGGTGAGAGTCCTACTGAGAATGACCCACATGACGGTGTAATACTCAAACTGACGCCTGGTGGACTGGAGCATGTGGCATCAATCTTCAGCCGGATGGAGCAGAAACCACTAGCGTACAAGGTAGCTGAGATTGGCAATAAGTACAACACAGCTCTTTTGATAATTGAGCGGAATGGCGTAGGTAAGGGTGTACTGAACTACTTGGTCAATTCGAGTGATATTGGCTACAAGAATCTCTATCCAGAGACGAACGCAGCCGGAGAGCTGACGGGGAAGTGGGGTTGGTTCACAGACCAGTATAATAAACCGCTTATGATTAGTGATACTATTCTGGCTATCAGGAATAACTCCGTTGTAACTTATGACCGCAAGGTGATTCGTCAGATACGAGCATTGGTTAATAAGAATGGTAAGGTGGTAGTTAAGAAACCTGCCAGAGACGATAGAGCTATGGCATTTATGGGAGCTATTGAAGTTAGTCCGTCCCATAGACCAATGAATAAATTAGCTATTGGTGATTATGTTAATTTCGGGAGTAGGAGATAATGGCTAGAATATTTTGTAGCAATTGTGGTCATGGCGTCATGGATATGGACAAGCATCTAAAAACGGAAGGACATAAGCGGAATACGAGACCGAGCAGAAGACTTATAGTTCCAGATAGTCCGATGTTGCCCGGGTCAATAGGTGAGGCACCATATCCTGGACGCCTTAATTATGGACACAGAAAGCAAAGGTTGTAAATTAGCAGGTTGGATACCAACTTGGCTACAATATTTTGAGAGGGAAAGAGATATGGCATTTGATAAGGATTGGAGACCGGAGAACTGGGACGAAATTAAGGAGAGTATTAAAGCGGATACACCAATTACCTTCTCACCAAGTAAAGGATACACAACAGACCAGAAAGACCAGCTCATAGAAAAGTCTGCCCGTGCTGTTTTGAGTGCATTAGCAGCGGTAATCGTAGCTGGCACAGAGAGTTAAAGCATGGCTGGAGGTGTACTTATGGTCAGGTCAAACAAAGACTGGGAAGTGGAGAGCGCTGCTGATACTTTACTACGGCCGAAGAAGTCAAGAACAAGCCATCACTTCATAAGAAGGCTTTGGCAGTGCTGAAGAAGCGACAAACTGCATTGGCTAAAGTGGAGGGTATGGGTGGTGCTGAGGTTAGAGCAAAGCGTAGGAAGCAGACAACACCATCAACACCGGGAATAATAACTTAATTGGGGGGAAGCATGGCAAGACCCACTAAACAATGGATATTTGACCAGCTTACGAGCCTCAAAACGCATTATTCTGCCCGAAATATAGCGTTTGACTTGGATGATACTTACTACGAGCTATTGTTCCGGGACAAACTTGGACTTCCAGAAGAATACAAAGAAGAAGGTGTGGTATTACCTACTGCCAGAGATATAGTAGATGCTGGCACTAACCATATTTCCACTGTCTATGCTCGCTTTATACGACCTATGCGTGGCACAGATGAAGAAGCCAAAACGCAAGCTGAAATGCTCCGTAAATTTGACACTGCCATGTTCTATCGGACTAAGATAGAATCGGGTGTCAGTCCTTGGAGAACAGCCGCAAAGCATGGTTGTACTTATGGAATGTGGTGTTTCGAGACTCTATATGATGAGAGTCGAGTGCCAGATGAGCCAGAGAAGGAGAAAGGGGAATCGGATGAAGACTTTGCGGAAAAAATGGCTATCTATAATGGTGAGCTTTATGACGCATTGCCAATTGTAATCCGTGCAGTTCATCCGAGGAATGTTTATCCAGACCCGAACGGCGAGTTTATGATAATTGAAGAACCAAAAACGATAATGCAAGCAAAGTCGGAGTGGCCCCACTTAACAACCGCACTTACAGTCACTGGAATTATTCAGGGTGATAAGAAAGATACAACCCAAGTTTCATACTTTGACAATAAGTATCGGGCTATCTATATGGCTGGTAACCCAGTTTTACAGGCAGCCGATAAAGAGGGTGTTATTGAGCATGACTATGGTCATGTTCCTTATGTAGTTGGGTATTCTGGTTTGGGTAATGCAGATAAGAGTTCAAAGCCGGAGAAGCAGGCGGTTGGGCTAATCCGCTACTTGCGGGCTCTTTTGAGGTCGGAATCGTTTGCGTACTCCGTTTACAATATCGTTTTGAAGTCGCATAGTTGGCCAATTACTTTCGTTTCGGGTCCGGGAGCAGCGGCACTTGCTAATATTAAACTCAAGTTTGGTAAGATTTATGAGAAGCCACCCGGAGTTACCATTGAAGATTATGTTAAGAGTCCTCCACCTGAAATGGTCATGGCACATATGGAATATACAGCTTCGGTACTGGCAGCTAGTGCTGCACCAAGAAGCGTCAGAGGACTTCCTGAAGCTGGTGTACGAAGTGGCACAGACCGCTCTTTAATTATCGCCGAAGCTCGATTGAAGTATGATTCAATTACGGAGCAGATGCAACTTACTACGGCGAAGGTTATGTCCAACTGTACTAAGATTGCAGAGCGAGTGGTACCTGAAGACTTTAATCTTTGGGCAAGAGCGCCAGACGAAGAAGTGGATTTCAGGATTGACAGGGCTAAGATTAAGCACCACTACACTACTTTCGTGGAGTTTACAAGTGTCAGTCCTGAAGAAGAAGCTAGACGCCATGCCAATATGCTTAATCTGGTCAAGGGTGGTATTATATCTACTACCACAGGAAGAAGACGCTATTTGAGTCATATTGACCCAACTGCTGAGGATATTCGTGTGGAAGCTGAAAAGCTCCGCAACAATCCCGTAGTACAAGAGGTCTTGGCCCAGATAGTCGCAACCCAATTGGCAGGAGAGGCGGCTAGGTTGGTAAAATTAAAACAGTTGAAAGCTGGACAATTACCGAATCAAGCCGCTCTCTCCGGTCAAGGTATGGCTCAACTACAATCGGCTGTAGGTCGAGACACTTCAATGCCAGTTAGACCACCAGGACAACAGATTAGTCCAGAAGACCAAATGAGACAAGCGGCTATGAGTGCAACAAAAGCTCCACCCGCTGTTCCGCCAACTCAATAGGAGATAGATTATGGTAATGACGCAAGAGCCAGAATGTAAAGTTTCTGAAGTTGATTTGGAGCTTATTAAGCGGCTCTGTCTCTCATACAAAGAGATTGGAGCTGACTTGCAGATTCCGGCTACTACTGCCAATGAACGCATTGCTAGGCTTATCGTTAAGTTTGGAGTAGAAAGCCGGACTGCTGTAGTGGTACGAGCTTTGAAGCTTGGATTAGTAACAGTCGACCAACTCATTTATAGGAATTATAATGGCAGAACAGACTTACCTTGAGCGGTTAATCGAAGAAACTATTAGGCCAGTTCTCGGCGCATTAGTTATGCTGAAAGAAGAAATGGCAGAAACTCTGGATATTCCAGATGCGCCTTGGAAGATACTTAATAAGCCGTACAGTGAATTGACTGAGCAGGAAATAATGGCTCTATTTGATATTTACCATGTTCCGGGTGAAAGCTCGCCATGCCCTATGTGTTCTTGGATGGCTAGGGTAGAAATGTCAGAAGCCCGGAAGAACAAGAAAGAACTGGGAGGTTAGTTATGCCATTTAGACCTTGGACACAGCAAGCAACATTACCACCCGGAGCGCCACAAGAACAGCCACCGAAAGAGTTTACTGATAAGGAATTGGAAGACCTGCGAACTAGGGGTTTTGGTGAGCGTATGATTCAGATGTTCCAGGGTGGTCAAGCGCAAGTGCCGGAAGAAGCGAAGTTTCAACCGACAATGACATGGCCTTGGCAAGCAGAGCATTATGATAAGCCTGGTGGTGAAGCAGCTAAGTGGGCACTCGGCATAGGTTTAGGTTCTGCTGGTTTAGCCACAGGATTAGCTATTCCGGGTTTGCTTGGAGCGGCTTCACAATATGCACCTTGGTTAACCGGTGCCGCTCTAAAAACAATGGGTCCGCTTGCAACAGCTGGTCTCGGTGGTGTAGGCGCTCTAACTGGTACTACAATAGCTGGACGCATGACTCCGGAAGCTCCTACTACGCCACCTCCAGGACAACCCGGCGAAGAACCTACTGGACCACCGGGTACAGGACCCACAGAAGGCGAGTCAAGAGTTAATTATGGTCCAACAGGTATTCCTTTCCTTGAGACTTGGGATGGTACTAAGTGGGTCGGACCAGACCAGCCTGAAGGTGAAGCTGGCGTACCTACTGCCCAGCCTCAAGTTCAGGAGATAGGTGGACAAAAGTTCTGGTGGGACCCGTCAGGGGGAATGTATGGAACTGGCGGTTGGTCACTGATTCCTAGTAGAGCCGAAACACTTACTCCAGAACAGCAAATAAAAATGACTGAGGCGGAAAGAGCGCATCAAATGGAGATGCTTCAAGAGCAGGGTTCGCTAGAACAGCAATTGATGAACCAACAGAATGTGGCTAATAGAGGTCAGCAAGAAGCGAGTGCGGCTCAGCAAATGGCTCAGATGTATGCGGCAGACCCGTATAAGTATTGGGCTCAGATGGGTCAGGGAACTCCACCGGCAGTAGCTAGACTACAAGGTAGTCAAGGTGGCGGACCAGCCAGTAATATTCCACTATCTACACCTTCTGCTCAGTGGTGGGGTAATCTTCTACCAAGTGAGCAACAGCAAATATCAGGTGGGTTAAACTGGATGGGTGTTGACCCGCAGGATTGGTACTCAATGTATCAGAGAATGATACCGGGTATGGGCAGTCGTCAGATGGGCCCAGCTTGGGCGAGGTAATTAAATAAAGCTATAGTGGCGGAATAGGTATATATTAAGGAGGTAAAAATGGAACATAAAAGTGATTGTGCCGTTTATAATGAGCCAGCATACCCCAAAGGACATTGTGTCTGTGGGGCTAATAAACTGGATTATCTAGTGTCGCTTTTTCAAAAGTTGTTTTTGCACAAGAGCCAGTATTATTAGGGTACAAATCCCTAGCCATAGCTAATAGGAGTTAGTCTAAATGGAAGGAAATGCGCATTTTAATGCACAACTTCAGAAGCGTCCGTGGAGTATAAGACCTGTGTATTGGAGTCTTGTAGGTACTCATTTTGCTCTATGGTTTCACTTTGCAAAAAGATGTTTGATGTTGGAGTTTAGATGGTAACTGGCGGAGATACTCGACAAGCCAATCTTGACTCACTACCACCTGAAGAACGGGACAAGTTCGTATCGGGTTGGCGTACTTATTTACAACGCTTACCAAGAGAGGCTTTTGAAGGTCAACTGACCAAGCTTACTCAGCAGTATGGACCAGAGTTTGCTTCTGCTCTAGTGCAGCCAGAACTACCTACTGTAAAGCAAGAGCCGCCTCCAATCACAGAAGTACCAGCAGCCGCTATTGAGCCTGAACTTCCATGGTACGCTAAACCTATCCAATGGGCGTCAGAGCAACCAGTTCTTGGGGAAGCTATCCAAGGCTTAGAGGCTTACTATAGCAAGTGGCTTACTCCTGCGGCTATGACTGTAGCTCAACCGTTTGCTCCAAAACTCAGAGAGCAGTTGAAAGGTCAGAGTTTATGGTCTATGGATGAAGAAGAACGAGCAAGGATATGGGCTGAAGAATCTGGACTTCCATGGTTAGCAAAAACTGCGGCTGAGTTAGTAGTTGACCCATTAACTTACTTTGGTTGGGGACTAGCTCCGAAAGCATTTAAGGCGGCAGAGAAGGCTGGCTTTACTAATTTGGCTAAATTCATTCGCCCAATGGCTAGTGCAGAAGCGGCATACATTAAAGCGGCAGGTGCTCCAATAAGAGCTGGAGGCAGACTACTAAAGAAAGCACCAGCTATAATACCAGACATAGCTGAACTACGAGCTACTGGTAAGCTCATCTTCCACAAACCGATTGAGGAATCCGCTAGGTCTATTATCAATAACCTTCCAACTCATACTTATGATATGCTTCATAATCTTGGACTAGCCGGTGAGATTACGGGTAAGCCGTTCAGTCAGATTCTTGAGAATATCAGGATGGGTATTCCAGATGATGAGCTATTCCGTACCATCATTAGTAAAGAGCAAAAGCGTGCTTTGGGATACCTTACCAAAAATGCAAGTAAGTTAGATTTGGATACTATTATTAAAATAGCTGATAAGCATCCAGATACAGCAGCTAGTGTTATCGGTTGGAAACAAGTGGGTCTTGTAGCTAAAGAGCTGAAGCTACCAGCTCCTAGAATGGCTCCGGGAATTCTCGGTTCATTCCAAAAGATGGGCGATAAGCTCTATTCTCTATGGCGTAGAAGTGTTCTCCAGACTCCGTACTATGTAATGCAGAACACCGTAGAGAATCCATTGCGAGAAATTCTAGTGGGTGTCCGACCTATGTTTGATATAACGGATTACGCTAGACTACCTAGTTTTGGTAATCATCCGATGGACATTCAACGGCGAATCGTTAGTCTCTCAGATAGATGGAACAAAAAGATGCCGGAGTATATTAGCTCTCCATTTGCTAGAACTCCAGCTACAGGTGGTGTAACTGAGGCTGTTACTGGAGCAGTAGCTATTGGTAAACAATTCCCGGCTAGTACTGTAGCGGCATATATGGATGATACGGCAATCGTCAATACTTACTTTAACTATTATGACCGTTTTACTAAGTCGTTAATGGAGACTACTAGCGCCAAAACTCAACAAGCACTAACAACTATTACTGGACTGTATGACGATGCTCTAAAAGCTGTGGATGATAAAGGCATACGGATTGTAGAGGAAAATATACTGGAGCACCTTAAACAGACCGCTCTATCTGGCTCTCCCGATGATGTGCTTAATGCGTTCCAGACAGTCCAACGCAATAAAACACTGACAGTTGCCAATGCTATGAATAGTCTCGAAAAAGGACTGCCAGATGTAATCCGTAGCAAGATTAAAGTTGAGCTTCCAAGACTCTGGGCTAAGAATGATGTTCAGGGTATCCATAGACTGTTTACGAATCTACAGCGTACTTTACCAGAGCGAATTGAAACCTACCAGAAACAGGTTATGGTTCAACGGCTTAGGTCTTATCGGGATTTACTTCGGACTTCAGTACCAAAGAAGTATCAACCATTTGTAACAAGAGTATTAAATAGCTTTAAGATGGACAGAGTCTCCGAACATGAAGCTAGAATAACTAGCGCCAAATCTTTATCTGACTTTCAACGCTCCATGTTCAAAGCTAGTACAGCTTCAAGGCGTGAGTTGGAAGCATTAGCAGAAGCCACAATAATAACTGAAGCCATAGCTAGAAATGTTGACGACAAGGTACTAACGGCTTGGTATGCAACCGGTCAAGCTATCAACAATAAAGCATTTAAGGCTGGAGAAGAACTTGTAGACCAAGCTTTCTCCACCTCTAATGTAATTCGCTTCTCTAAGAGTGCATCGGCTATCCAGCAGAGTTGGGATAACTTCATTGTTGGTATTCAAAGCGAGTTCCCAGATATAGCTACTTCAATGAGAGCGGTAACTCCTGATGGTGATGCTCTTTGGTCAGCTTATCGTTCTGTCCAAGAGCGAAGGTGGTTCAATGTAGGTCAGGAAAAACTAAAAGCTATGGGAGTTGACTTCAGCCAGTTCCCAAGAACTATCGGTGCTGATGGCAGTCTCTTAACCCAAGAGGACTTTCTTTCGAGCCAACTTAAAGCATTAAAAGGTTGGGAAGATAGAACCATAGCAGCTTGGGATAAGCGCCATGTTACTCCTACTGCCAAGAACAAGATTCTTGACAATCTTAGGGAAGGTACTATTGGAGCTAAAGAGGGCATAGCTCTCCAAGCCCGACAGATTGAAAATGAAGCTAAGGATTTGGCTCTCAATGTAACTTACTCTACATTTGGTAACTATGCCCAGCGGACTAATCTTGATGATTTTATGATGGGAGTTGGTGTCCCATTCTGGTTCTTCCCATCAAGGTCAATCCCGTTCTATATAACTCAAATGGCTCAACGACCTAGATTGGGTATAGAAATCCTGAATCTCCAAAATGAGGCTGCCACTTCAGAGCAACCTTCAAGATTGTTTGGCACACTTAAAATCCCCGGTACGAATTACTACTACAATCCAATTCAGTCAACAATGTTGTGGCAATTAGCTGACCGCAGAAACTTTGTTCCAGCAGCTATGGGCGAGCTTGAGCGGGGGCAAAGTTGGCTTCGTAATAATTTAGGCGTATCTCTTGGACCACAATGGATGCTTGCTACAGCCTTAGTTGAGCGTGTAATGGGTAAGCAAACTGGTGAGACAGTATTGACTATGGAGCCACAACCAGTTATCCCACAACAACGATGGCTTAAAGCTGTAGCTAATCTCCGAATACCCGCAGTATCTCCGGTAGCAGCATTATTGAATGAGCCATTTGATATGTACCTCAGAGCTATATTTGGCGATGATGTTGCTAACTGGCAAAAGCGTGAGGTTGAGAAGACTATAGTAGATATGGGCTTTAATCCACAAACTGCGCCAGATGATGTTATTGAGAAAGCGTGGGATAAATATTATATTCGTCAATTATTAAGTATTCCTGGTGGAGCTGTTAAGGAAATGACTCCGACAGAGATGGCTCGCTTTGAATCTATTAACCAGAAAGCTAAAGAGCTAGACTTAACCAGAGAGCAACGAGTAAATCTAAGACGAATGGGTGAGTCTCCATTCACAGGACTTCGTAATGACCAACTAGAAGCTCTCTATGCAGATGTTCCGGCTCAGAAACTTTGGCGTTACATCAGACCTTGGGGATTGACAACTAAGAGCGCACCAATCTGGGATGATTATATTCAGTTCAAACTGGGTAGAGAGACATTGTTATATGGAGCCGATAAAAATAATCCAACTGAAGGCTCCAGACTATACAAAGAGCAGAAATTTGATGAGGCTCTCCGATTAGGTAATATTAGTCCAAGAGAATGGAAGTCTCTGTATCGCCAGAACTATGCTGACTATATCAGTAGAGTGGACCAACTAGAAACTGACCATCCTTTAGCTCCAAGTACTGATGAGGACTGGGAAGCATATCGGCAGCTTCTAGGTTGGGATGAGCCAGTTCGTCATCCAGACGATATTAAGCTTGATGAGTATTATGATGCAATGGAGTCTTCTAAGTTCGAGAATGAGCTTGGCGAGTTTAATTATGGTGCATACCGTAAAGCGGAACAAACATTCTTTAGTGGGTTATCTCCTGACACCATAGCTTACATAAGGTCCCGTAAAGACCGGTATAAGTCTCCAACCAGAGCTGCTTACACTAGAGATATGGAGATAGCTCAACCATATTACGACTTGCAAGATGCTGTTTTGGCACAATACCCTCCAGAAGTAGCACAGATTATTAAATATGCTCTAACTACTCCAGACCCCGCAATTCAACGGGCTGTCTTAGTTGGTCATCCAGAAGCTTTAATAGTTCTCCGGAGAATACGAGTAGCTAAAGCCCAGTTGCGAGCAAGGAACCCGCAAATGGATAGGATACTTCGATATTGGAGTAGCTAGGTGAAAAGTGTTGTAAATACAACTCGAAACCCCTTGACAGGAGCGTATGAGAAGCTCTATAATGACAATTAGAGGGGGTTAGCCAATGCCTGAAGCGTTTACTAGATGTGTAAGACGGGGCGGTCGGATTCGCACTATAAAGCCTCGTCCAGATGTTTACATCAAAGTATGCTATCCAAAAGGTGGTGGTGACCCAGTTCATGGAGAAGTACATCAAATTAAGAAGGAGAAGTAAGTAATGGTACAACCAAATGCCGAACAATCAGCAAACACTTTAATAGCCCAAGCTTTGGAGAATGCCGGTGTTGCACCAAAGAACATCGAAGCTGCGTCGAAAGAAGTGGAACAGACAACAGTGGCACCTGTTCCGACTTTAGACGGTGAACCAAAGCCGGCGACTCAAGGAGAGCTTCCAGAAGAAGATGTAGATGGTGAACCTTCTGGGAAGCAAACTCTTAAGTCGGATGAGGAAACGCCAAAGCCGGAGCCATTAGGCAAAGCTGATATTGAAGCAGCCATTAGTGAAGCATCCAGTAAGTTCCAGAGTATGATGGATGGGAAAATCAACCAGCTTCAGTTTCAGATGAAACAAACCGTTGGAGCACTTAACCAGTTCTTTCAGTCTCAAGAGGATACCAGCATATCCAGTCTTCCGGCAGAGGAACAAGTCCAGGCACGATTGACCCGCTTAGAGAAACCGGCGCAGCCGAAGATTCA
>SDBV01009510.1_pt1 | contig 12912 bp, 9 predicted proteins | sample 2277081 | NCBI WGS metagenome assembly SDBV01 (sample SAMN10402039, study PRJNA504765) | marine sediment metagenome | isolation source: marine sediment core GS10_PC15, 223 cmbsf | place: Arctic Ocean: Southern Knipovich Ridge | collected 2010
TACTATTGGAGATTACAAAAGGAACGAAGAGCCGGGAAATCCTTGTCAACACTAGCTTTTAGAAGACTTGACAACTTGTAGGGTTAAAAACATTACGTACTTTTAATTCCGTGAAATTCTGTGTTAAAAGAAGTGCCAGACACAGAACGGTGGGCAAGTCCCATAGCCCGACCCGGGATCATCATGTGCACCGGACTTAATTATTCTGACCATGCCAGGGAATCCGGGATGGATCTGCCACGTGAACCTGTTCTGTTTATGAAAGCTTCGAACACAATTAGTGGTGCCTATGACGAGGTTACTATACCGAAGGAAAGCCAAAAAACAGATTGGGAAGTGGAATTGGGAGTAGTGCTGAATCGAGATGTTTTATATCTCAAGGATGAAAAAGAAGCAGAAAATGCAATTGCTGGTTATTGTGTGGTCCATGACCTGTCGGAGAGGGATTTTCAGTTAAACAGGGAGGGCCAATGGGTAAAAGGTAAATCCTGTCCGGGCTTCTCTCCCGTGGGGCCATACTTGGTGACCAGAGATGAGATTGATAATGTAATGGATCTTCAGATGAGATTAACGGTGAACGGAGAGCCAAGGCAATCCGGTAATACTGCCACCATGGTATTCAATCCGACTCACCTGGTCTGGTATATCTCCCAATTTATGACGCTTGAAGCCGGTGACCTCATATCCACTGGTACACCACCGGGGGTTGGTCTCGGTATGAAACCACCCCAATTCCTTAAAAATGGGGATATCGTCGAACTGGACATTGATCAGCTGGGAAGTCAGAAACAAGGATTTGTCAACTTTAAAAAACAACATTAGATGATTAATCTGGAAAATAAAGTGGCCATCGTAACAGGTGGTTCAAAGGGAATTGGTAAGGCAATTGCCCAGGTTTTTTTTGAATTGGGAGCCAGGGTTCATGTACTCGATATAGATGAAATCTCAGCTCCCACTAAAGGGGTGACTTTTCATCATTGTGATGTTTCTGATCACCAGGCCGTAGGAACTGTTTTCAAAACTGTATTTGATCAATCAGGTAAATTAGATATACTGGTGAATAATGCCGGAATTCCCCATATCGGAACTGTCGAAAGCACCAGCCCGGAAGATATGGATAAATTGTATACTGTCAATGTTAAATCAGTATACAACTGCTCTCATTTTGCTATCAGGTATATGAAAAAAACAGGTGGGGGCTCCATCGTAAATTTATCCTCGATTGCTGCCGATACCGGTCTGGCAGATCGCTTTGCCTATACCATGAGCAAAGGTGCAGTTCAGTCAATGACTTATTCTATCGCCAAAGATTATATCAGGGATAAGATTCGCTGCAATGCAGTTGGCCCCGCCAGAATCCACACTCCGTTTGTCGACGGCTACCTGGATACATATTATCCGGATTCCAAAGAAGAGATGTTCGACAAACTTTCAAAAACACAACCCATGGGACGTATGGGACAACCCAGAGAGGTCGCCCAGTTGATCGCCTATCTCAGTTCAGATGCCGCCAGTTTTATGACGGGATCTGTCTATCCCATAGATGGCGGATTTATACATCTGAATACAGATTAATCTGATATGGTCATGAGATAATCATTGAATAGATGACTAATGATGATATAAGCAAAGACTTGCATCAACAGAGCAAGGTGTTTTGCTGAATATTTCAGATATTAGGGATGTAATTTTAACGAGATTTCAATCTTGTTCCCATTAGCAATATTATATCTGCTTAGCGGATTGGTAGTACAGGATCAGAAAGCCGGCCCAGAATCCCTGTCTGAGAACCGTTCCTGGGCCGATCGCCTGGAGTACGTGGGCATCGCTGTAGAAGAACCAGGCTATCATATTTGGGGCTCCTCTCCAGTTATTGGCCCCGAAGGAAAAACACACCTCTTTGTCTCCCGCTGGCCGGTGAAGGAGGGATTTGGTGCCTGGCTTACCCACTGCGAAATTGCCCGATATGTCGGCGACAGTCCGGAAGGACCTTTTGTTTTTCAGGAAGTCGTGCTAAAGGGAAGCGAAATGGATACCTGGGACCGGCAGTCGCCACACAACCCTACTGTACAAAAAGTGGGGGATAAGTATGTCCTGTGTTACATTGCCAATACAGGTGGAGAAAGAGATGAAAGGGTTGCTTCTCAGCGTATAGGCATGTTGATCGCCGACCGCCCCGATGGACCCTGGAAGAAAGCAGGTGGAGATGGCCTGATCCTATCTACTCCTGAAGACTCAACAATCTGGAGCCATGGCTCAAATGTAGGAGTGAATAATCCTGCGCTCTTTGTGCACCCGGATGGTCGCTTTTTTCTTTACTACAAGGCCAGGAAAGATGGCGATGTGAGGCGTATGGGCGTGGCAATTGCCGATTCGTTGGAAGGTCCATACCATTTCCATAAGGAATCTCTTACAAGTAACATTGGGGAGATTGAGGATGGATACGCTTTTATCGAGAACGGAAAGATCTATCTGCTAACAACTTTTAATATCGAGGGAACCGGATACCTCTGGGAATCAGAGGACGGCATCCACTTCAGTGAACCAATACCCGGTTTCGATAAATTAGAGCGATACCTTTCTAAAGAGGTCTTGCAGGGCTCAACCAGGTACCGTGGTGAAAAATTCGAGCGGCCGCAGGTCTTGCTTCAGAACGGGTTGCCCACTCACCTCTATGTTGCTTCGGGGGTGAACTTCACCGGGGGGAATGGTACCTGTTCATGTGTCTTACGTATTCGAAAGCAATGAGAAAGAACAGCAATTTTTTAATACGATACGCTTTAGGAGTTTCACTACTCCTTGTTGGATCGCTTAATGCGGAAGCCGCAGATCTTTACGTATCCAACGCTAGCAATGATGCCTGGGATGGTTTGGCTGCAGAATATAGTGGTGGCACAACGGGACCCTGGAAAACGCTCAACAGGGTGAATCAGCAAATGGCGCTACTTGAGGGTGGATCTGTACTCTTCCGCCGTGGCGACCGATTCGAGGGAACACTGGAGGTAATCCAGAATAACATCAGGTTTGGAGCTTATGGAGAGGGAGAACGGCCAGTTCTGTCAGGAGCCCGGTACCTGACAGAAGACTGGTCTTTGGTGGCCGGACGAAACAATGTGTATCAACACCTTCTGCCATCTGATGTAGAGGAAGTGAGCCTGCTGCTAAGGGAAAACACATCACTTCCTCTTGGCCGCACACCCAACGGAGATCTGTTGACCAACTCTGCCTTCTACAGTTTTAGTAGCCGGACAATGACATCGCTTACAGACCCGGAATTAACTGATGCGCAAGAAATGACCGGCGCAGAGATTGTCCTTCGCAAGAATGTCTGGACCTATTATGCCTACCAGGTCACTTCCATTGAGGGGAAGACCATAAACTTTCTCAATGAGGTAGAACCTGCAAAAAAAAGGGGAGATGAGAATCTTGTTGAGGCTGGCTATTTCTTTCAGAAACACCTTAATACACTGGATTTGGACGGGGAATGGTTCTTCGATAAAAGTAAGCGTGTTCTCTTCCTTTATTCGGATATAAAGCCACTTGAAAAGTCCTTCCAATATTCAGTGAAGCCTGTTGTGGTGAATATTTCGGGTTCTGAGGCGATCGCCTTGCAGGGATTGAAGATTGAAATGGCCGGTTCGATGGGGATTAAGATTGTAGCCAGTCAGAAAGTCGAAGTGCGAGATTGCGAGATTGCGCTTTGTGGGCAGGAGGGTATCCGCCTTGAAAAAGGTTCTGCGCAGATTGAGAGTAATAAAATTCACGATTGCCTCGCCGTGGGCATACACGCCATTGAGGAAGGCCGTGTTGTTGTCACAAAAAACACCCTAACTAATATCGGTATGATTGCCGGACGCGGTTGGGCCTCCGGCAGGCTCGCCCAACGCAGGAATGGTATTCTGCTTACCGGTGGAAATTCAGAAGCGAGCTATAACAGGCTAACAAATATTGGTTACCTCGGTATCCAGCATTTAAAAGGAAGGAACCTGATCCGCCGAAACGTAATTGATACTTATAACCTCGTGACTTTCGATGGTGGAGCCATTTATACCCATGATGATCAGCAGGGGAGTATCGTGGAGGAAAACATCATTATGAATGGAATGCCCAATTCTGTTGGACTTGGCGATTCAATAGGCAATTCAGAAGTGCCCTTCTCCACAGGCATTCAGTTAGATAGAAAAACCGAAAATCTCATTATTCGCAACAACACTATAACCTTTCCCCGGACCAACACGGGCCCCGATCGCGGAATTCACCTGAATTTTAACACCAAGGATAACTTAATCCTCGGTAACACCATCCTGGTCAGAGGAGCAGGTATCAGTACCCTGGATCGCGATCCTTATGAAAGGAAACCCGGGGAAGAATCGCCTCCGTCCATGTCCATGAATCGGTTCGAAGAGAATATTATCGTTCGCACAAATGCTACAAATACAAAAGCCAATTATGGAGCTCTGGCTTGCTTTTCCCTGAAGGAAACCGAGCAATGTGATGTTGAAACCCACTTGAATTGTAATCCTGGCCGACCAGCCTTTGAACGCTGGTATAATACAGCCGCGGAATGGAATGAGGCCTGCTCTTATGCAAGCGGCAACCTGGATGCCCCGGTCATGGTCGATGAATCTTCCGCCCCTGAGGATTTCATTCAACTCTTCTACAATGATTCGGACAATCCAAAGACCTTCCCACTTTCGGGGGGTGCTTTCAGGGATCCCCGGGGTAATCCGGTGTCAGATTTCGTAACCCTTGCCCCCTGGAGTTCGGTCGTGCTGTTCAGGGACCAGCCCAACATCATCTTTATCCTTACTGACGATCAGGGCTATGGCGACCTGGGGAGGCATGGGCATCCAATCCTGAAGACGCCGAATCTCGATCGCTTGTTTAATGAGAGCGTGCGATTTGACAACTTCTACGTGAGCCCGTCCTGTTCTCCAACCCGCGCGGCCCTGATGACAGGTATGCATGAATTCCGCAACGGAGTCACGCACACGATGACACCCCGGTATGATCTATACAAGGGTGCCGTCACTCTTCCGGAGCTCCTGAAGTCAGCCGGCTATCGAACCGGATTTATCGGCAAGTGGCACCTTGGGAGCAAAAGCAGCGGTAGCGACTATATGCCCCGGAACCGTGGTTTCGACTGGAGTTCGACAAGCTCTGGCGGCGTACGGACCTTCTTTGATCCGGACATCATACGCAATGGGGTGTCCATGCCCGGCAGGGGATTCCGGGAAGACATTTACTTCGACGAAGCAATGAGCTTTATCAAAGAAACCGGGGATCAGCCGTTTTTTTGTTACCTGGCCACGTACTCACCTCATTTCCCACTAAAAGCACCGGAGAAATTTACTGAGCCATTCCGGGATAAGGTGGTGGACGAGAAAACCGCCGCCTATCTCGGCATGGTGTCCAATATCGACTTCAACGTGGGCCGACTGCTGGATTTTCTGGAGGAATGCGGGATCGCCGGGAACACAATTGTTATTTTCATGAATGACAATGGGGGAACCTGGGGGGTGGACGTACATAATGCGGGAATGCGCGGCTGTAAATGTACGATCTGGCAGGGCGGCACACGAGCGATATCCTTTTGGAGGTGGCCGGGTCATTGGAAACCACACCCGGTCGGGTCGCTTACGGCTCATCTCGATGTCCTTCCCACCCTGTGCGATCTAGCCGGGGTGACCCTGCCATCGCAAGTAGGGTCCCGGCTTGAGGGATTCAGTCTGGTGCCGCTGCTCAAATCCGATGCGCCTTTAAGCTGGCATGAGGATCGAATGCTTTTCCAGCACCTTGGACGCTGGCCTGGAGGGCTCGCGGCTTCGCATAAGTATGCAATGTGCGCAGTCCGGCAGGCCAATTACCTGCTTGTCCGCAGCCGATCGTGCGAGGACCCCGAGTGCCTGAACTATCTGAGTCAATGCTCGGCTCTTCGAAAGGTTGAAAAGGGCCATACGAAGACGAACTATACAGATACGAATGCTCAGTTCCATTGGGCCACCACACCGGCAAATGGCTGGGCACTCTTCAATGTAAAAAAAGACCCTGCTTGCTTACAGAATCTGGCTACCACGAATCCGGAGCGGATCTCTGAATTGGCAGCAGCTTATGACAATTGGTGGGATGATGTATTTCCTGTCATGCTTGAAAGGGGGGGCGATCGCGGCGATCCGAACAGGAGCGTCGAGGACCTGGAGATAAATTTAAGGCGCCCATAATATTTGCAAAAAAAAATTAACATGAAAGCGTCACATCAAACTATTTTTTTCCTAATCGTTTTATCTGCCTGTTTTGGTTCATGTTCAACTCCCCAGGATCAATACAAAGCATGGGAAAAGGTCGAGATTCAATTGTTAGCTGAGAATAACTACACCAACCCATATACGGATGTTGAAGTTTGGGTTGACCTCAAAGGACCGGGTTTTAATAAGCGCTGTTACGGATTCTGGGACGGGGACAATAAATGGAGGATCAGGATCATGGCTACCAGCCCCGGTACGTGGACATGGATAAGCGGCTCGAATCAGGAAGACACGGGTTTGAATAAAAAAAGAGGCAGATTTGTTGCCGGGGACTGGACAGAAGCTGAAAAAAATAAAAATCCCTTGCGGCGGGGGATGATTAAAGCAGATGAAAAGGGGCACTCCTTTGAATATGCGGATGGTACGTCCATGTTCTGGCTGGCGGATACCTGGTGGCCCTGTATGACAAAGAGATACCGCTGGTACGAGGATGACTCCATCAGGGAGGTCGGTACTGCTAAAGCAGGGTTTAAGGATTATGTAAGGTTCAGAAAAGAACAGGGATTTAACGGCTGCATGGTAATTGCTGGATTTCCGAACTGGTTGGATGATGAAAAAGGATGGCGTGGCGGGAACTGGGAAGATGAAGAAGGAAACATGCCTTTTATGGTAGAAAACAATTTACCGGACCTGGACCGGCTGAATCCAGCCTACTTCCGGAATATGGATAAAAAGGTGGATTACTTAAATGCCAATGGTTTTATCCCGTTTATTGAAACATCCCGCCGGGACATTGGTCAGTACTGGAAAGATGAATTCCAATGGCCGGAATCCTACGCGAGATACATACGTTACCTATGCTTTCGCTACCAGGGGAATATGGTTATTAACAGTCCCATTCATCTTGATGCTCCAGGTCTGAGCAAAGAAGATTGGAACCAGGCAGCCAATATCATTGTAGACGAATATAACTGGCCCCCATTTGGCCATATGGCCAGTGCCAATCCTCCTGTAAGCACTTTTCATGCATTTGGCCACACAGATGAAGCACGGTGGTTGTCTTTCCATGGAGTAGGAAACAGGTCGAGGGATCACCATCTGTTTGTCTCCATACCCGAGATATTCAACCTTAAGGATCCTGTTCCCGTCGTCATGAATGAGCCATATTATGATGGATTAAAATGGGGAAATGATGCAGATCTGGGATCTGATCTTGCAGCCTATTACAGCAGGGTGGCTTTATATGGCTGCGTATTATCAGGGGCACTTGCAGGACATGTATACGGTGCCCACCATATTTGGAGGGGAGATGAGCAAATGCCCGAAGCATTTGTGATCCAGTCAGCTGCTCAAATGAATAATATCCGCCAATTTTTGTATTCTGAGGGCGATACCTACAAGAGCATGGTCGTGGCGAAACACCTGTTGAATCCCAATCAAACCCCAAACGACGACAAAAATATGGGTTGGAGCTATTGTTTGCGGTCAGAAAACAGAGAGATGTTCTTTCTTTATTTTGAAAAAGGCTGCAATAATCCTGTACTTACCGAAACGAAGCCGAAGACAGAATATGAGTTTAGCTGGTTTAATCCTGAAAACGGAGAATGGATAAGGTCCGAAAAACTGCAGTCTGACGGACGGGGATCTCTTAAATTTCCTGATTTCCCGGGTGGTGGATCTGTTTCAATTACTGATTGGGCATTAAAAATAAAAACAGAATAAGATGAGAAGAAGAAATATGCTAAAAAATATGGCCAGTGCGGGTTTATTATTTGGCACTGCAAAGATGGCCATGGGAGGTAGTTCGCAGGCTGATATTGCAAGCGAGTCCGCAATAAGGCCCCTGGTTCCCAAAATGAAAATAACCAATGTAGAAACCATTACCACCGGAAGGGATATCTATGTTAAAATTCAAAACAGATGTTGGTATTACAGGCTATGGTGATGCTACCAACCACTTCTTGCCACACAGTGTGATTGGTATGCTAAAAGATTTAAGACCTTACCTGATTAATGAGGATCCACAGCGGATTGAATACCTCTGGCAAACCTGCTTTCGCCGGAGGTTTATGAGAGGGGGACCTTCAACAGGATCAGCCCTGGCTGGTATCGACCAGGCCCTCTGGGATATAAAAGGCAAAGCCTGCGGGATGCCTGTATACCAGTTGCTAGGTGGTTTGGCCAGAGAAAAGGTGCGTGTTTACGGCCACGTGGGTGGTTCTACAGCTGAAATAGCAGCAGAGGCTGCAAGAGAACGTGCTGAAAAAGGGATTACTGCTATTCGATTCAGAGCATTTCACAGTTATGATGCAATTGATCTCCACGATCACAAAAAAGCTGTTGATCAACAGATAGAGTATCTGGCTGCCATTCGGGAGGCTGTAGGTGATGATATTGATTTGTTGCTGGAATGTCATGGCCGCTACGATCCTGAATGGGCAATAAAACTCGCGGGGCGGGCTAAAAAATACAACCCCTTCTTTATTGAGGATCCCATCAGGCACGAAAATCCGGAAGCCCTAAAATATGTTCGGGAAAGTACTGATATCCCCATCGCCATTGGTGAGCGCTATCACAGCAAATGGGATTGCAGGGAAACCATTGAGAAGCAATATGTTTCATATCTCCGTCCGGATGTAAACCATTGTGGAGGAATTACTGAAATGAAGAAAATTGCAGCGATGGCAGAGACCTATTACATTAATTTGATTCCACACAACAATGCAAATGCATTAGGATCAGCGGCTACGCTACACGCAGCCCTGGCCATTCCAAATATTACCATGATGGAAGCACCCTTTGTAAATGGCAATCCCAGTACAAAGGTAGCCGGGCCTTTTCCTGAAGTTATTGATGGATATGCTCTACCTCTTGAAGCGCCAGGATTGGGTATAACTATTAACGAAGAGGCTGCAGCAGCTATACCCTTCAATGATACAAACATGCAGCCAAGACTTAATGGATATGACGGATCTGTGAGAGATTTCTGACAAATAATAAACTCTGATGAAAAAAATTGGAATTGGAATACTCATGATAGCAGGCATTGCAGCCTGTAGCAACCCGCGCCCTGAGAAGCCTAATGTGCTCATCATACTGGCCGATGACCTGGGCTGGCAGGATGTGGGATGTTATGACATTGATGAACCCTGCCCCTATGAAACCCCTAATATTGATAAATTATCGCTGGAGGGGGTTAAATTCTGGCAGGCCTACTCCCCTGCCCCCACCTGTGCCCCTTCACGAGGAGCCATTCTTGCAGGCAAGCACCCGGCACGCCTGCAGCGTACCCATGTGGTGGGCGGAGCACCTCCAATGCCACATATTGAAACTGTATACAATACAATTCCCCCCTGGTACAGTGGCAGATTACCGGTAAAGGAGATAATCATCCCTGAGGTATTAAAAGCAAATGGATACACCACCGGACATGTGGGCAAATGGCATATTGCCATAAGCCATAATGCATATCCTCAACCCCTGGACCATGGATTTGACTTTACAGTTTCAGACAGGGGGGTAAACTCGGCAATGAAACCAAACAGGATATCAGATTTTGCTACGACAGAGGAAAATGACAGATACCGCATAGATGAGAACGGATTTCCCCGGGACCCCAATAATGAGAATGCCCTGGCTTTTATCGAACAATCGAAGGATAAACCATTTTTTCTGTATTATGCCACGTGGCTGGTACATGCCCCAATACAAACCCGGTCAAAGCGATTGCTGGAGAAATATTGTGAAAAGCTGAATGTTCCCTTTCCAACTGATCCAAAGGGCTTGAAAATCCCAGGTCAGAATAATCCCTACTATGCAGCCATGGTTGAGATGTTTGATTATTACCTGGGGCAAATTATTTCTTACCTGGAGCTCACTGATGATCCCAGGTGGGAAGGACACAAACTCATAGAAAACACCTACATCATCTTTACATCAGACAACGGGGGAATGGAGGGAAGCCCGAGAGAAATTTTTACGGATAATTATCCCCTGGACAAGGGTAAGATTAATGCCAAAGAAGGAGGAATTCGCGTTCCCCTGATCATCACGGGTCCGGGAATAAAACCTTTACAGGAAAGCAATGTGATGGTAAATGGTATTGACTTTTTCCCCACGATACTGGCGTGGACAGGCAGTAAACATCCGAATGAGCAGGAAATGGACGGTGTTGATTTATCCGGACTGCTGGCTAATGAGCCCAATAATGGAAACTTGCTTGTAACTAAAGATGGCAGGGTACGTGATGAGATGATGCACCACTTCCCTAACAGTGCTGCCATGCACTCTACCCTTCGGATAGGAGATTACAAGCTGATTCATAATTACAATCCGGATAAAAGCCTGGAGTTATACAGGCTGTATGAAAAAGGGGGAAAGAGGGTGGATATTGAAGAGATGGATGATTTGAGCAATAAGCTGCCTGAAAAAGCTGAAGAGATGGATCGTATTCTATATGAAAGGTTGAATGGCATGCAGGCAAGTTTTCCATTTTACAATCCCTACTGCAGCAGCGATATTCCCCAGAAGGAAGCTGTCTGCAAAGTGACAGAGCATGGTAAAACCGGTAATGATGTCTGGGTAAAATACAAAGAGAATGGCAACAAGGTGAAGTCTGCCTATTTGCTTTATACCCTGAACGGTGGAGAACATTACGAAGAATGGTATCGCGATGATGCCATCCTGGATCAGGATCATGTTGCGCACGCGGCCCTACCCGAAGGAACTACCCATTACCTTTTTAATCTCGTGGATGAATATCAGTTTATGGTGAGCTATCCCAGGATGGGAGGTAAAAATGATTATAGGGGGGCATATACTCCGTCAATGCTCTGGCTGCCTTGCAGTGATCAATTTCAGCAAGCAATCTGGTGAAATAAGCAATTGAATCTTATAGCCAGAGTTTATCTTTATGTATTTCACTAATTAATTGATTGACACAATGAAAACTACCGTAGCTTTTCGCAACCTCAGGCGTATTTGTGTCCTGATAGTCATTGTGTTATTGGGTGTCTGTGAATCCAATGCTCAGCTGAAAATTTACTACATCCGCCATGCTGAAGGCGGACACAACGTCTTGAAAAACTGGGAGACTTATAGCGATATTCCCAGGGATCAATGGCCTGCATTTGTCGGTGACCCCAATGTATTCACGCCAATGGGCAAAGGTCAGCTGGCCAGAGTGCCAGGAAAACTCAAGAGATACCATTTCGATTTTATTGCGGCCAGCTCAGTTTGGCGCGCGCGAAATACAATTCTCACATACATGAAGGAGATCGGGGCAAAGGGCGAGGTCTGGCCCGAGCTTGCTGAATTATACCATAGTTCGCTAATCATTTCTCCCGATCTACCTACTCCAACCGTTAAGATTCTGGGGGAAGGTCCACCCCTGGAATTGCCTGCCGAAGAAACCCCCTATTTTAGCCTTCGTGAGGATGGCCTGAACAACTTCAAGTTGCCCCGCTTCCCCAGGGACCATTCGGAAAAGGAGAGTGAAACGGGCGCGTCCAAGGTGGTTATTCAGCGGGTGCTTGATATGATACAGGAGCGTTTTGGCGGAACTGACAAAACAATCCTGCTGGCCGGTCATGGAAGCAGTGGAAAAGGCATCCTCAGACTGCTCACAGGGGACCCACTGACTGATCTTCCCTCGATCACAAATACAGGTATTTGGATGGTCGAAGAGCAAGCCAACGGTGAGTTCGTGCTGAAAATGTACAATGATGTCCCAATCGAAAAACGCTATTAATCCCCCGCTTAGACCATGAGAAAAATTGTACTGTGCCTGATAAATGTGACCTTTTTTTGCTTTAGTTGTCAGCTAAAAACTAAACCAACAGAAACCAATTCCCCGGACAATGAAAAACCCAATATCATCTTCATCTATGCCGATGATTGGGGATATGAAGATTTGAGCAGCCATGGTAGTACATTTTGCAGGACACCAAACATTGATAAGATGGCAAATGAAGGGATGGATTTTCAGAATTTCTCTGTTTGTAATCCTGTTTGCTCTCCAAGCAGAACAGCAATTCTGACCGGACATTTTCCTGCACGTCATTCTGTACACGGACATTTTGCCACTGTACAATCACAGATAGCCAGGGGTATGCCCGATTGGCTTGATCCGAATGAGGTAATGTTGCCACGTTTGCTTAAGGAAGCTGGCTACACCACGGCTCATTATGGTAAATGGCATCTGTCCAATACCCATGTGAGTGATTCTCCTTCGCCTTTGGAATATGGTTATGATGATTATGACGCGTTTAACGTGTCCAGTAGATTTCCTCAGATGAGTGCCGATTCCACCATGACAAGAACATTGAACTTTATAGAGAAGAATAAAGAAAAACCTTTTTATGTGAATGTATGGGTCCATGCGACACATACGCCTCATTATCCAAAAGAGAAGTTTCTTGCGCAATTTTCAGATTTAGACGAGCAGAAAAAAGTGTATGCAGCAGTCATTGCCGAAGCGGATTATAATATAGGATTGTTGTTTGCCAAGCTAAAAGAGTTAGGCCTGGATGAGAAGACACTGGTCATTTTTTCTTCGGACAATGGCCCTGAAATCACAGGAAACGAGACACGTAAACATTCAGAGGATAACTCCACGGGGCCCGGTTTGGGAACATATTATTCTGTTGGAGAAACCAATGGTTTAAAA
>SDBV01009511.1_pt1 | contig 12911 bp, 9 predicted proteins | sample 2277081 | NCBI WGS metagenome assembly SDBV01 (sample SAMN10402039, study PRJNA504765) | marine sediment metagenome | isolation source: marine sediment core GS10_PC15, 223 cmbsf | place: Arctic Ocean: Southern Knipovich Ridge | collected 2010
GGTGATTCGTTTGTCGGTACCGGCCAATATCTCAAGCAGTTGGCCGACTGGGTTGCTCCGCCGAAGCAGCGGCAGACCTTCGGCACGCAGGTTGCAGAGGGCGTGGGCCAGGTAGGTCCGATGGTCATTCAGAGCATCTATGCACCCCAGACACTGCCAGCCAGCACCTATGGCATGGGCGTGGACCAGATGGCCGACGCGGTTCGCGAGAAGGGCGCCTACGGTACCGGTCGGGGTGATTTGGCCATCGCCACCGGTGGTTTGGCGCAGGGTGCCTTGGAGCGTCTCGGCATCGAGCGGCTGGTGGAGCGCCTGCCCCCGAACATCCGCAGCAGCACGATGCGCTACATCGCCGACATCAGCATCGCGGCGGCGACCGAGGGTGCGACCGAGGCGGGGCAACAGGTGGCCCAGAATGCGGCGTTGCAGGCGTTCGTGGATCCAAAGCAGACCCTGGCTGAGGGAGTCGCCGACAACGCGGCACAGGGAGGTGCTGTGGGTGCGATCGTGCGCGCGCTGCTTGGCATACCCGGTGTGCCGCGGTCGCGCACGCGAGCCGCCGCTGAGCAGATGCAGAACATCATCGGGTCGCAGGACACCAACGCCGAACTGGCAGCGGCAACCCAGGCTGCAGCAGAGCTGAAGCTCGGCGCCCGTTCGCCGGATGACATGCGGGCGATTGTTCGGCAACTGGTGGGCGAAGATTCGAACCTCTACCTGGACGCCGAGCAGGCTCAGACGCTGTTCCAGTCCGCCCCGCAGGTTCTTCAGGATCTTGTGGGCGGACAGGAAGCACTGGCCGAGCAGATGGCGACCGGCCAGATCACGATCTCCAAGGCGGACTGGATGGCCGCTGTTCCGCAGCTACCGAACTGGAGCGAGATCCTTCAACACACGCGAACCATGCCGGAAGGTCTGTCGCCGATCGAAGTGGAAGGGCTGGATGTCGAAACGATCGCCCGGGAACTGGGCGTGCAGGAGGAAGGGCAGGGGCCCGCCGATTCCGCGCAAGTCGACGCCGACGGGGTCCGGCAGGCCGTGTTGGCGCAGCTCGCTGCCACTGAGCGATACACGCCGGCGCAGGCGGACAGCCAGGCGCGGCTCTGGCAAGCAGTGTTCGGTAGGTTGGGTGAGGTGACCGGACAGGAGCCTATGGCCTTGTACGAGCGATACTCCGCCGGCATCCAGATCGCAGATGCCCCGGCAGAGGGAGGCGCACCGCGCACGCTGATGCAGCGAGGGATGGACGCACTGCGCAGCCTGTTCGGCCGGCCGCAGGTAGCTACCGACGGCCGGGGCCAACAGACCATCGAACGCGAGGGCAACGCCTACGTGCAGCGGGCCGGTCAGTGGCTGCTGGCGGACGATCAGGGTCAGGCCCGTGACTTCCTGACGCTGGATCAGGCCCGCACCGAGGCCGAACGCACCGGCGGCGAGATCGTGCAGGACGACCCGATCGAAGGTCAGCGGCAGACCTGGAGCGTGGCACTGCCGGATACGGCCGCGCGCGAGGTGCTGGCCGGCGACATCCTGTTCCAGGGCGGCGCAGCTCCGCGCGGTCAGATCCAGATTGGCCCCGACCGGGCCATGCAGATCAGTCTGTTCAAGGGCGCGGACCTGTCGACGTTCCTGCACGAATCCGGGCACTTCTTCCTGGAGGTATACCGGGACCTGGCCACGGCCGAAGATGCCGCGCCGCAGTTGCGGTCCGACCTCGATGCGCTGTTGAAGTGGTTTGGAGTGGAATCAGCGGACCAGATCGGCGTCGACCAGCACGAACAGTTCGCCCGCGGCTTCGAGGCCTATCTGGGCGAGGGCAAGGCGCCGACCCCTGAGCTGCAGTCGGTGTTCAGCCAATTCAAGCAGTGGATCCTCGGCGTCTACCGCAGCCTGCGGAATCTGGATGTGGAGCTGACCGACGACGTGCGAGGCGTGTTCGACCGCATGCTGGCCAGCCAGGAAGAGATCGAAGCGGCACAGGCCCGGGTGGGGTTCGAGCCGATCGCGCGAGACCTGGCCGAAGCGCAGGCGCTGGGCATGACCGGGCGCCAGTTCGTCGATTATCAGGCGCAGGTAGCGGCGGCGCGGGAGCAGGCCGAGGCCGACCTGATGGCGCAGCTGCAGGAAGCCGATGCGCGCGCACGGGAGCGCTGGTGGAGGGTCGGGCTGGCCACCATTCGGGGTGAGGTCGAGGCGGAAGTCGAGGCCACGCCGATCGTGCGCGCCTACCGCGTGCTGACCGGGCCCAAGGAGGCCGGCGGCGAGCCCGTGCCGGAGCAGCTGCAGGGCCTGAAGCTGGACCGCGCCGTGCTGGCGGCGACCTACGGTGATGGCCTGCTGGATAAGATGGGCCGGGTCTACGCACGGAAGGGGGGCACCCATCCCGAGGAAGTGGCAGCCCTGCTGGGCTTCACCTCCGCCGATGAGCTGGTGCAGGGCCTATGGACGGTACGGCAGACCCTGGCCGGCGTGAGCGCAGAGGCCGATGCACGCATGCAGGCCCGCCACGGCGACCCGATGACGGACGGCACGCTGCCGCAGCGGGCGCTGGATGCGGTCCACGGCAGCCGGAAGATCCAGCTGCTGGAGCGCGAACTGGGCGTCCTGTCTGACCTGGCCAAGGAGCCCCGACCGAACCGGCGCGAGCTGAAGGCCGTTGCGCAGGCGGTGCTGGCCGAGAAGACCGCGCGCCAGATCCGCCCTAATGAGTACCTGGTCGCTGAGCGCAAGGCAGCCCGCGCGGCTGCTACGGCTGCCGCCAAAGGGAAATACGCCGACGCGCTGCAGGCGAAGCGGCAGCAGGCCCTGAACGCTGTGCTGTTCGCTGAGGCCCGTTCGGTGCAGCAGGAGGTCGAGTCGAAGGTCGGCTACATCCGCCGTCAGATGACCCCGCAGGCCCGAGAGCGGCTGGGCAAAGCCGGCGCCGACTATCTGGAAGCGATGGACACCATCGCCGACACCTACGAGTTCCGTGACGTGTCCGGCCGGGCCGTTGCGCGCCGCCAGAGCCTGCGGCAGTGGGTGGAGGCACGCCAGGCCGACGATGACCTGACCGCCGTCAGCGATGCGCTGCTGGCCCGGGTCGAAGCGGAAAGCGTGACGAACTATGCCGATTTGCCGATTACCGAGTTCCGCGAGCTGCACGACGCGGTGACCAACATCGCGCGCTTGGCCAAACTGAAGAACAAGCTGCTGAGCAACAAGGACCAGCGCGACTGGGAGAGCGCGCAGGCGGAGCTGGCCGGCGCCATTCGTGGAGCGATCGCGGAGGGTAAGCCGCTTCCGTTCTCCGACGCCGACATGACCGCGATGCAGAAAGTGGGGTCGACCTACACCGGCCTGATGGACTGGGTACTGCGCCCGGAGACGGTGGTCGAGTGGTTGGACGGTGGCGAGACCGGGCCGTGGCACGACTTCCTCTGGAACCAGGCCGAGGCGGCGCAGCAGCAGCGGATTGAGCTGCGCAACCGCGTCGGCGGCATGCTGGAGCAAACGATGAAGGCGCTGACGCCGGCGCAGCGGTCGGACCTCAACCGCCTGGTGTACGTGCCAAGCCTGGGGCGTTCGCTGTCGAAAAACACGATCGTGGCGGTGGCGCTGAACATGGGCAACGCCGGCAACCGCGACAAGCTGATGCGCGGCGGGTTCATCGGCAAGAACGCCGAAGTGGTCCAGTTCACCCCGCAGAACATCGCGGAAATGCTCGGCCACCTCACGCCGGCAGACGCGCAGATGGTGCAGGGCATCTGGGATGCGGTGAACAGCCTATGGCCGGACATCGTCGAGCAGCAGCGCCGACTGTCGGGTGTCGCGCCTGAGCAGATCGAGCCGATGCCGCTGATCTTCACCGCTGCCGATGGCTCGACGGTCAGCCTGCGCGGCGGCTACTACCCGGCGGTGTACGACCCCCGGGCGGGTGCCGGCGGCGTCAAGCAGGCGCGCGCGGCTGAGGAACAGATCATGGGCGGCACCTTCAGCCGTGCCATGACCAGCAAGGGCCACACGAAGGAGCGCACCGAGTACGCAGCGCCGATGCTGCTGGACTACCACCGCGTTCTGTCGCGCCACCTCAATGACGTGATCACCGACGTTTCGCACCGCGGCTACGTGAAGCAGGCGCTGCGGGTGCTGGAAGACCAGGAGCTGAAGAACCTGATCCAGCAGCGGCTGTCGGAGGGGGCCTACCACTCGCTCTACGGCAGCGTGAAGAACGCGGTGCGCGGCGCGTCGGTGTCGGAGCCAGGCTCCAGCATGGCCGAGAAGATCGGCGATGCCGTGCTGACCAACACCGCCGTGGCTGCCCTCGGCTTCCGCTTGCCGCTGGTGTTCGCCAACACCGTGGTGGCACCCATCCAGGCGGCGGCGCGCGTTGATCCGAAGTACCTGGCCACCGGCTATGCGGCGTACTACCGCAGCCCGGGCAAGATGACGGAAATGATCCACTCGTTGTCGCCCTTCATGGAAGAACGTGCCAACTCGCTGGATTCCTCCTATCAGGTGGTGCTGGGCAAACTGTCGGGAAAGCGTGGCATCCGGGCTGCTGCGATGAAGATGGCCATGGAGGTGCACCGCTGGACGGTCCCGCTGGCCGAGCGCGCCATCTGGCTGGGCCGCTACCAGCAGGCCCAAGCGCAGGGCGTCAGCATCGACGAGGCGGTGCGCTTGGCCGACAAGTCGATCCGCACCACCCAGCAGGCCGGTGCGCCGAAGGATCTCAGCGCTGCCGAGCGTGACCCGCGCTACAAGTGGGTGCGCATGTTCATCGGCCCGATGATCATCATGAACAACCGCCTGCAGGAATCGGGCCTGCGTGGGCTGTACCTGGGGCGCGTGCAGTCCCCGGCCCGGGCGTTGGGCACCTGGCTGTCGGCTGGTGTGTTATCCAACGCGGTGTTCGAGCTGCTGATGATGCGCGGCCCGGATGGTGGCGACGACGACGAAAAGGGCTGGGACGACTGGAGCGCTTGGCTTGCACGCAAGACTCTGCTGTTCCCGTTCCAGACGATCCCCCTGCTGCGCGATGTGGCCGGTGGCATCGATGCGGCGATTGAGGGAAAGCCCAGCATGGGGCGCCCTAATCCAATCGTGGATGCCGGCGTTGCGCTGGCGAAGTTCGGCCAGACGGCATGGAAGGAGGGGCGCGACTGGATCGCCGACGACGACGAGCCCGACGCGGAGAAGCTGATCAAGACCGGCGTGCGCGCTGCCGGCCCGCTGACCGGAATCCCCAGCAATCAGATGCTGACCACCGGCGAATACCTCTACGACGTTGGTACCGGCCAGTACACCCCAGACAACCCAGCAGAGGCGGCCGCATACCTCATGTACCGCCGACCCAAGGACGAGCAGTAATCGACCACGCCCAGCCCCGCAGATGCGGGGCTTCTTCTTTCTGGAGCCGATGCACCCATGACCATTTCCGCCAATGACCGCCGCAAGACCTACGTGGGGAACGGCGTCGCCACCGCGTTCAACGGGCCGAGGGCGTTCCTGTCCAGCCACATCCAGGTGTTCACCGGCACGCACCCGGTCTACAACCTGGTGCCGGCGGCTCAGTACACCGTGACAGGGCTGCGGGCGAACGCCAGCACGATCACCTTCAACGCTGCGCCTGCCTTGAACCTGGACATCTTGATCCTTCGTACGGTGCCGCTCGATCAGCCAGCCGACATCACCAACCAGGGTGCGTTCCTTCCGGAGATCCACGAAGACGCCTTCGACTACCGCGTGATGCAGCTGCAGCAGTTGATGGATAGCGGCATGCAGCTGGTGCAGGACCCCAGCACCGGCGAATTTGTGTGGGACGCAAAGGGTAACCGGATCGCCAACGTGGGCGATGCCACCGCCGATGCCGATGCGCTCAATCTCCGTTCTGCCCTGATGCTAATCGAGCGGGTACTGGGCGGTGGCGGCAGTGTAGGTGTCACGCCGAAGTTCTGGGAGTTTGATGGCGATGGTGAAGTGACCGACTTCCCTCTGGCCGGCGCGGACGTGCTGGATCCCCTGTTCTATGACACCGCCGCGGAGCTGGCCGCAGGCGTGGGCAATTACAAAGTGTCCCGGCCGGTGGATGCCAACGGCGTTGGGGAGTTCATGATCGTGCCAGGCACGGAAGGGGCGCCGCCAGCCATCCGCTTTAATCCGCCGCTCGGCGACGGCGTGCGTGGCTTCACGACCCTGCGCGGCTACGCCCGCCCGTGGATTGGCCAGCCCCCTGTCTACACGGTTGCGCCACGGATCGTCAGCATCACCGGCAACACCATGCTGGCCGGGGACATGCACAACACTCTGATCCTGGCCAACTCGGCCTCGCCGATCACCCTGACCATCCGGGCGAATACCGGTGGCAGTGCGGACTGGAAGGAAGGACAGTTCTTCTCTGTGCTGCAGGTTGGCGCCGGTCAGGTGACGCTCGTTGTGGAAGGAGGCGGCCCGATCACGATCCCGCCGAGCTTCCAGGCCAAGACCCGTGCACAAGGCTGCATCATCAGCGGCACCTGCCTTGCGCCTGATGCCGACGCATGGGTGGCCGCGGGTGACCTGCTGCGGGTGGCCGCGGCGGTCGACCTGCAGTGCTTCGACCTGATCGACCGTTCCGCGCTGATCAGCGCCAATATCGCCGCTGGCACTGGTAAAGACAGCCTGATCCTGCCCTATGGCCTGGTGCTGGATACGGTGGCCAATGGTGGCATCTACGCCACCGTGGCGACCGCGCAGGCCACCGGTCTGGTACTGACCGTGGACGTCAACCGAAACGGGACCAGCATCCTGTCCACGAAGCTGACCTTCGACAACAACGAGCGCAGCACGCTAACTGCGGCAACTCCCCCTGTGCTTGTACCCGGCGGCGAGATTCTGGCGAAGGGCGACGAGATCACCATCGACGTTGACCAGATCGGCACCGCCAACGCCAAGGGTCTGCGGGTGTACCTGGTCGGTCAGAGGGCAAGCTGACATGACTGCACGCATTTACGATCGGCCTGATCTGGATCAGTCCGTTTCTCGCCTGGGACTGTACGTCTCCGGTCAGTTTTCCAATGGAAAACCAAGGGTGGCCTACGAGGGAAGGCTGCAGATTCACAATGCCGTTGGGGCGTGCACTGTGAGACAGATCGACGGAGACTCGCTGCCGCTCGGCCATCGATTGTATGTCGATCAAGCGACTCGAGAAGTTGTGCTTGCTTGGCCTGACTACGAGACCAATGCTGCGCCTATCGCAAATCCAGGCTTTGAAAGCGGGGCAACTGCATGGGAGGCTGGTGCCGGATGGGTGATCGCGACGGAGAATCCTCCGAGCGGAATGTGGGCTGCCGGCTATAACAACAACCGAGGGGAGTCGGTCATCTCGAGCACCTCGAGGTATCCGGTCTACCCCGGACAGGTCACCAACGCGAAATGCAAGGTGCGCCAAGGGGCTTCATCGGAAGGCAACGCAGGAGCGTCTGTCCTGCTGGAATACCGAAACCAGATCGGGGATGTGGTGGCCCGCTTCGAGGGCAATCGTGTCATGTCGGCAAGCAAGAATCGTGTGTACGACTCGAACGTCAGAGGGGTTGCGCCGGATACCGCTGATTCAGTCAATGTTGCTGCAAACGGAATTCGCTATCGCGAGAACAAGATTCTTTTTGTCGATGACTTTGAATGGGATCACGTTGTCGCGGCCGCCGGTGTTGGCCAAGACAGCCTGTTCCAGATAACCCTGCAGGTGTCCGATTCCGCAGGAAGATCGGCAATATGGAAAGGTTCGGTGCGGGTGGTAGATGTTCTTTACTGGAATCCAACGGATGCGCATCCGCTGGTGGTGCTGAGCGACCAAGATCGCCGCATGGAGGCCGTGAACAACAATCCAGTCAGTGCGATGGGTGGTTCTGTCAGGGCTTACCAGGCTCGCAGCTCAGGGCGCCGATACGTCGAGTTCGAATGGGCCCGATTCAATGATGCGGCGAGGGCATTCGCTGGATTGTTCAGAGCGAACACAAGTTTGTCGTTGTTCCCGGGTGACTATCCCACGGCAAACGACTGTAGCGGCGTGTTCCAGAACGGGCAGTTCATGGTTGTAGGTACTACGAGTTTCGACTCAGGGTTCGCTCCCACTGCGGGGTCGAGAGTGGGCGTTGCCATTGACTTCGGTACGGGCCGGGCGTGGATCAGGCTTGATGGCCATTGGTTCAGAAATGCGAACCCACAGAATACGCCGGGCGGTCTGTTCGGAAATGTAGTACCGGCTGGCGATCTTTTCCCCGCTGCGTTTGCTGAGGATCGTGCGGCGGACCTTTCGAATCAGATCAGATTGCTTGTAAAGGCGGAGGAAATGCTTTTCCGGCCGGACGGGTTCATGGCGTGGGGTGAGTAGGCGGTTGCACGGTCGAGCCTGGCTCGACCCTGGCCGAACGGTTCAGGGAGGTGGCCGGCTCGTTCGCAGGATCTGAGACGGCCGGCCGTATCCTCCCTGCCATGCCGCTCCCCGCCGATTTCCGCTGGACGACCAGGTCTGCCAGCCTCCCGAATGACTCGTTGACCGTGATCGCCTGCCACAGCGTGTGGGTGGTGGCTATGGCCCAGCGGGTGAACGACGGGATCTGGATCGCCTCGCTGGACCGGCATCGGCATGGCCCCGGCGGGCCGTTCCGTTGGTGCAGCAACTACGAGCAGGGCCGGGCAGGGGCCGAGCTGTGGGTGGCCAGGCACGAGGACAGGCTGCGGGAGGATGTGGCCAAGATCCTGACATGGCAGGAGAAGGTCCGGGGGAACCGGCTGGCCAAGGCTGACCAGGATCCGCCTTTCGGCTGGATTGGGTAGGGGCTTTGGGGCGCTCCGCAACGAGAAACGGCGCCAAGCCACACAAGGGTTTCAGGGCGCCGTTGCAGATGGTGTTGCGGAGCGGGAATCAGGGTGAAAGCCTTGTGCCGCAATGGTTCTTCGTCAGACTTTTAATCTTTTGGTCGAAGGTTCGAATCCTTCACGGCCCACCATATGCACCAAGGGTTTCAGCCCTCACCCCTCGCTCCGCAAAATATCGACCGCTCCGCAACCGGGGTCCGATCACTTGGTGTGGGCCTTATTGAACCTCGGCTTCTCTTGCCGAATTGCCACCCGCTCAGCCTTCTCGGCTTCGGCGCGGGTGGGGTGCCATTCAACGGTGATCCTGCTGACGTCCCGGAACCACGCGGCGGCATAGCCATGGGTTCGCGTCCGCTGCATGATCGATATGGATATCCCGACATACAGCAGGTCGCCGTCCACATTGAAGTGACGGTATAGGCACGTTTCCTGCGACTTTGCTTCCTGCCTCACATGCTGTGCGGCCCAGTCTGAGACCGCTGCTATATCCCACAGCGGCTGGTCGTCGCTGTCAGTCGATCCAGGAGCAGGGAACGTCTTGCGACGAACTATGGCCGCCCCCTTGTGCGGGAACAGACCAAGATAGATTGCGCATCCCTCTGCAGTGAGCCATCGCCCTTCACGCAGATCGTCGGCGGTGAGTGAGCGAACGTCGTCTCGATCGAGGTAGATCATAGGGTTCCTTGGTCACTTCGTCGGGCTGGTCAGCGCACCGCGGCGCTTCCGCACATAGATCTCTGTCGTGGTCACCGACTGGTGGCCGAGCTGCTGCTGCGCCTTCCGAATGTCGCCCGCCGAATCTGCCTTGTCGGTGCCGGCCTTGGCGCGCAAATCCCTGAACTGGAACTGGTCCTTCGGGATGCCGGCACGCTCGCGCGCCCTATCGAAGCGGTAGCGCAGTGCGTCCTTGCCGATCGGTAGCCAGTCCTCGCCCAGCAGCAGGCGCGTGCTGATCGGTGCATCGTCCGGCCGCTTCCTCGACACCAGGCGGTCGATCAGCACCTTCAGCTCGCCGGTAATGGCGATGCGCATCTGCATCTTCGTCTTGCTCTGGCGCAACACCAGCACTCCGTCCTTGATGTTGCGGCGGTCCAGTTCGCGCACGTCCGCCGGCCGCTGGCCGGTCAGGTAGGCGAGGTCCATCGCGTCTTTCAGCACCTGGTCCGCAGCGTCGTACACGCGCTGCAGCACGTCGTCCTCCACGTACACGTCGCGGCCGTCCTCCCGGTTGCGGTTCACGCCCGCGCATGGGTTCGGCAGATCGGTGTAGCCCTTCTTGCGGCACCAGTTCCACAGGTGCGACAGCAGCGATTTCTCGCGGTTCGCACTGACCGGCGCGGCGCGACGCCACTGCAGGAAGTTGAAAACGTGCGTCGGTCGAATGGCATCGAGCGGGCCCGGCGGATCGTCGAAGAACTTCAGCAGCGTATCCAGCTCGCGCAGGTTCGCCTTGCGCGTGCCCTCGGCCTTGGTCGGAATCACCTCGATGCGGTAGCGCTCGGCGGCCTGCCGGAACGTCAGCTTCGCATCGGTGGGGATCGTCGCCGCACGCTCAAGCTCGGCCCACTTCTGGATGGCCAGGCCGTAATCGCTGCCCAGCGCAGTTTCCTTGCGCGGCTTGCCACCGTGATCGTAGTAGTAGTGCACCACGCCAGATTTCTGCTTCCGGGGGCGGAACCGGGGGATAGCCCCCGGCTTCTTCGGTTTCCTTCCCATTACGCTGCTGCCTTGTTCGGTTTCCATTCCGTCGCCGGCGGCGTCTTCGGCTCCGGCTTGCCCTCGATCGCAGACCACAGCACCACCGGCCACCCGTGGGCGTCCAGATAGTGCCGGATCCCGTTGTTGCGCAGGAACTCGGCTTGGCCCTTGCGCCGCGGTGTGCGGCACAGCGCCTTGATGTCGTCACGGGACAGGTAGGGGCTGTCGGCCATGGTGTCCTCCTTCAGTTCGTGGCCAGCGCAGCGCGCAGCTGCTCGGTGGCGGTGTTCAAGCGGCAGCAAACAGATCGGCAGGCATCACTACCTGTGTTCGGCCTGCTGCCTTCGTTTCGAGGATGTGCCCCCCCACTGCTGGGCCATCGCCGCGGCAATCGCGGGATCGAAGCGCGAACGCTCCTTCTCGCGGTCCGGTCCTGGCGGCATGAGGTGACAGCGGGCCTCGATCTTGCCGTGCTGCTGAATCACCTGCGCCTTCGTGTGGCTGGCCACCAACGCCGGCAGATTCTTCAGCCAGAGCGTTGCGCCCTTGGTAAAGGGGCTGCCGAAGTCGTAGGGCTGCACGGTCTGCGTCGGCCGTCCCAGCACGCTCATGGCCAAGCCGTGCGGCTTCGAGTTCTCCGCGGCGATGAACTCCACAGGCGCAACCATCAGGTCGGCGAACAGCAGCGCTCCCTCCAGGAAGTCGCGCATCCGATTCGGGTACTTCGGGTGCCGGCGACGATCGGGCTGCGGCAGCGCAGTGTCGTCGGGGTGGTACATCCAGCGGATGCCGGCCAGCGTGTTGAAGGTGCAGTAGGGGTGCGCCACCATCGCCAGCCAGCGGCCAGCTTGCAGGTGGTTACGCACGTCGTCCTGGATGTGCCAGCGCGGGTCGCCCTCGCTGGGGCGCAGATCGCACGAGTAGGCATCGAAGCCGAAGGCGCGGAACGCCGACGCCACGGTGTCGCTGTACTCGCAGGCCACGAGGATGGGCAGCAGATCAGCCATGAGCGCACCTCCGCCAGCACCAGCGCAGCCCTGCGCGCGCGGCGCGGTATGCCTGCCGGGCCAGCCAGAAGGCGCCGGCCACCAGCAGGAACAGCGAGCCGGCGATGCCCCACGTCAGCGCGGTGGTGAGCAGCTGGTCAGCCATGGGTCTGTCCTCCGAAGATCAGGAGCAAGCAGTCCACCGGGCTGTTGTGGCCGTTGCCGCTGTGGTCGGGCAGTTCAAACTTGGGTCGGCCGAGAAAGAACCGGGTTCGTGCACCGAGCTGCAGTGCATGATGGAACCAGCCCACGTTGGTCCTGGCTGGCACCAGGAACACGGCCAGATCAGCCCACGGAGCTTGGTCAACAAACGGGCGGATATTCGACCATGGCGGGTTGCAGAACACGTGGTGGCCCGTCCAGCTGATCGGGGCATCGGCAGTGGATGCCAAGGGCAGCAACCCATTCCCCGGCTCGCTGGCGCCATCCAGGGTGAAGTGGAACTCGGCGTGCAGAGCATCGAAGATGCTGCTGGGAGTGCGCCAGTTCTGATGCCGGCCCTTCCCGTACCAATCGATGTACGCGCCGCCGTCAGCCATTGCCCACCGCCTGGCTGTCGATCAGGGCCAACAGCGTGCCGAACTGAAGGTCGACACTCTTGCCAGCGGCGCATTTTTGCCATGCTTTGCGGACGGCCTCGCGCACCGCGCCCAGGTCCACGGCCTGCGCGGGGTGGCGATATAGCGGCGTGTCGGTATACCCGTCCGGTCGGGAGCTGGCCGCGATGTTCCGAGGCTTCAGGACTGTCGCGTCGTCGTTGCTCTCGATCATCGGCATTGCAATGCACTCGTCCAGGTGCCGGCCGTTCACCCAGGCCACTGGATCGCCGGCCGGCGGAATCAACGCGAGGCTGGTCCAAAGTGCGGTCCGCAATCCCACGTCGTCATTCACGTAGTCACAGACGAGGCGCGGATCGCATTTTTTGAGGAAGATTCCGATCTCCGTGAGAGTGGGGGAATGCTGGGTAGGGAGGGCGGCGTAGAGCGTGCGGCGCTCCCACTCGGTGTCGGGGTATCCGGGGAATTCGCCACGGTCATCGAACTGGCGCTTACTGACTTCGCGCCAGCCTTCACCAGCCGGGAAGCTCCGTGGGCGCACCTGATACATGGCCGGCTCCTGCCCCACCGACTGGTGGGCGCCGGGGAAGCGCTGGAGCGCCCAACCCTCAGCGCGAGAAAACGCGTCGATGTCGTGTGCCACGTCGAACTGTCCGCGCTCAATCCAGTACTCAGCCCATGAGAGTCCAGCCACCGGCTGGCGGGCGGCGAGGTGCCGCATGTTCGGGCATTCGGCGGTGTGCAGTTCACCCTCGGGCTGGGCGCAGCA
>SDBV01009512.1_pt1 | contig 12909 bp, 16 predicted proteins | sample 2277081 | NCBI WGS metagenome assembly SDBV01 (sample SAMN10402039, study PRJNA504765) | marine sediment metagenome | isolation source: marine sediment core GS10_PC15, 223 cmbsf | place: Arctic Ocean: Southern Knipovich Ridge | collected 2010
GAGGGTAGGACGCGGGGACCTGGGTGACGGGGAGGATCTCGTCCACGTAGTGGGCCGTCTTGTGAGACTTCGGATTTAGCCACGGCTTATACTTGAACTCGATTTCGGTGTCTACCGGCGGGACGGCGACACCCTGATAGTCATTGCTAAGGTTGAACCAGTTGTCGTAGCCTACGACCTTGAAGCCGTCGCCCTTCTGCGAGACGGCGGTGATCTTCGCTGTAATCGGCGGGGTTTCAGCCATCGCTCTCCTCCTTCATCTTTCTTTCCAAGCGCTGCCGATACTCTGCATCTTCGGGCAGCTCGTAGTAGAACTCCTCTGGCCCTATCAGCGGCTCCGGTGTCCGCTGGGGCTCGGCTCGCGCTGGGTACTCGTCGAAGCAGCCACACGAGTAGTCTCCGCAGCGCGGACAGTCGCGGGAAGCGTCCTCGACACTAGGCTCACGCGGCGCGGGTGTAGGTTCATTCATGACGTGGCCTCATCTGCGTGATCAACGCACAGGCCAATCACATACAGCCCCCACCATATCTTCGTGCATGCCACGGCGGGGCGGCCACAGGCGTTCCGTCCATGCGTGGTGTATGCAGCGGAGAGATGTCGCCCTGGATTGTCGCGTGTGATGTGACTCTTCGCACCGCATTTCGGGCGAAAGAACGTCCAGTAGAGCCAGCGCCATACCTTGCCGATCACGACGCGGCCTCGTGGGCTGCGTCCAGGACTACGTGAAAGTCGCGGCACTGCTCCTGCTGGCAGTGGATGAATGCTTCAACATGCCCTCGGCGCTCGCGGCGGCCCTCATCCTCACGCCATCGCGCTAGGTGGTAAGCGACAGCAGCGTTCCTCAGCGCCTCCATGAGCGGGGCTAGGTGGTTGACGGCGCGGAGCACAAGCTGCCTATCGGCGGTACTCATGCTCTCGGCGACCAGCGCACCGCCGTAGTGATCCACGAGGTCTTTGCCACCGTGTCGCCGCTCCAGCGCATATTTCATGGCAGCGGGATCGCGCGACACGATAGCGTCAACTTGGCGGCTCTCTACCCACGGCCTCGGCGTTGCTTCCATCATCGCTCCGCTCCCTTCAGCGTCGCGTTCAGCGCCTCGAAGCCCTCTAGGACGAGGCCCACCTGCCACTCCCAGAGCCGCAGGCGCTTCATGAAGGCGTGGTGGATTGCGGCATCGCGCTCAGCAGCCATCACGGCAGCCTCACCGCCAGGATGCAGGCGAGCAGGCCGAGGGCGAACAGGGCTTCTGCGGCGTATTCCATCAGGAGCCATCCTTGGGCTCTCTCTTATCCACCGCACTGAGCGCCCGATCTAAGTCAGTGAATTGGCGGACACGAATCGTGGTGGCAGTCGCCATCACTTTGCTGCCCGGGACCGAGCTATTCTCGACGATGCTCACTTCCACCCTGGAAACTACGACCTCGTAATAAGTCACGATCTTCGCTTCGCTCATCTGTGGTATCCTTTCGTTTAGGTGCGAGCTCAGGGGCGCTCTGGTTTACGGCCAGGGCGTCCTGCTATTCGTCCTCGGCGACACGGGCGACATAGAGGTGACCCTGACGCTGCATTACGCGCATTCCGTAGTGCCGGTGCTTTAAGAAGTAACTGTCGATGGTTGAATGAACCCCCGTCAGATTTCGCCCATCGAGTTCCACCTCTGTGGCTTGACCTATGGGCATCGCTACCCACTCCAGGTATGGATAGCGTCGCGCCGAGGGCTGCCGTCCTGGTATCTCATCTATCGCAATCGTCTTCATCTCGCTTCCTCCTTCGCTACTCCTGCTTAGGGGCGGCGGCCCCGCGCCATGCGAGAACGGGAGCCGCCGCCAGTGCTGCGCCCGGGCCACAGGGAGGTGGCCCCGAAGACCCAGGCGCGGCGTAGCACCGCCGAGCGAGGAGCCGGCGAGAGCGAATCGCCTGTCCTGGCGGGGTGGGTACTCGGCAGTGCTACGGCGGGTCTGGGAACTAGGCATTCTGCGGCTCCAATGTAGCGAGCATGGCAAGCACCGTCTCGCGCAGCGCCTTGCTCTTGGTGATGCCCTTGGCTTTGCAGGCAGCCGCGAACGCGGCCTCTTCCTCCGGCGTCAGCCAGAAGGTCTGCTGCTTGTGGGCCAGTTGCCATTCCCTGGTTTGCTCTCGCGTCATGACAGAGCATTTGTACCATACTAGAGATGAAGGCACAATACCCTTGGGGGTACTTCGGCCTTTTATGTCCTGAGATTTTTCGCGGGGGCTTAGTCCTTGATCGGCATCCCCTGGATCACGCCGATGCTGAGGTCGTGCTCGATCTGTGTGATGGGCGAGCCTGCGAGCGCCTTTGCGGCAACCGCAAGGATCACCGCCGCCGCCTTCTGCTGCTTGCTAAGCTCCTGAATGTCCATGTCGTCCTCCAAGCTAAACTGATGCGTCCGCGATATGATGTCGCGGCCAGGGCAGGCGGTCACGTAGCCATCTTCATGGCCCACCTGCCGATGCGTCTTGATCTCGATCAGGTTCGGCAGCTCTGTGCGCCCGACATGGGCGAAGTAGCGGTTGATCGCGGGCAGCCACGGATCGATGTTGACGAAGGGCGGAGCCTCGAAGTTGCCCATCAGCACGAAGCCCCAGCCGACCGTGTTATGGCCCCTGGTGTGCGCCCCCGTCCGGTTGTAGCCCCGCCCCTCAGCGACGCAGAGCACGCCGCCCGGCATCAGGAAGCCGCCGTGGTTGTAGGGCCAGTCCTTACCGAGGTCGGGCCGCACCACCTGCATCGCACGGCACTTAACCTCGATCTCGGCCAGCGTCTCCCAAACTTCCGGCGTGGCGTCACGATCCACAGCGACCGAGTGGTGCAGGTCTAGTTCAGTCTTGCGCAGGTAGATGTCCACGCCGCTGCGGTCTGTGGTGTAGCCCTTGCGCGGCAACGAGGTATCAGCGCCCCAGTCGACGCGGTTCAAATACAAAACATCAGGCAGAAGCTGCATGTTCGCCTCTTGTCTCACGCAGTGCAGCTCGGTTCCGCCTCATTCGTTCACGACCACGCTTTCTCTGACACGCTCGGCAGTAACGCCTTCCCCCGTAAAGAATAGTGTTCTCTTCGTCATATGGGTGCTCTTGTGGGCAATGCGTTATCGCCTGTTCGTGGTGTCGCCCTTTCTTGACCTTATCCCACTGATTGTCGCTATTCGTGCCCGCGAAGAGGTGCTGAGGATTCATGCAAGGCGGGTTGTCGCAGTGGTGTAACACATGAGGTTTCTTTGGGGATGGCTCACCATAATGAAGTAGAAAACTGAAGCGGTGCGCCTTCATTTTGCGCTGCGAGTTATCAGCTTCGCTCCCCACGCTGATCTGTCCGTAGCCGTACTTGTCTCTCGTGCCAACCCAAATCCAGCAATCGCTAGGATTATCGGGGATGACCACCTTCTCCCAGAAGCGTTCATAGACCGGCTGGGGGTCTTGCCCATATTGGCCCTTGCGGAGCATTGACGGGAATCTCTTGGCCGGAGTAGGCTGGGGACGCATGGGAGCTAGACCTCCTGTGCCATGTGGCCGGTCGTTTACCGCGACGCGGCCACGTTCTTGTAGTACTGCGTTCATTCTACCACATCTCCGAGGTAGGGCACGTCGGTGAGGATCTCGCTCACCACCACCACCACCGCGCCCAGGCCAGCCACAGCGCCATGCCTGCGAAGACGTAGGCCGCGAACAGCAGCTCGGCCGGGCCGGGCTCGGGGTCGCGCAGCAGTTCGGCGACCTGGCGCTCGGCTAGCTTATTGAGGGTCGTCATGGCTTGCCGTTCCTTTCTACAATCCGCCGTTGTCCAGCTCGGCGAGGACACTCTCCTCGTCCGGCTCCAAGTCTCGCTCTCTGCGGTGTTGGTGAATGGCATGTCTGAGGCTAGCGCGGTTGAGCCGAGCGAGGGCATCGAGCGCCTTGGTCATTCCGTCGAGCTTCCCATTCATCCTCCAGAGGAGGAACGAGGCCACGGCCACGGGGAACCCTACGGTGCTGATGAACTGCGCGATGTCCTCCATGCTGACTCCTTTCACTAGACCACCATCATGTTGCCCGAACCGAGCGCGACGCCAGTGCGGATCGCCGCCGGCAAGTCGCTCACCGAAACAATCGCCACGCCCAACGCTGATACGTTCGCGCCCGCCCCGTTGGTGGACACGACGCGGTGCCCAGCTTCCAGCGCATCCACAATCGCCTGCGTCCATGCGCCACCGTCCGGCGGATCGGGGTAGACCAGCATGTCGGTCTTGAAGCTGTCGTGGCCAATGTTTACGAGCTGGACTTCGGAGACGTTCGCGCCCTCGATGAGCCGCGCCCAGTTATCCACCGTTTTGGTGCCGGTGGTGGCTTCATTCCAGATGCGGTAGATAGCGCCGGCAATGTCGCCGCTAGGCGAAGCCGTCGAGAGGCCGGAGGTCTGCTGCGCGTTCCGCGCCCCGGCGCAGTTGTAGGTCGTCGCGTCGTCGGGTGTGCCAGGATAGTCATCCCAGCGAGCGAAGTCGCCTGCCCCTGCGGCCCCCGCTGAGCAGTCCGCCTGGTCGCTGTAGTCGTCCTCGGAGGTGTTGGCGTTGGGGTTCAGCAGATACACCCCTACGTCCGTATCGGGCTGGTCGTCAGCGTCGCCCTCGAACGAGGCGGCGTAGTCGTAGTAGTGGATGACGCCCGCTTCAGTCTGGGTGCCGAAGACCGCGACCGCACGCGAGTCCAGCTTCGTCGTGTTCGCCGCCTGCGCGTCCTGAACGCCGTCGATGTAGAGCGTTACATTCGCACCGTCATAGGCCAGGGCCACGGTGAAGGTTTGCGAGGTATTGATCTGGATGCTTCCAGTGACCGTACCGCCGCTAGTGACTTTGATGGTGAACGTGCTATCGTCAACACGCTCACGGAAGACACGGTAAGTACCCCAGCGTATCAGCTCCTTACTTGCATCCGTAATTGTGCCTTCCACACGAAGGCCGCGATGAACGATGTCGCAACGAGCGGGCGAGCCGCTGTAGGCGGGTAGGTCTTGGCACATGACAGTCGCGCCCGAACTGCCCACATGTAGCCACTTACCGCCGCTGGGTGGCGATGCGCCTTCATCTGTAGTGGCAACGATGGTGACGGTGACAAGGTTAGTGGAGGCATCGTATGTCTTGACGTGCTCAAACACCGTTTCCAGGACGGAGATGACCTTACGAGTCACCGGCTGGCCTCGCCATCAGCGCCCGCCGCAAGCCCGACAGTAGCAATACGAGCGGCATCATCGCCGCCGTGCCCTTGCGGTTCCCGTCGTCGTCGTAGGCTTCCGTGACAGCGAGCCGCTCTCCGGCTTGCCCTTGGGTGAAGTTGGCCCAGGCGTTCGCCTTGCTCAGCCCGTAGTCCCCTTCGCTGGTGACGGGATCGAAGCCTCGTGCGAAGATTCCCCCCGCTGGGAGATTGCGCGACTGCGGATACCTCGCCGAGATCGCGTTGAGGGCTGCCAGGGCAATCGGGGCCAGCCGCCCCATGCTCATCCCCTCTGGTAGCAGATGGATGAGCATGGTATTCTGGTGAACCTCAGACCAGTGGGCATGAGCGAACTCGCCCGTGAGCTTCCCGTCATCATCGACGCCCACGAACGCCACGTTGCCGTCGCCCTCCCAGAACGCCGCTACGTTGTCGTCCAGCGGCAGGTAGGGCGGGTTAGGCAGCTCGGCCGCCAGCTCGCGGATGGTGGGGATGTCGCCACGGTCGGCGGGGCGGGGAAGCATTAGTCACTCACCGCGTTCACTGCGTAGAGCAGTTTCACGGCCAGCAAGCGGGCGTCCTCGGTCATGTCGTCGTTGCCGTCGGACACGTCGCGGAACACGCGAATGAACAGCATCTCTGGGGTGCTCGCTGTGCCACCTGGCGTGATGTTTCCAGTTGCCGCGGTGACCAGCACCTCTCCCGCCGCACTCTGAGCGTCGTCGGTGACAACGACGGCTGTTCCCCATGCCGTGTCGATAGCATCGTTGTCGTCGGCGGACATCAGTTGGATCGCCCACGCTACCCCGTCCGTATCCGTCGCGGTCGTTGTCCAGTAGAAGATCGCAGTGAGCACGCCGCCGTCATAGTTTGCGGGCATTGCAATCGGCCCCCAGAAGGCGAACTCATCTGCGCCATCGTCGAAGTCCAGTACCCAGTAGTCTACGTCATTCGTCCCGGCTTCGATCACAACCGCCCCAGCGCAGCCAGCGGTCGTCGCCGGCGTCCCGCCTTGGGCCAAGAGCAGGATGGTGCGCTTGGGCACAACCCAGGCCGCGTCCGTGCCATCGGAGCCGAGAACCGCGCCGGCCGCGCCTACGGTAAGCTCGGCCCACTTCGGCGTAGAGTTGCCGTAAATCAGCGAGCCCCGCGTCACGCCATCGGCTACGGAGTCCGAGTGAACGGAGCCGTCCAGGAGGTCGTGGGTGATAGTCCCCCCGGCCACGTTGTAGGCGGTGATGTAGGAGTTCGTGAGCACCTTGGTGTCTTCAACGACGGCGGCGTTCTGCGCCCATTGGAAGTTTACGTTGCCCGCCGTAGAGCTGTTGACGACTGTGCCCTCGATCACCAGCACCCAGTCCTCAGTAGAGACACCGGTTAGCTCTGTCTCGGTATCGCCCAACGCCCGCTTCATCTCGTTGCGGGCCAGGTCGTCCACGCCCTTCACGTAGAACTTGCGCCAGTACACCCCGGTTGCGCTGGCGGGGACGGTGATCTTCCACTTGAAGTCGCTGTCTGCCTTGATGGCAATGTAGGCTGTGATACGGAAGTTCCACGTCTCATTCGCGCCGATGGCGAACAGCAGGTCGTCGTCGTTCTGGAGCGCGCTGCTGTCGTTCACCGTTTCGTCCGAGGTCTTGATCGCTGTCACGGTAGAGGCGCTGCCAAAGCCTGAGATGGAGTGGATGTGGAGCGGGTCGGCGTTGGAGCCGTCAACCAGCGCGGTAAGTACCTGAGAACTAACGACCGAGGCTCCGTTCGTGTCCAGGGCGATGTTGTAGATGACGCGGAGGACAGTGTTGCCCGTAAGCGTCAGGCTCTCGCCTGTATCTGTCAGAATGTTCTTCGTCGCCGCCGCGTTCTGGTTGTGCCGGATCGTGATCGTGTCGCCAGCATCGGCCATGAGGTAGATAACCGCCCCGTCCGCGTCGCTGGGACCGGGGATGCCACTGGTGACGATGCCGTCTAGGTCGTCTGTCGTGCCGGTCTGAGCGGCAATGATGACAAAGCGCGTAACAGGAGTGATGTCACCTGAGGAGATGGTCAGCGTGGCCTTGTCTGCCGTGCTGATGGTGCTCCAATTGACGCCGATATGCTGTTCTGGCATTACGCCCCCGTCACGTTGAGGCCAATCTGGTTCAGCGTGGCATCTCCAACGACAGCGTTAACTGAGTTCAGCGCGACGACATGCCCCGTTGAGCCACCAGCGATACGAATATCACCACTTGGACAGTTGTTTCCGCCGATGACAGAATTGTTGCCAGCGGTCAGGTGGATGGCGTTCGTGCTGGTACCCCGTATGAGGTTTCCCAATACAGAGTGTCCGCCTGTCGAGATGTCGATGATGTCTGTCCGTGTCGAGTTGGCATCCAGCCGGTTGTTCTCGATCATCACCTTGCCGCCAGACACGTTGATCATGGCGGCGGCAGTAGCCTGTCCCGTTGGCACGATGAAGGAATTGCCAGATATGAGGGCTATCGCATTTGATATGTCTATGGCGAACGGGGCGTTTGCGCCAGCTTGAGCGATGCTGTTGCCCACGATGGAGAAGGTGGTTTCGCGGGCAGAGCCGCCATCATCTAGCCATCCATCGCCGCAGTTTGTGGTTCCGTAACAGCCCGTGATTACAACATTGGGGCGCGGGAAGAACTCCGAAGCTGTGGCAGGATGACGATTGAAGATAGCCGCCCCTGACGACGCAGCGCCGAGAAACCCACAGTTTTGAATAATGGCAAACCGAGGCGCGTCTATCTCGATCTGCCCTACGGCTGCATCAGGAAGTCCCTGAAATATGCAGTTGATAATATGCGCCCTTGCGGAAGTTGAGCGGCCAATAGCAAGGCCGCTGCCACTCGTTGAGGAAAAATCGATGTTCCAAACCATTGTGTATCCCGCGAGAGTCTGTATCGGCGGCGCACTTGCACTAGTAGGCGCATTAGCGACCGTTGCATTTCCTACGAATGTATCCGCCGCCATCAGAAACTGGAAAAAGGCAGTCGTGCCGAAGTCGAGAATCGTAGCCTTGCGAGACTGCCCCATGATCTCAGTGCCCGTAGCGAACGTGACGTTCTGGTCGCTGACATCCCACGTCCCGTCCAGCAGCAGGATGCGCCGCGCACCAGCGTCTATCACGGCCTGGATCAAGGCCGCGTCGCTACTGCCCGTAGGAGTCATGATCTTGTCCCAGCCAATGCTGCGGTAGAGCACATCCGTACCGTCCGAGCCGAGGAAGAACTGGTCTGTGCCCAGGACAAGCTCGGCCCACTTCGGCGTGGAGTTGCCGACGGGGACTGAGCCGCGTGTCACGGCTGCTGCTAAGGTGTCGCCATGGGTAGTGCTTAGGAGGTCGTGGGCCGGGAGGTCACCAACGACGTTAACGTGCCCCACAGGGGAGCCTACGTCAGCTACCGCAATCTGGGTAATCGAACCGTCGTCGTCCATTGAGAGGTTGTGCTGAGCGACGTTACCCGTGCCGTTGCCCCAGTTGTTGTACTCGTTACCGGAGGCGCAGTCGCGGAAGATGTTACCGGCAATGATGCTGCCACGTACATAGTCTCCGGCCGGGCCGTTGATCCCATAAGCCGAGGCGGACTGTGCTACACACGAGAATGTGTTGTCTTGGATGCTGAGCGCAAAGCATAGGCCAGAGGCGTTCATGGATGAGAAGTCGATGCCCGCACTCGTCGCGCCAATACTCAAGAACGTGTTGTCGTCCATGCTCAGTTGGGCTTGGATGTTCGTACCCGCCGGGAAATTGATGCCGATAGAGGAAGAACCGTGGACGAAACGATTGTGGCTGATACTAGCATTCGTCTCGTTGGAGTTGCCTGTGATGGTAAGGGCCGCTGTCGTGAAGCCCAAAAAGACGTTGTGTTCTATCTCAAAGAGTGCAGCATTGGTAATCGTGATCATCGTAGCCGCATTCTCGAACAGATTGTGGGTGATCTTGGCATCGCCCGCCGACCCATCCAAATCCAATTGAACTGCCGCAGTGCCTGTGAATCTGCACCAGGAAACCCACGCCTCTTTGTTGTCTAGGCCTTGGAAGCGGATACCTTTCGCGCTTGCATCGTTTGTCTCGATAAGACAGCGAGTGATGCGTACCGCAGCGCCACCCTCCACGTCGATAGCGATAAGAGAATCAGTCAAAGTCGAGATGCTTAGGTGTTCCAGGGAAAATATCGGGTCGGTGCCAGAGCCAGCGCCTTCACCATTGATGTTCACTGTGTTATTCGTGCCGTCGGTGATGAACCCAGAACTGCCGTCAGACGTGCCGAGCCAGCGATGTATCTGTGTGTTGCCACCCGTGGCCATCTCTAGCGTGCCAGTGAGGGTATGCTCTCCGCACACAAAGAAGGTGGTGCCCTGGCCGGCAGTGGTGCGGTTGTTCTTAGCATGAAGGGCAGCAGCAATGGGCTCGCTGTATTTCTTGAACGTGTGGGAGGTTCCGGGGATGGAGACGGTCGCACCCTCGGTGCCCGTGTAACCAGAGTCCACTAGGTAGTCGTAGCAGAAGCCCAGTCCGCCATGCGCGGCGAGCGTGATGTCAATCTCGTCCTCGCCCTCGGTCGTGCCCTCGGCCAGCGTCCAAGCCGTGCCAGTGCCGTCCAGGAAGTTCAGCCTCGGCCTGCGCCCTACCTCAGTCGCGCCGCTGTTGTGGCGCACGGCGATGTGGGGCCGGAGGGCGTCGTTGCCCTCGAAGAAGTGCTCAGGCGCGTGGTGCGAGGCGATAGAGAGAGCACGCTGGACAACCTCTTCTTGGCCGGCCAAGCGGCTTTTTAGCGCCGCCAATTCAGCGGTGAGCTCTCTGGGTGTTAGCTCAGTGGTCATACCGATTGCGGACTCGCAATGTCCTCTCCTAGCTGTTCGAGCTGCACGCCTTCGTCCACCCATTCGTCTTCGGGTATCTCGATGGAGGAGATGTAGGGCGCGACGGCATCCTGGCTCGCGTCCTGGATGGAGACGGCGACGTGCAGGATGCGCCCGTGGCCCTCGATGTCCTCCACGATCACGGGGAAGGGGGTGTGCGGGCCGGACTTCTTCCAGGCGTTGTCGTTGTCCCACCTGTAGTAGATGTCCGCGCCGTCGTCTTTCTGGAGGTACTCGCCGTTCACCACCAGTTTCTTGACGCTCTTGAGGTTCGACGCCAGCCCGAAGTTGTGGCCTGAGCAGGCGAGGACGTGGGGGATTGTCGTGCTGTTCGTCACCGGCCAGGTGATGCGGGCAGGGTCGCCGGTCGGCCCGATGGCGACGTGGTAGAAGCCCCTGTGCGTCGCCGCCCAGAGCGTCTGCCTGCCGACGCTGTTCTTCGCTGTTGTCCTGCCGACGACGAGCTGGTCTATCTGAGCCGAGGTCAGCGTCCAGACATCCTGGTAGACCAGCCGCTCCCCCGCCCAGCTACCGACCAGTATCTTCGGCAACGCGCCGGCCAGCATCTGGCCCGTCCAGCGCATGTTCGCCTGCGTGGTGTCGAGGGGCGGGCGGTAGGGGATGATAGCAATGCGCCAGGCTGTGAGGCTCGTGGTCGCGCCTGAGCCCTGCAACCTTAGCCCATACTTCCCCGACACGCTGTTCACCGTAGTCGTCGTCCAGGAGCCGTCTGCGTAGATGTCTGTTCCTGCGTCGAAGGCGACAAGGCCGCTCCTCAAGCCCCCGCCCGTGGAGTCCAGTACCAGGTTGTTGCTGATGGCCGCGAAGCTGTTGGAGCCGGGCGTGTCTGAGTAGGCCAGCCTCCAGATCGTTGCGGAGCCGGTCGTCGCCACTGCCACGTCTATCCACACGCCCCAGAACGGCTCGTCCGCGAGGATGTAGAGGTAGTTGTCGTTCGCGCCCATGTCGGTCAGGGCGACGACCGTGGAGTGCTTGTGGTCGGTAGCGTTGGTGGTGGCGTCCACCCAAGTCGGCCCGCCCGCGCCCCCGTCCAGGTCCACGACGGTGAAGACCTTGTTGATCGGCGCCACCGTGCGGTTCGTGCCCGGCTTCAGCGCGAGGTAGACGTACTCATCGTCCGCTACGAGCGTCTGGATACGGCCAAAGGGTGTGTCGCGGTCGATGGTGTTGAAGCGGAGCGGCCGCTGCTGCGACTGTGCGCCGAAGGTGAGGACGAGCAGGCCCTCGTTCTCCGTCGGGTAGTAGATGCGGCCCCTACCGTCCATCGAGCCGCCCTTGCCGTTGTCTGGGTGGGGGGCAACGAACGCCGTGAGGTTGTCGAAGCGGGCCTGGAAGGGCGAGGGGTTGTAGCGGAACACGCCCTGTCCTGTGAGCACGAGGGGCGAGCCGCCGAAGTCCAGCCCCTTATTCACGGGATAGCTCGGCGTGCCCACCTCGATAGCCACGCCCCAGTTGGAGTCCACCCCAGGGTCGGTGTCCAGGGTCAGCTTAGAGACGGTGCTGCCGGCCGAGCGCCAGAGGTCGCCGCCGACGAGGAAGAGGTGGTCGGCCTTGGCGTCATGCCCCGACCGGCTGTAGCTGCTCGCCTTGTTCCGCTGCTCGATGGCATCTTCGGACGAGCCGTTGCAGAAGAAGGCCATCTCCGTCGTGCCGTCCGACTCGCGGTAGAGCACGCCGTCGGTGTAGCCGGCGGAGGTGTTCTGGTTCTCTAGTGTCTCGGAGTCGTTCTGGATGCGGATGACGTATCGCTGCGTGTTGTTCCTGCCAGCGACAAGGATAATGGGCTGGTTCGGAGTGGAGTTATCGACCCACTCGAACATCGCCGTGGCCTCGCCGTCGATGCCTGTGGACGAGGAGAGCTTGTCCATGATGTTGGAGACGGTGGCCCTGCCTCGTCCACGGCAGTCCATGTTGAACGACCAGTGGTGTCTATCTTCCCCGACATTGATTGCGTCGCCGTATCCCTCAGCGCCGCCACGGAAGAGCAGGATAGCTGGCTGTACCATCTCATCGCCTCTTCGCGTGTCTGCATCTCAGCTTGACTGAGGAGACGTTCACATCCCCCGCCCTCGTCTTGTTGGCTGTGGCCTTCAGGCACTCTTTTAAGGGCAGCAAATTACGGTACAGCTCATACGCTCTGTCCAGCGCCCCGCGCTTGTCCCTGGTCGCGGGGTTCCCAGCCGAGGCCAGCTCCAGCACGGAGTCGTTTATGACGAAGTTGTGCGGCGTCTGGGCGCTGTCGTGCTGGAAGTTAAACACGGGGCAGCACGTGCTCCCTAACGCCTCTATCTACGTGGCTCCGCATCTCGTCGTACTGGCCCTGGTAGCCCGCCCAGTCCGCCATCGCCTTCAGCAACTCCGGCCCCCAGCGCTTATCGTCCGCGTAGCCCCTGAGCAGGTGCATCGTTGCGGCCGCCGCAACGTGCTCCTTGGGTATCCCTGTGGTGTCAGTGTCCGCTGTCATGGCCGTGCCCTTGGTGAACTCCTCGTACCAGAGCGAGTGCCCTCCTACGGACTGATTGAGCTCTAGCTGCCACAGTCCTGAGCCAAGCGGGTCGATCGTGTGGCCGATGTAGCGCCGGTCGGATTCGCCTCGCCTGTGCCAGTCATTGCTGATGCGATAGAAGACCCTGCCGATACGGTCAGCCTCGATACGATCTGGGAACGTGAACTGGCGAGCGCCGGCCTTGCGAAACTGGATGTTCGACCAGTAGCTGTCGCCGTCAGCCTCAGCATTGCCGATACGGACTTCGACCAGCCCGCAGTCATCAGGGATAAGCGTGTTGGGATTCGAGAGGATCGTCGGCTCCTGCTC
>SDBV01009513.1_pt1 | contig 12909 bp, 14 predicted proteins | sample 2277081 | NCBI WGS metagenome assembly SDBV01 (sample SAMN10402039, study PRJNA504765) | marine sediment metagenome | isolation source: marine sediment core GS10_PC15, 223 cmbsf | place: Arctic Ocean: Southern Knipovich Ridge | collected 2010
GGTTCGATATTGTTATTTTTTATAATACTTTTTAATGTGTGCAAATCATGATTGCTGAAGAATGTGACGGCGAAGCCTTTCCTTCCCATTCTCGCGGTTCGGCCGGTCCTATGCGTGTATGCCAGCGGGCTGTCCGGGAAATCATAATTAATCACGTGTGTTACATAGCTGAAATCAAGACCGACAAGCATCACAGGCCCTGGTGATGCTTCCAGTGCAAGGTCGACGGCGGAGATGCCCACGGAGCCAAGAGGGCGGACCAGCTTGGGTTTTAGGTGCGAAGCGGACAATCGGTCGAAAAGGGCACAGTGGGCGAAGTCAGAAAGTATAAAGCGCTTGTCAAAGGTCGTTGGTCTTAGGGTTGATGGGTGCGAAGTAAGGTCGCATACCAGCTTCAAGGGTCGGTCACCATGACCGATAAAATCCAGAGCGTTGGCCAGCTGGGCTTCGAGAACCAGAACGGCGTCCGGAATGATTCCTGCGGCTGTCAGAACCGGCAAAGCAGTGTCAACTGTCAGCAGAAAATAGCGGTCTCTGAAATGGGCCATCAAAGGCAGCGCGTGTTCTAGAGATTCACCAGCACCTACCACGAGAATCGGCTTGTTGGTTTCGATGATTGGTTTGGCGAGATCGCACCAGTATCGCGACAGATTCGAGAATACATTTTTCAACCACAATCTGCCCATGTGCATGAGGGTCATGCGGTTTTGCCAGTGCTGCTGTACATGGGTCTCGCAATCGGCGATAAGTGAATCGTACATATCCTGATTCAGGCTGTAGCCACCCGTCAATGGTAGAGGCACCACTCGGCGAAACTTGTGTGGGCCAAGTCGTTCTATCGCATCGAGGAGCTGGCCTGGGTCCGTCGTGCGGAGGAAACTGATCTTTGTATGGCCGACCAAGTGCGGCTCGGCGAACTCCAGGGAAAGTGCCATCAGCCGTTCATCGGTTTCCAGACAGATAACATGACAGCTCGCCGGCATCGTCTCCAACAACGTATCGATGCCATAAAACAACAACGGCGACGGCACGATGATCAGGCTCTCGGGTTGGATTGTTGCGTTTTTAACTGCGGCTGCTGGACGCGCCATGGGTGCGCGTTGTGAATAAAGATGCCGATTTCGATAAGTAACCGTGTACCCGCGGCCGGTATGTTCCAACCGCGGGGGAGGTTCGGTCATATCTATTGGCTGAGAAACATCTCAGCGAAGGTCTCGGTGAAATTATCAACAAACTCGTCGGACGAAAGTATATGGCTATTCAGATCCTGCTCGATGTTCTGCTGAGCGATGTATGGGTAATAGTCTCCAAGAAACTCGACCTCTTCCTCGGGAAGTGTCGTGCTCTCGGCGAGCTGAAACACTCCGACGCTATCGTTCAGCACGATCGGCTCCGAAATGTCACCGTCTTTGAGGCCAAAGAGCAATGTTAGCAGGGTTTCGTCGTAGGCTGCACCATTCAGATCGGTCGAATCGTCAGCGCTTTTCACGGGGCTGAAAAAGTAGACATTTCCATAATTGATCGGGAAGCTGTCAGTCCTTTTTACCTCTATTCCATATTGGCTTGCCGCCTCCGCGAACGAGATGTCAGCGGAGGATGCTACGTAAGCTTCGGCATTGGCGAGCAGGTAGTCCTCGATGCGGCCCCTTTCAAACCTTTGCATATACGATCTAATCGAGTCGAGGGTGGCCGAATCCTCTATGTCGGGATCGGTTGGTGTTTCGTCTGCCCGGTAAATAACCCAACCGAAGCTTGTCTCGAATACACCACTCACTTCATCCTTTTGCAGCAGGAAGAGAGCCTCGAGCTCCGCGGGATTGGCGAAATCTGCGGCAAGGGCGTTGTACTCCTGCCAACCCATGTCACCGCCCTCTTCGGAGAACGCATCTGAAGAGAAGTTTCTTGCCTGATCCTCAAAACTAGCAATTCCGTTAACGATCTGCAGGCGAACAGCCTCGGCCTCTTTTCTGGATGATTTTACGGTGATTCTGCTGACCTTGATTCTTCTGAATTGTGCGGCCTTCTCGTTTGCGTAGTTTTTAACTTCGTCCGCTGGGTAATCGGCATATCCAAAAAGCACATAGTCGAAAGAACGTTCTTCCGCCGCCATCTCCTTCAAGAACTCGGATTCTTTCGAACTGTACATGCCGTAATGAAGGACATCTTGGAGATAAAGTTGCTGTGTATATTCTTCCCGATAGCGCTGCCGATACTTGTAGCGCTCAGAATTCGATGTGCCGTTGTACCGCTCTTCGCTGAAGACACCGTTTTCCATGTACGGTCCGGTAGTCAGCAAAATTTGGTCTAGTTGATTGTCGGATACGAATATGCCGGCCCTCTCGGCTTGCAGCAGCATCGCTGTGCGGACGACCGTTCGGTCGTAGGCGCCTTTCCAGACTTGATACGCCTGATACTCGTAGTTCTGCGAGGAGGAGTCTTGAATCTGATCGTACAGGATTTCCGTTTGTCGCGAAAGGTAATTCCCAGGAATGTACTCGATCTCTTCTCCGGCATAGTTGCCGAAAATGATAGGTTTATTTGAACCGATGCCTCCGACCAATGGGCCGCCGACAAAAGCTACCACAATGATGACCAAAAGCCCAACCGATCCGGCGTACATAAGAGGATGTCGCTTCCTACGCTCCGCAGGAAGGGTTTTATCCAAGTTTATTTTCTTGTCAGTTTTCAGGCGCCTTTCTTTTCGTGAAGCCATGCAGATTCCTCGCTCATGATGTGAAGTCGAACATACCATGACGGCTTTCGAGTGTCAATTCGCCTCAAATTGTGCTTCGATAGATCTTGACATCATTACACCCTCTGTTTATAGTAGCTGTGCATTTTAGGGGGCGTAGCGAAGCTGGTTATCGCGTCGGCCTGTCAAGCCGAAGACCGCGGGTTCGATCCCCGTCGCTCCCGTAAAATCCCTTTAAAAGGGCTTTTTTCCTGTACGCAGATAAATAGCTACGGGCTGTAGCGCAGGGGCTAGCGCGCTCGGTTCGGGACCGAGAGGTCGGCGGTTCAAATCCGCCCAGCCCGAGACTGGCATCGAATCGGTTTTTCCGATAAGGTGCCTTTTTTTTGGTGCGGATCGATCGGGCGTTCAGAAGTCGGGCGGTACTACCGAAGGAGCTATTGTGATCCAGAACCGATCGGTGGTCACCGGAACAATCTACACATCAATGTTTTTCCTCGGAATCGTAATCGCGGTGGTTGGCGCTGCTGCTCGGAATATCGGTTTGTCGACCTCCCAAATCGGAATACTTGTGTCGGCGCAAAATATCGGATTTATGGTTGGAGTGCTGACCGCGAGTGCCCTTGCCGATTCAATGCAGAAAACTAGAATCATGTTGATCGGGAGCGTCATGCTCATGACATCATTTGCGTTCTTTTACGCCTTTGATCCCTTTGGCATTAATGTGGCGGTAATGCTTGTGATGGGAATTGGCATCGGCACTTACGAGGGCACGTCGGACTCTGTGTTGTTGGATATGTACGACAAGAACGAGAGCCTCTATATCAATATAAATCACATGTTTGTAACCATCGGATCACTAATTGTCACGGTATATTTGGTTTTCCTTCAGATGAATTGGCGGAACTCGATGATCCAGGCGGCTGCGGCTGTGCTTGTGCTTGCCGTACTGTTCCGGTTCTCCGGTATAGATTCTAGTAGACAACCTGCATCTCGGCTCAGATCCCGTCTCGCTCAGTTGACCGGAAGACCGGTGTTTGCAATTTGTTTTGTTCTGCTTTTCATTTCTGTAGGGACTCAGCTGACCATCATGAGTATCACCACGACCTATCTCATGGAGCACCGTGGGCACGATCAGATCACATCCAAGATCGTCGCGGTGCTCTATCTGAGTGGCGTGGGATTAGGCAGAATTCTGATCGGATATCTCACGAGAAAGGGGAGGATTTATCGGACACTTGCAGTACTGTTTCCCCTAAACGCAGTTATTTCCTTTCTGTATTTTGGGTTCAACACAGGCCCTGGCGTTTACGGTCTTGCGATACTGCTCGGTCTTTCTTTGTCCGGTGTCTTGCCCCTGACAATCGCGACGGTCGGTCTCGTGTATAGAGAGGTGTCGGGGACCGCAATCGGTCTGATGAAACTCGCTATTCCTTTAGGCGGCATCTTAGTTCCCCTGGTACTTGCCGCGACAGCTACGATCTTGCCTCTCCCAATGGCCTTGATGTTGGTCCCGTTGCTGTTTCTTGCAGGAACCGTACTCACCGTTACAGCGCGTAGGCATCTGGCTACGATGAATACATATTGAGATGAACAGCCGATGATCTACTTACACACATCAAGTTTTTCAGTGGTTCAACCGACTATCAGAAGGAGAAGATGAAGACATCCATTATCACCGCAGCCATCATTTTGTGCTTCTCGAGTAGTAGTGTCGCCGAAAGTCAGTATTACGATGTTGCAAAAAATGACACATTGTGGTCGATCTCACGACAATTCAGTATCAGTACAGATGAGCTCAGAGAGGCCAACCAGATCGATGACGATAGGATGCTGCAGGTTGGGATGCGGCTTCTTATTCCTTCGACTTATTCGGTGGAAAAAGGAGATACCCTTTGGGGTATCGCTCAGAAGCACCAGACATCGGTACAGGTTCTGCGCGAACTCAACGATCTGGCGGACGATGGCATCCACATAGGTGACGTTCTCCTGGTTCCTGCCCTGTCAGACCTAGTACAGGACTCAGTCCAACCAGAACCCGATGAAAGTGTGGCGTCAACGCCGAGTACAGATGTCGCTGAGACTTCCGTCGTGAACACTGTCGATCCGCCATACTGGCCACATAGCGGGGAGCGTAATCTAAGATCTGGCAAGTTGTCCGGTACCGAATTTGTCGGTAGCCAGGGTGATGACGTCATAACGATTGTGAGCGGCGAGGTTGTGTGGAGTGCGCCTAATCGAGGCTACGGCAATGTGATAATAATCGAATCGGTAGATAACTATCTCTACCTCTACACAGGGCTCGCATCCACTCTCGTCCGTCTGGGCGAAAGGGTGAGTGCTGGTGCCAAGATCGCAGAGCTGGGCGTGGATCCTCACACCGGACAGGCCAAGCTACTTTTCTCGGTTTACAAGAACGGCAAGCTGGTTGATCCATCCTTGGCACCTCGAGGTTGATTTGGGTGCCAATGGGGCGTAGTATAATCGCCAAAGGTGACGAAGAAGCGTAGAATCGCCCGCGCATGTAAAAAGAGATAAGTAGTGAAGAGAGTAAGTAATTCGGACATAGATCCTCTTTCCATATACCTCAAGCAGATATCACAGTACCCGCTTCTCTCGGCGGGAGAGGAGTATAGCTTGGGCGAACAGATCCGAAGCTTGAGGGACTCACTCGAGGAGAGTTGCGAAGGACAGAAGAAATCGAAAAAAAACGGCAAACGGACGGAAGACCTCAAGCGTGATCTTGCGGCGTTCAAGAACTCCTTGATACGCGCAAATTTGAGACTCGTTGTGGCCATCGCAAAGAAGTATCAGTACAGAGGCATGTTGCTTCTCGACTTGATTGATGAGGGGAATATTGGGCTCATCGAGGCAGTTGAACGTTTTGACTATTCTCGTGGCTGTCGGTTTTCGACGTACGGCACTTGGTGGATTCGACAGGCGATAATAAAGTCTCTCGCGGACAAAGGCCGTGTTATTCGGATTCCAGTCCACATGCTAAATACGATCAAGAAGTGCTACTACGTCGCGAAGTATTTGACCCAGGAATACGGAAGAGATCCGACTCTCGCCGAGATCGCATCCTACATGAATCTGTCGGTTGAAAAAGTCGAAGAGATAAGCGGGTTTTCACAGGACACGGCGTCTCTCGACACGACAGTCGACTCACAGGAAACGACCCGGCTAACAGAGTTGATCCGAGATGATAGATCCGAGCAGCCCTTCGAAACCGTTTTTAAAATCGCCCTCCACGAAACCATTGAGAACGTTCTCCAACAACTTACTAAACGGGAACAGAAGATAATACAGTTGCGTTTTGGTCTGATGGGGGAGGGGCCGTGTACCCTTCAGGAGACCGGTGAGTTCCTTGGCATCACTCGGGAAAGGGTGCGGCAGATCCAAGAAAAAGCAATCGCCAAGCTGCGACACCTCACTGAAATTGAGGATCTCCATGATCTTCTTTAAGCTGACGATGAGCTAATATCGCCGCCAGACTATCAGAGAATGCCCCAGGGTATTTGCGAACGATTCGTTCTGCATCATCAAGAGTATCGAGATCCATGAGTTCCGGACCAATGTACGGTCGGATAGAAAGGCATCGGGCCGCGGTAATGGTATTCGAGAACACGGCTTTGGTGGACCACGGCATGCGGGCAACCCACGCGCCGTCATAAGCATCCCGGGAGATTCCTATCGAGTAGTATCCGCCATCGTGTGTGGGTCCTATCACCATGTCATGAGAGCCTAAAGCCTCAAGATAGACAGCAATTATCTGGGAGGTAAGCCCTGGAATGTCCGTGCCACAGAGAAGAACGTATTCGTAGCCGCCCGCGAACAGATGAGAGAATGCATTGTCCATTCGTTCTCCGAGATCGGAACCTTGTTGGAGTGCAACGTTTTGCCATGGCAGCGAAACATCCCCAGGCTCCTCGGACACAAAAATCTTCAGTTCGGCTTTGACACTGGAGAACTGATACGCGGCGTTCTTTAGCATCAAGCCATAGATGCTGGTGGCCGTTCTGTTCCCGACATCCAGCGCCAAGCGGGTCTTAACTCGACCTGGGATCGGGGGTCTGCAGAAAACCGCGAGGCATCTTTTCATTCTTGATTAGCATCGGGTCGGTAGTAATGGGAGAGCCTCGAAGCCGAAACGCCGAGGCGGTAGGCTAACATCATCGACCAGTTTACCAATGTCCTTCGTATGGCGCCTTCCTTTCGCCAGCGCCTGTCGGGATTGGTGGCGAAAGTCTTTGCAAATCTGATAGCGTATCCATTGTGTTTCAGTCTGCTCATGAAATCCACGTCTTCCATAATTGGCATACTACGGAATCCTCCCACCATAAGGTAGGTTTCTTTCCTAATGAAATGGACCTGATCTCCGTACGGTATTCTAGTAAGCCGAGAACGGATGGTTGCAAACGCCGCCACCGTATTGATGTAGTAGCTGCTGCTTCTGACGTACACATCGAAAGCGCCGGCGTGATGCCGGGAGAGAATCCCCTCAATTTCCACAAGGGATCCTCCGCGCAGTCGGGTGTCGGCATGGAGAAAAACCAGATATGGGGCGGAGGCCAGTTCTGCTCCACGGCTAAGTTGTAAGCCTCTACCTGGAGGTGTGACACATGTTATAATCTTATATGGGTATTGATTCTCGTGTACGTATTCCAGGGTTGATCCTGCTCCACCATCAACAATAAGAACTTCGGCTCGGTCGATGCCGTGCAAGTGGCCGATATTCGCGAGGGTGCCGCAGATAATCGATCTCTCATGAAATACGGGCACGATTATTGAGATTTTCGGTGTGGGTTTCATTGAGGAGACCTCAATGCTCCGCTCGGCCCAAAAACCATGATATTCTATCCAAATACCAGCGGATTCGGCGAAAGGTCGCCTGATTCCGAATTGCGCGGCCTGGATGAGTATATTGGTAGAAAGCCATGTAACACCAGCTTAGTGCGCGTAGGAGGATCACATCCTCCATCATTCCGGTCTTATGCATTAGTTCGTCCAGGTCGATGTCAAGTTGCGAGTGCTTCCTGTATGCACCGAGAAAGCTCCGCCTTGTGGTGTCATCAAACAAATAATCAGTTTTCCAAAGTGTTGTCGTCGAAACCAGAAAGTGTCCGAGGTCCTGGTAACGATGGGAGTTGACTGCTTTCTCCCAGTCGACGAGAAACGCGTCATCGTGATTGACGATGAAGTTACCCGAGTTGACTTCCGTATTGGTTATAGTGAGATCGTCATCCGCAAAAACCGCGGTATTTCGTCCGAAGCGAACTTGCAGCCTGTCGCGGTATTTGAGAAGGGTCTTTTTTTGGCCAATGAGGGGATGGTCATCGAAGCTGCCTAGTAGTCGTTCGCTCTCCAAGATGATGTCGGCCATAGGATCCCTCTGTGATAAGAGCATCGGAGACGGGGCCGTGGCGTGGATCCTTGCAAGAACCCGAGCAGCTCTTGCCGAGTCTCTCGCATAGTCAAGAGAATCGCCAGGAAGATATTCCATGAGAAGTACGCCGTGCCCAAACGGGGCATCCCCATCCACGTTGATTGGTTTCGGGGTGACCCCGGAATCCGCCAGGCACGCAAGTACGCTGTGTTCGTACTCGATCTGACGTTCGAGAGCAAGCTGGCTGCCATGGTTGATTCTGAAAACATAGCGCTCATTGCCATCGCATACCAGGTAGTTTTCGTTGTACTCACCGGCCGCCAAAAACTCGACGGATTTCGGACGCATCCAGCCTTTAGCTTCGAGATATCGAGATATGTCCGCTGGTTCCGATCGAGTGCTCACGGCCAAATAGTATGTTTACCCGCTGTTGCGGTCAAGACAGCACATCATCCGCATCAGACGGTCTTGAGGGTGATCTCGCGCACGGCTTTCTCTTCGTTTACGTGGAAGGCTTTCGTTTGTTTGTCCGCGAGAGACGTGATGACATAGGCAATTTTGGGATCGCTGGCAAGGCGGATGTCTTCCAAAGACATCCGTGCTGGGGTCTCAGGATGGCTGTGGTACACAGCCATCAGTTCCAGCCCTTTACCACGCGCGGTCTTTATGGCCTCGAATTGCTCCGCCGGATCGAACGAAAAATGCTCCGGACTGCTGTCTACGTTAGTCATCTGTACACGCATTTTTGCCCGCCCATCTTTTCCGGCAAGATACCCACAGGCTTCGTTGGGTATCTCCGCGTAAGCCTGGCTAAGTATTTCATCGATAATGTCTTTCGGAATTTCGATCATTTTTCTATCAACACCCGATAGATATCATCTTGAACGTGCAGAACGTCGTGAACCCTATAACCCTGTTCTCTTGCGGTCTTGGGCACGTTTTCTAGAGGTTCGCCTTTTTTGAGCAAAACCTCAAGTTGGTCTCCCCGTTCGAGTCGTTCCAGCGCCAGCTTTGTTTTGACAAACGTCATCGGGCAGTGTTCGTTAGTAATATCGAGTTTCCGGGTCGTCATGTTGTTCCTCTGCTGTATTTAGATAAAGAGAGTTTCTCCGCCTTCGGAGATCTCGAGAAATTTGGACACTCCGATGACCTCTTTCACGCAGGGGTCGAAGTCTTCCTTTGCTAGACCCAGGATATTCATCGACATCTCGCACGCGTAAAAGCTTACCTGTAGGGCCTTGGAAGCTTCGATCAGCTCTTCCAGTGTGGCGACGTTGCGTTTCCTCATCAGCCGCCTCATTATTTTTGGACTGGCACCCGCGAAGTTCAGCCTTCCCATCGGGACATTTTTCAGGCCGCCCTGAAGATAGCCAAACGCTCGCGCGGCGGGACCTTTCCCCGAGAAGGAACGTCCCTTCCTATTTTTGAGCAGATTCAAACCCCAGAAAGTGAAAAAAAGGTTTACTTCGTAATTTACCGCCGCGGAACCAGAGGCGAGGGTGAACGCCGCGACTGCTTTGTCAAAATCCCCGCTGAAACAGATAATCGAAAGTTTCTTCATTGTCAGTCTCCGCCCGGCACGGGAATCTCGCATGCCGGCTGCTCGTACTCGACTAATTCGGTGATGGTGGGCTTGGACCCACAGATAGGGCAGTCGGGATTTCTCTTCAAGTTGACCGTTCGGAAGCCCATGTCGAGAGCATCAAAGAAGAGCAATCGATTTGTCAGAGTATCTCCGACGCCGACTAGGTACTTCAGGGCTTCCGCAGCTTGAATGGTTCCAAGCATACCAGCGATTGCCCCAAAAACCCCCGCTTCGCTGCAGGTAGGCACAGACCCCGCGGGTGGCGCGCTCTCGTAGACACAACGGTAGCATGCGGTGCCCGGCACATGAGTCATAGTCTGTCCCTGGAACCTGAGGATTCCGCCCTGAGAGAATGGCTTTTCCAGGAAGACGCAGACGTCATTTACCAGGAACTTAGAGGGGAAATTGTCCGTTCCTTCGACAATAAAATCGTAGTTTCCGACGATTTCACGGGCGTTCTCTGCTGAGAGCCTGTGCCCGTAGGTGACTACGGAAACGTCCGTGTTAAGTCCGTTCAGCGCGTCTTCGGCGGAATCTACTTTTAGCCGACCGACATCTGCGGTACCATGAAGGATCTGTCGCTGAAGATTGCTCAAATCGACAACATCGGGATCGATGATACCTATTGTGCCGACCCCGGCCGCCGCCAAGTAGAGAGCGATGGGTGACCCGAGGCCGCCGGCGCCAATAACGAGAACCTTCGATGCAAGAAGTTTCTCCTGACCGATCCCCCCTACGCCCTTAAGAAGAATATGCCTTGAGTAGCGCTGAATCTGATCTTCCTTCAAAGGCATCGGCTTGCTCCGCCACCCATGAAGTAGAGAAACTCCACTTCATCCTCAGGCTTGAGAACAGTCGTTTCGAAAGAATCTTTCTTTAGGATATTGCCGTTGACCTGCACCGACACCATGTCCGGCGAAGCAACTTGCTCAAGAGAAAGGAGATCTATGACCGAAAGCCCTGATTTCTCAATGTCTTTTATGACTCCGTTCACGCTAATATTCACACCTGACACCTCCTGTTTATGACCCAGAGCAGAATGTAACTAACTCAATAGACTAAGTCAAGTATGGTGTTGAAGAAACCGCCTCGATTCTTGAGCATGCGGCAGACCGATGGCGTGATGGACACAGAGTATTTCCGGGGCACCTAAATGTTGTAGATAAATTTACCGTCCGCGTCTTGCCGCTTCAGGAGCAGGTCCTCAAGGCTCGCGTCGAGGTAGCCTTCTAATAGGCGCTGAAGGCCTTCCCAGAAGAAAAGTATGGCATTGTTACGCTTGTGGTCCGGTAGAACTTCTACCCTGCCGTCCAAACATGCGAGAATATCCGCAATCTTGATTTGTGAAGGGGTGCGTGCAAGAGCATAGCCGCCCTGGGCCCCGCGAAAACTCTCGACGAGTCCGGCTTTCTTGAGCAGAACCAGAAGTTGTTCGAGATAATGCTGAGGTATGTTGTGTGCTTGTGCAATATCTTTTATCTGAACGAGCCCGCTGTTGCCGTTCTGGCCGAGTTCTGTCATCGCACACAGGCCGTATATTGCTTTCGCAGACACCGTAAACACCAAAGCTCCCCTTTTTCGCAGTAGTCACTTTTGATAAGATTGTACCATAGCCTGTCGCCCGTCACAACAGAGCAACCCTCGTAAGGCATCCGGACAAACCTGTCGTTGGGTTGTGTCAGTTTCTCTCCGTCGCCTTTGCAACGTTATTCAAACAAGGTCCCTAATAGAGTACATTCGTGTTTATATGATTAGGTCAAAGACTTTCGAACCCAGGCTTCTCATCCTCCTGTCAGCCGGGCTAGGCATGATAGGTTATATGTACCTCACGCCACCGGCGAATTCGTCTGCCTTGCTCGCCGAACTACTAGGGACACAGCGAATGGCGGTCGAAACCGCCGTGTATGTCCAACGATTTGCCGTTGCTTTCGCTTTTCTAGGCGTATTACCGGTGGGCGTGGCAAGGGGCTGCGGCTACCGGCTTAGGGATTTGGGCTGGAGACGGTTGGAAGGCCGTTCATCCGCACGATGGCTTCCGCTCACCGCGTTGGCAGGAATTCTGATTGGGGCTCTCAGCACTCTCTCTCCTGATGTCGCTGCATACTACCCGTACAGCCCTTCTCTTGCCGCAAGGACCGCGGAACAGGGAGTTGGTCCGTTCATGATTCACGCGACTAGCTACCTCCTCTTTTACTATGTTCCGTGGGAGACGCTGTTCAGGGGAGTGCTCATTTTTACCCTCATTGACGAGATGGTTAGCGACCGTCAGCCCGAATCGCGTATCATACTTATCGCGTCGCTCCAGGCAATACCATCTGCGCTTCTCCATTTCGGTCATCCGGCAAGTGAGACCGTGTTTGCACTGTTTTTTGGGATTGCGGCGGGAATTGTTGCCGTCAGAACCAGATCGATTTTTCCGGCCCTTGTCTTTCACGCGGCCGTGGGCCTTGGACTTGACGGGGCGATTGTTTTTTTGGCAAGGGGATAGCAAGGATGAAAACGGTTTTGGTCACCGGTGCCTCGGGTTTTATCGGGCGGAGAGTAACAGCAGCACTTGTCGAGGGTGGATACGAGGTACGGGCCCAGTACAGACGCGCCAAGCCCCCTAAGGAGCTGATTGACGCGTCTCCGCGGGGCGTGGAGTTGGTCCAGGCCGATCTATGTGTGGCCGGCTCCGCGGAAAGCCTGACCCGAGATATCCAATGCGTCATCCATCTGGCAGGGCTTGTGGCAATGACCGGACCACCTGGCAGATACGAGGAGGCGAACGTTAGACCTACCGAGGCACTCCTTGGCGCGGCCTCCAAGGACGACTGCGAGAAGTTCGTGTTTGTAAGCTCTATGAGCGTACATGGGTTTGGTCCGCACGTTGAATCTGATGAGACCGGTCCGTATTTTAGACTGATCAGTCACTATCAGCGTTCAAAAAAGACGGCGGAAAACATAGTTTCCGCATGCGACGTTTCCGATCTGGCGTGGACTATCCTGCGTCCGGGATTGGTCTATGGGCCCGGTGACACCACCACGCTAAAACCCGTTTTCGACCTTTTGGCATCAAAGAAACTGCCGTCACTCGGCGGTTTTGGCGTGTATAACTGCCTGGTGTATATCGATGATCTGGTGCAGGCGATCATCCTTGCCGTCGAATCTGAAGGAGCCATCGGTGAAAGCTTTGACATATCGGGAGGAGAGAAAGTCCTGCTCCGTGACGCGGTTGATTATGTCGCCGGATTGCTGGAAAAGCCG
>SDBV01009514.1_pt1 | contig 12908 bp, 11 predicted proteins | sample 2277081 | NCBI WGS metagenome assembly SDBV01 (sample SAMN10402039, study PRJNA504765) | marine sediment metagenome | isolation source: marine sediment core GS10_PC15, 223 cmbsf | place: Arctic Ocean: Southern Knipovich Ridge | collected 2010
ATGAAATGGTCCCCCGACCCATGGGCGATTGATACGTCTAAAATGTGGTGTTACTGCTGGAAACCAGCATCCATATAAACTGTTCTTACGGAGAGATAAAGGAGAAAAAGATGAGGAAATCAGTAATCGCCGTTCTTTGCCTGTTGCTAGTATTCGGCGCCACTAATGTGTTTGCCGATGGAATGACTTCCGGCGACATGCTCGCCGCTGCACGTGCAAATATCTTGCAGGCCCCTGCCGGCGTGGCCAAGCTACTCTTGGACGAAGGCAACTATGTTTTTATCGACGTGCGGGAGCCGACCGAAACCAAGATGGGTTTCATTCCTGGTGCATTCTTATCCCCCGCGGCCTGCTCGAGTTCAAGATTGCCGGCGCCGTTCTGGATCCGGACACACAGATTGTCGTGTACTGCGCGTCAGGTGGACGGTCTTCTCTCGCTGCCGACACGCTCAAGCAGATGGGTTATACCAATGTCATCAGCATGGCCGGCGGCTGGCGTGCGTGGGACGAAGCAGGTTACCCGGTAGCAGAATAGGCAGACTTTGCAGTTTGCGATAGGGGACCGTTCACGAGAACGGTCCTTTTTTTTGTTGACCTTTTGGTAACTATGGGCTATTATAAGTACGGTGTCTGATATTCGTGGGCCGTTCATCGAAATCCAACCCGCGAATAGAGCGTTCTATTTGATCGGCCGCCCTTGTTAATGTCGAACTACAGTCTGTCCGGATCGAAAGTTCTTCCCTCCGCAGTTGTCTACCTCATTAATCGAATGAGCTTCCGCTAAAATGAACCACATTAAAACAACTCATGATGCGCGGGTGCGCATCGCAAGGAAGAGAAAATGGCTAAAAAAATCTATGTTGGAAACCTCAGTTTCACGACTACCGAAGAATCGCTGAACGACGCGTTTGCGCAGTATGGCGAAGTTATTTCCGCGGTAATCGTAACTGACCGATACACAGGCCGATCCAGAGGCTTTGGTTTTGTCGAAATGGAAGAAGACGACTCGGCGGACGCAGCTATCTCAGCTCTTGACGGAAAAGAACTCGACGCCAGAAACCTTCGTGTCAACGTCGCCAACAGCAAACCCAGAAGGGACAACGCATACTAGGATCTGTCCTTCAGGATCGCCACGTAACCGCCCTATCCGGGCGGTTTTTATTGCCTACTTCAGTATCTTATCCATATAAATCACATCGCCGTACGATCCATCATTCTCTTTCCGTATCATTCTGTAGCCGTGGGTGAGGTAAAAATGCCTCGCTGTTATGCTCGCGCCGACTTTTATAGACTCGATGCCTTTCGTGCGTGCCTTCTGCTCAACGAAAGAGAGCAGGCTAGAACCGATGCCCGTACGTTGTTTGTCTGGTGCGACAAAGAAAGCGAAAATGGTGTCGTCTTTCAGGCTCACGGTACCAGTGATCCTGCCCTCGCGTGTATGGATGTACATATCTCTTCGGAGGGCCATATCGGCAACGTTTCTCGGTGCATACTGCCGAGAAAGATTCCTAATGACATGCATATCGTAGTCGATGCTATTTGAGATCAGCAGAGTATTCCTGATAAGCGCGCTGATATTCTCGACCTCGTTTGATCGGATTTGCCTAATTGTTCCCTCGTCAGCCTCCACGTCCATACCTCGCTTGCTGTATAGATCGGCATACACTACACTAAAACTTCATCATTGAATCAAACCTGAGCGTACACCAGGAAATCGTCATGGCTCCAATCAAAGATACAGGAAATCTGTCGCGGGACGGTACATTTCTCATAGAGTATTCCTCTGGCTGGGCGTATCTGACAGTAAAGCCGCCGCTGGGAGGCGGGAGGCCCGTGTACAGTGAGGTCGTGTTCGCGCGAATGAAGATCCTCGGAGTTTCGGCAATCTGCGCGGAGGCAGTTTCGGATATAGTTTCACGAGCCGAGGGCCGAGCGGAGAAGCTTATCGAGTGGCCTCAAGGAGTCGAGCTGTCCGCCAAACCAGTTCTTAGCATTGCCGAAGATGGTATGTCGGCGATGCTCAGCCTTCGGCCACCCAAAAAAGGCGGCGGTGTACCCACAACATCCGAGATCTGCGCCTTGCTCTCGGACTCGGGTATTGTGTCCGGTATTCGGCGGCAGGAAATCGAGAGCCTTTCCGGTGGTGGAGTGTACGACGTGGAAGTCGTTGTTGCGGAGGGACAGCCGCCGACTCACGGATTAGCAAGACGAACCGAGTACCTTTTCGAGGGTAATCCAGGGAAACCGTACATTTTCAGAAAGGATGGCAGCACGAACCTACGAGAGCTGAATTTCGTGCAGAACAAGAAGAAGGGCGACGTACTCGCACGCATATTACCCGCCGTGGCCGCCGAAGCTGGTGTGACCATCTTTGGCGACACCGTCGCAGCCGTAACAGACGGACCGGATGCCGAGATCGTTCCCGGCGACAATACCTCATTTTCCGACAGCCGCAACGAGATACTTGCGCTCATCGACGGAAATGTTTTTATTGAGCGTAACATGATTTGTATCGAACCGGTGGTAAACGTAAGGCGGGTTAACTACGAAACCGGGAATATACATTTCGACGGTTCAGTTGTGGTCAGGGAGGGGATCTCCGACGGTTTTACCATCGAGGCCGGAGGCACCGTCGAAATAGGCGAATGTGTGGGCAGGGCTACAGTCACCGCGGGCCGTGACGTGCTGCTGAAGGGCGGAATGAACGGAGACGGTGAGGGCACCATCAGGGCCGTCGGTGACATAGCATCGAAGTACATAGAAAATGCGAGAATCTCCTGCGGCGGACACCTTTTCGTGCAGGAGTTGCTGCTCCACACCGATTTTGTAGTCGGCTCGAATCTCGTACTGAGGGGCAGACGAGGGGAATTACTCGGGGGGAATGGCATAGTTGGAAATAGTCTTTGGTGCAAGCAACTTGGAAGCAAGGCTGAGGTACTAACAAGGATATCCCTTGGTATAGAGCCCGCGGTGCTGAACGCATACATGACGCTCAAAGCGTCGGTAGAGGAAAAGAGCACGGAACTCGACAAAGTTCGGTTCGAGATACTCTCCCTGGAAAACTTGCTGAGCAACGCCGACGACAGAAGGGAGAAGGTCATCCTTGCATTGCGTCAGCAGCGCGAGAGGGCGGAGGAGTTGGGGGCAGAATGCAAGGCATTAAAGAGGGATCTTCGCCAGAGTCGAAGCGATCTGGTACCATCCGCGGGCGCCATGGCGGTTGTCGAGGGAAACATGCATCCAAGATCGGTGATCGCCTTTGGGGAGGAGGAGTTTCGCCCCGATGGTCAGGTGGTGTCCAAAACAGTGCTCCGGTTTGAAGGAGGAAGGATTGTAGAGGGTGGGTACAATCCTTCCGAGCCTCCGGATTTTCCTGTCTCTCTCCGCTCAATCTGACCACATATTGCTCAGGTATCTCAAAGAGGCTATCTTTTGGATTCACGAACGCCGTGGGTATGGGAGAGCAAAATCATGGGGGACAACAAGACAGTTATCAGTATACCGAATCTGCATTCCGTTCGCATCGGAGGCGGGTTCTGGCGGGCGAAGCAAGAAATCAACCGGGAGGCAACGCTCCCCATTGAGTATGAACAGCTTGAGTCTACTCATCGCCTGGATATTCTCAAGGGGAAGTGGAACGAGCAGGCAGGTTACACTCCCCACATTTTCTGGGACTCCGATATTGCGAAGTGGCTTGAGGCCGTTGCGTATAGTCTTCATTCCCACCCGGATGCGGTGCTCGAGGCCCGGTGCGACGCGGTAATCGATGACCTGCGGAACCTTCAGGAAGACGACGGTTACCTCAATAGCTATTTTAGCCAGCTCGAGCCCGAAGGGCGGTGGACTAATCTTCGCGACAGGCACGAACTCTACTGCGCTGGGCACCTTATGGAAGCGGCCGTCGCCTATTCAGAGGCGACGGGCAAAAATGAGTTTCTCGACATCATGTGCCGATACGCAGATCACATCGCCTCCGTTTTCGGACCCGAAGTGGATCAAAAAAAGGGGTATCCCGGACATGAAGAAATCGAACTTGCGCTGGTCAAGCTGTACAATGCGACGAATAATCCGGCCTATCTCAAGCTCTCTGAGTTTTTTCTCACCCAGCGGGGAACTCAACCTCACTACTACGACGAAGAGGCCGAGCTAAGGGGCGATGACCCGGAGGCTTATCGTTTCGATAAGTATGACTATTTACAGGCTCACAGACCTGTTCGCGAGCAGGATGCCGCGGAAGGACACTCGGTTCGTGCTTGTTATCTGTACGCCGGTATGGCTGACGTTGCCAGAGAAACCGGTGACGCGGGGCTTGCAGAGGCGTGCACGGCTCTCTGGAATAATATCACACGAAAACGCATGTACGTGCACGGCGGAATCGGATCGTCTCATCTCGGGGAGCGTTTTACCTTTGACTACGATCTGCCAAGTGAAGCCGCCTACGCGGAGACCTGCGCGGCCATCGCCCTTGTGTTCTTCGCACAGAGGATGTTCCTGCTCGAGCCCAAGGGCGAGTACATAGATGTACTCGAACGTGCCCTCTACAACGGTGTAATCAGTGGGGTATCAGAGGACGGAAAGAAGTTCTTTTACGACAACTATCTGGCGAGCCACCCGGGCTACCACGATGCTCAAAGGCGAAAATCCCCCGATCGGCAGGAATGGTTCGGGTGCGCCTGCTGTCCGCCGAATCTCGCTCGTCTGCTTGCCTCACTGGGGTGCTATCTGTTTGCCGAGTCCCCTACGGATCTCTGGCTGAATCTATACTCAGACTTTACGGCATCGGCCGCTACGCCTGGGTTTTCGTTTTCTATGGAGACCCGCTATCCCTGGGATGGGCATGTTGCAGTGAAGCTCAGCCTCGCAGAACCGCGCCGATTCATGCTGCACTCACGGATCCCATCATGGTGCCGTGGCTCTAGGGTTCTCGTTAACGGAGGGGTGGTCGCAGTCGACTCCGTCGGTGGGTATGCGGTTGTTGACCGGGAATGGAAGGATGGCGACGAAATCGTCATCACATTGGAGATGCCGGTTGAGCGTGTGTATTCGCACCCGTCGGTCCGAAACAATATCGGAAAACTTGTTCTTCAGCGCGGACCTCTCCTCTATTGCCTGGAAGATGTTGATAACGGTAAGGACCTGAGCAATCTTTTTATTACCGAGGATACGTCCCTGTCGTGGGAGTTTGAGGAGCATCTTTTGGGCGGAGTGGTGACCATTAGCGGAGAAGGAACCGCGCGTTCCTACGACGGGTGGGAGCACTCGCTTTACAGCGCGGGGCACGGGCCGACCATACGACGCTTGTTCAAGGCGGTACCGTACTACGCTTGGAATAACCGAGGCATAGGCGAAATGCTGGTTTGGCTGAACGCGGCCAATGGCAACATCAGTCCCGGTGTACAACCGAATGCCTGATTTCTCTGTGTATGGCGGTGATAGTCCTGTCACCGACGTCAATGCGGTCCCGCACTGACGGATGCTTGAGGGCTCCTCTAAGAACTGCCACTTTGACCGCCAGCACATACGAAAAACCACGATGTTATACGAAAATACACACAGTCAGCTGTCCTCAATGTGGGTTTTTCGATGTGCCCTTGAGATGATCCGGTGTCATCCGGTTAACCGCTACCTTGAAGGCAAACCGCATGATCTTGTCGGTGCTCACCCCCGGCCCAAAACGTTTCCGAGCGATGAGCACTATCGCTTTCAGGGCATCTTCGCTCAACACCAGATAGATGAGTCGGTCGCGCTCATCGGGGGTCATGTCATCGTAGGTTACCAATCACACCCCCCAACTGGTCTGCGGTTCGAAGCCGCCACGACCGTTATTTCAGCGACTCGGCGAACTCCCTGCCGAAAACGAGAGCATTTTTCAGGTCTTCATTCGTGGGGCCGCCGCGGAAGATAAACGTTCCGGTCACGTCCCACTTCAGGGGTTCGACGATGCTTCTGATTCTCTTTTCCGCCCCACCGCTCCAGCCGTAGCTGCCGAAAATGGCCGCTTTCTTATTGACGACATTCTTGATCCCTGCCTCTTGCAACGCACTCTGCATCGCGGGGAACAGCGCACCTTCATAGGTCGGCGCGCCGACCATGACGCCTTTTTTGGTCCAAAGAGAAGGTAGAATGTAGCTGGTGTGGGTCCGCGCCACGTCGAAAATATCCACCGGTACACCGGCGTTGGACACGCCCTTTGCGATGGAGTTCATGACTTCTTCCGTGTTTCCGTACATAGATCCATAAAGCAGGGTGACGCCGGTCTCGGTCTCTCCGGTGGCGTACTCGGCCCATTTTGTATACAGGGCTATGATGTCCTCCGGATGTTCTCTCCACAGCAAGCCGTGAGATGGTGCAATAACTTTTACATCGATAGCGGCCAGCTTGGCTATGGCGTTCAGCACCGGTTTCGAGAACTTGGCTACGATGTTTGAGTAATACCGTAGAGACTCACGCTTGTAGTAATCGAGGTCGGTACACTCATCATCAAAATTGTAGCCGCGCAGTGCACCGTAGCCGCCAAAAGCATCACAGGAAAAAAGCACCTTGTCATCAATGCAATAGGTCATCATGGTCTCGGGCCAATGAACGAAGGGGGTGTGAAAGAATTGCAGGGTCTTCCTGCCGATAGAAATGGTCTCTCCGTCCTTAACTTCCCTGATGCGCTCGGTCACGCCGTAATATTCTTTGAGAAATGGAACCGCCTTTGCCGTGCATAGAATAGTTGCATTGGGAGCCACGCGAAGAAGAGTTTTGATCGCACCCGTGTGGTCGGGTTCCATGTGGTTGAGAACGAAGTAATCGAGATCAGCGGGATCAAAAACCGTCGCGATCTGGTCGAGCAGAGTGTCGGTCTTGAACTCTTTGGTAAGGTCGATGAGGACCTTCTTCTCATCGCTGATAATGTATGAATTGTAAGTGACGCCTTCGAGACTTATCGGCCAGAGACCCTCAAAAAGGTCCGTTGTTCTGTCGTTTACGCTGATGGCATAAACATCATCAGCAATTGTTGTCGCTAGCATGGTTCCTCCTGCAAATCTGCTTCAGGCGCGTAGATTCAGTAAATGTTGTTTCACGTTAAGATACCAATAAGTCTCCCCCACTTTCAATGATGTCCCCTATATATGGATGGCCCACCCCTCCGCTGCCCGGGCCGCTTCCATAACCGCCTCTGACAAGGTCGGATGGGCGTGAATCATGGTCGCAATATCCTCTGGAAGTAATTCTGAGCTTTTGGCGAGTAGGATCTCGTGGACGAGTTCGGTTGCATCGGCCCCAACGAGCTGGGCACCCAATATTTCCTTTGTTTCGGGATCAAAGACGATCTTCACCAAACCTTCGGTTTTTTCTACTGCAACGGCTTTTCCGGATCCCCGGTATGGAAAACTTACCGTCTCAAATGCGCGTCCGGAAGCTTTTGCGTCATCTTCCTTTATTCCGAAGCCGGCCACCTGTGGATCTGTGTAGACCGCGGTAGGAATCATATCCGGATCGATTCGCCGCACAGGATCCTTGCCTGCGATGTGTTCCACCGCGATTTCCGACTCCTTCGAGGCGACATGGGCGAGAAGCGGGCTCGCTGTAACATCCCCGACCGCGAAAATGCCGCTCACCTTCGTCTCATAGTAGTCTCCCACCGGCACGAAACCTCGTTCAAACTCAATTCCAAGATCTTCCAAACCCAGGTCCTCTGTATTCGGGCGCCGACCAACCACAACCAGGAGTTTTTGCGCCTTTTCCACACTGCTCTCGCCGTCGCGTTCGACAGTCAGCGCGACTCCGTCTTTTCCACTCTCGAGGGACAAAGCCTTTGTTCCGGTCAGCATGTTGATCTTACGCTTCTTGAAGGATCGGGCCAGTACCTCGGCGGTCTCCGGGTCTTCCATAGGCAGGATGCGGTCAATCATCTCCACGATAGTAACCTCAGTGCCGAAGGCGTTCATGATGTGGGCGAACTCACATCCAATAACACCACCGCCGAGAATGAGGAGGCTTTTGGGCAGTTTCTCGAGCATCAGGGCACCGTTCGATGAGAGTACGGTTTTTTCGTCGAAAGGAAATGGCGGCAGCTCTATCGGCCGCGAACCCGTCGCAACGATGATGTTTTTTGCGTCGATCCTGGTCTTTCCGTCGACGGTCACTTCGTTTTTTCCCGTGATCTTTCCTCTACCCGCGATCAGCTCGACTTTGTTCTTCTTTAGTAGAAAGTCGACGCCTTTTGAAAGTGTGTCCGCGGCACTACGGGATTTCTGGAATACCGAGGTGTAGTTGAATCCGGAAACGTCTACCTTTACGCCCATCTCTTCGAGATTCCTGATTTCGAGAAAACTCTCCGCCTGATGGATCAATGCTTTGGATGGTATGCACCCGATGTTGAGGCACACGCCACCGGGTTTATCCATTTCGATGACACACACCGAAAGCCCGAGCTGGGACGCTCGTATGGCCCCGACATACCCGGCGGGCCCGCCACCGATGAACGCGATATCGAAAGATTTATCTTTTGCCATGTGTTTTCCTTATCGGGTGGAGGCTAATACAGTGCTCGGATCGGATTCTCGATAGTCCCTTTTAGCGCCTCGAGAAATCGGGCCCCTTTCGCGCCATCGATGATCCGATGATCGCATGAGAGGGTGAGTTTCATCTGCATCCTGACCACAATATCATTGTTATCATCGACCACCGGCACTTTCTGCATCTGGCCAACCGCGAGGATCGCTGATCCAGGAGGGTTAATTATCGCCGTGAACTCCTCGACTCCGAAGGTGCCCAGGCTGCTGATCGTAAAAGTCGCACCTGTGTAGTCTTCGGGACTGAGCTTGTTTTCTTTCGCCCGTTCGATCAGCCCTGCGAGCTCCTGATCGATCTGCACAATGCCCTTGCTTCCACAATTGCGAACAATCGGGGTCACGAGACCATCATCCTGTGCTACTGCCAGGCCGATATCGATGCTGCCGAACTGGCGTATACTGTCGCCTTGCCAAGTGGAGTTGATGACGGGGTGCCGTTTGATTGCCTCGGAAACGAATTTGGTGAGAAACGCATTGACCGAGACCTTGTGGTCCATGGAGGCGTTGAGTGCCTTTCGCGCATCCATCATGGTCTCTGTGAAGACCGACATTTTGAGATAGAAATGCGGGGCCGAGTATTTTGATTCCGCGAGCCGCTGAGCTATGATCTTTCGTTTGCCGCTAACGGGCAACGTCTGGTCGACGAGGGCTGGCGGCGAGCCACTTACGGCAAGTGGTACCACGGCTGATGGAATGGGAGGACTGCTGACGGTGGCCTTTTCCACGTCACGTTTTACGATCCGTCGAGCAGGACCTGAACCGCTAATAGCAGAAATCGACAATCCGGCTTGCGATGCCAGTTTTCTCGCAAGAGGTGAGGCCTTGAACCTGCCTCCGACGTCCCGCTCATCAGGCGTGATTTCCGTCAGGGGTGATTCCGGCGTGGACACCTGGCCGGCGCCCTGGCCAGTGGCTTGGACTTCCGGCGGCGCTCCTTCGATCCTGCGGCCGGATTGAGCGTCCCGCTCCTCCTCTGCTTCTTTGAGGATGGCGTCTATTTCATCGCCGGCTTCTCCTATAATGGCGATTGTCTGTCCAACAACCGCAGAGCTGCCGTTTTCGAGAAGAATTCGGAGGAGGGTCCCTTCCTGTATGGCCTCGTACTCCATAGTCGCCTTGTCGGTCTCTACTTCGCACATTACGTCGCCGCTCGCGATCGCGTCGCCTTCCTTCTTTGTCCAGTTTACTATCGTGCCTGACTCCATAGTTGGTGAAAGGGCCAGCATCTGTACTTTTTCTGCCATCTGTTCCTCCTAGTCGATGTAGAGAGCCTTTTTCACCGCCGCCGTTATCTTGTCCCTCGACGGCTGCGCCGCGAGTTCCAGCTTATGGTTGTAGGGCAACGGCACATCCTCGGAAGCTACGAGATCGACAGGCGCGTCCAGGTGATCAAAGCAGTTCCTCTGAATGAGCCAGCCGATGTGGGAGCCCACGCTCGCGTATGGCCAGGCTTCATCGACCACCACGCATCTATTTGTTTTTCTGACCGACGCGTAGATTGTTTCCTCGTCGAGGGGGCGTATACTGCGAATATCCACGATCTCCACGGAGATATTCTCCTGCTCCAGCTCGCCGGCGGCTTCGTACACGGCTCTCATCGGTTTTGAAAAGCTGACAATCGTGATGTCGGAACCTTCGCGTTTCACCACGGCTTCTCCAAGCGGGACGAGATATTCCTCCTCCGGGACTTCGCCTTTCCAGGAATACATAAGTTCGCTCTCAAGAAAAAGCACAGGATTGTCATCCCGAATGGACGATTTTAGAAGGCCCTTTGCGTCGAACGGATCCGACGGGGCTACCACTTTGAGGCCCGGTATATGCGCGAAAATCGACTGAAGTGCCTGGGAATGTTGCGATGCAAGGTACTCCGCCGGTCCGTTTGGCCCGCGGAACACAATCGGCACCGTGAACTGGCCGCCGGACATATATCGCATTTTTGCGGCATTACTAACCACCTGATCGTATGCCTGCAAAGAGAAGTTTAGCGTCATCCACTCGACGATGGGTCTGAGGCCGGCCATGGCTGCGCCGATTCCCATTCCCGTAAATCCTTCTTCGGTGATCGGAGTGTCGATAATCCTCTCGGGGCCATATTTGTCCAATAGCCCTTGCGAGATCTTATAGGCACCGTTGTACTGGGCGACTTCCTCACCCAGCAGGATCACATTGTCGTCCCGGGCCATCTCTTCGTCCATCGCCTGCCGTAGGGCTTCACGCATGGTTATTGTAGCCATTACACGTCCTCCTATTTGTAGACGTCTTCGTAGAGTGAATCGATGGACGGTTCGGCGCTCTGCTCTGAGAATGTTACCGAATCCGCACTGATCTTCTTTGCTTCGTCATCCAGTGCATCGAGCTTCTTTTCCTCGAATATCTTTTCGTCGATGAGCTGCTTTTTCAGGATCACAATTGGGTCTTGTTCCTTGTACGAGTCAAGCTCTTCCTTTGTGCGATATTTGGCGGGGTCGCTCATGGAGTGCCCACGGTAGCGATACGTTTTAATTTCGAAGAAAAGCGGCTCCTGGGTCTCTCGAACGGTCTTTACCGCCTCCGATATGCCGTCGTACACTTCAAGCACGTCCATACCGTTTAGTTGTTTGCCAGGTATATCGTAGGATATCCCCCTGACGGAGAGATCCTGGACCGATGAGACTCTGGTGAAAACGGTACCCATGCCGTACTGGTTATTCTCGCAGATATAGATGATGGGCAGGCCGAGGATTTTGGCCAGGTTCAGACTTTCATGAAACGAGCCCTGGTGGATCGCTCCGTCCCCGAAATAGCAGAGCACGACGCCGTTTTCCTTGGCGTATTTGAGCTTGAGTGCCACTCCCGTCGCCACAGGAATGTGTGCACCTACAATTCCGTTTCCTCCAAGCATGTGCTTTTCCGCATCAAAAAGGTGCATCGATCCGCCCTTGCCACGGGAACATCCCGTCTCCTTGCCGAAGAGCTCAGCCATGATGGCGTTTGGGTCCATGCCGCAGGCCAAGGCGTGACCGTGATCGCGGTAGGCGGTCAGGACGTAGTCTTTTTTCAGGTCGAGAGCGGCGATCGAACCGACGCAAACCGCCTCTTGCCCGATGTACAGGTGACAGAAACCGCCGATCTTTCGAAGACCGTACATCTGACCGGAAAGCTCCTCGAATCGCCGGATCATAACCATTTCACGGTAGAGTTTCTCAAGGAGTTCTTTACCGTACTTTTTTTCCAGATTTCCAGACATTATGTATTCCTTTAGGTGAATGAAATGTGCTCGTGAAGGCCTTTCATGGGCTCAAAGTATTCGGCGTCTTCTATTACTGTCTCCAGAACCACCAACCTGGACGGATCCTTGTTGACTCTCCAGAACACGTTTAGTCGTCTACCTATCGCTTCTATTACCTCGGCTTTCATCGCCGAATTATCGATGACGTTTACCAGCCCAGTTGCGGAGGCGATACGGTTGAGCAGCCTTGTCTGGAACATCCACTGCACTTTCGGGTTTTCCGATAAATGGGCGATCTTGGCAAAGTCAGGAGAGGTAACTGCATAGATAGCACCTTTCCGATCGCCAAGAAGCGTCGGTGTCATCCATCTAACATGTGGGTAACCATCCGGATCTACAGTCGCCAGCACCGCCGTCTTGGCATCTTCGATGATTCCATCAAGGAGTGCGGTAAATTTCTTTCTGTCCATGAGTTATGGCTCCTTCTGTTTTGTGAAGACATGTACAAGGGCACGCCTATTAGATACTATTTTTCAAAGGTTTTTTCAAAGGAAAACTGCACTCAATGGGAGTAGGACGACACTCTGCTTTCCTAATCGTGCCATATTTCACTGGTCGTTGACTTTCCTCAAGATGTCTAGTTAATTATCGATATGACAGAAACCAGGAAGAAGCCCCTGATCATGAAACAAAAACCCATGTTTCAGGTGGTCTTGGCGTTGGTGCCACTGGCACTTGCCTCAATCTATTTCTTTGGCTGGAAATCTCTTGCTGTGTTGGCGATAGTCAACGTGGCCGGATTTCTATCTGAGTACCTTTTTGCGCGGGTGTACAAGACCCAGGTTACTTCGGCGGTATTCGTGACGAATTTCCTATTCGCCTTGTCCCTGCCGCCGACGATTCCTCTCTGGATTCCCGTTGTCGGTATCGTCTTTGGTATTGTCTTCGGGAAGATGGCTTTTGGTGGGTTCGGTAGGAATGTCTTCAATCCCGCTCTTGCCGGCCGTGCTTTTATCTATGTGAGCTTTGGCGCGCAAATGACTGCCGCACGGTCGTGGGTTCTTCCCGTGAGGGGCGCCGCGGGTGCCCTCGGCGTGTGGCAAGCTGATGCATTGAGTACGGCGACCCCCCTGGTC
>SDBV01009515.1_pt1 | contig 12907 bp, 17 predicted proteins | sample 2277081 | NCBI WGS metagenome assembly SDBV01 (sample SAMN10402039, study PRJNA504765) | marine sediment metagenome | isolation source: marine sediment core GS10_PC15, 223 cmbsf | place: Arctic Ocean: Southern Knipovich Ridge | collected 2010
CAATGATGTCGTTGTTGACCCGGAAATTGCCGATGAGGTGCGGGCCTACTGTCGCATTCGCTGACAAGTTCCCGAGATCATCAACTTTTACACCGGAGTTCTGAATGAGCTTGCCTGTTGTGCCGTCATATCTAGCAAGACCTTCGTCGGTTGCACTCCCAGGCCCAACAACATCACCCCCGGCACCAACGATATCATCGAAGACTCCGCCGTTTTCCGACAGGCGCAACTTGTTGGTGCCCGAATCGAAATACAGTCGAGCTTCGCCAGCGGGTGACACGGCGGGCGCGGCTATTCCTGCTACATTCAGAAACTTGCCTAGTGACAGACTGCCAACAAGCGTTAGGTCGCCCGCGTCATTGAGCAACGCGTTCGAATCTTGAATGAGCCTGCCTGTCGTCGTATCGAATCGAACGAGAGCTTCATCAGTCGCACTTGCGGGTCCGATCACATCGCCAGCGCCAGCCATAAAAGTAGCGTATGCGCTCCCATCTTCCGAAATGAGAAGCCTGTTGATTCCTGAATCGAAATAGAGGCGCATCTTTCCGGCGGGCGACACAGCGGGCGCCGCCTGCCCGGAGAGTTCAAAGAACCCTTTCTCGCTGATGATGTTGCCGTCTTCGTCGAGCGTCAGAAGCAAGTTGCCGTTCTCATCACAGAAGGTGAACGGGTCACCGCCAACAGGCAACGTAATCTTCGACGAGATGCGCGACGGCACAACGACTTGATCAATGCGCAGGGTCGTATCTTCTTCGCGAATGACTATGGTCTGGTGGCTCATCGTATGTCCGCCCTTGTCTCGACGATGATTGTGTTGTCTTTGGGAATGGTGAAGTTCCCGTTGACATCGGTGAACTCAAACTCGATCTCGTGCTTGCCACGCCTCAACAACTGATCACTCGAAGCAAGCTCGACATGAAACTTACCGGTCAAGACATCATCGATGACGGCATCCTGTGTCTGAGTGGATGAAGTGCCTGTTGTTCTGGTGTGCATCTTCACTGTGAAACCAGTCAGGTCAAAGCCTTCGAACTCAACAGCTATGTCAGGCTGTGTGTCGCCCTCGACTCTTCGCAAGATGTGTCGACGTGCCATCAGCACACCCCCGTCGGCAGAATTATTAGCTGTCCTGTGATGTGAACGTGTTCAAGATCAGCCGTCACTTGCTTGCGGCGAACCTCGTAAACCCAAAACGTCTTGGTCGTGGGGTTGGTCTCGTCGTCGATCTCAGTGCGGTCGATCTTGAACGCACTCTTGCCGTTGAGAGCGTCGGTGTGATTGCCGGGCGTGTTTGTCTTCGGCCCTAGCTGCACAGTTCCGCCGATGGCATCCCAAGCAGTGAAGACAACATTGCTGTCGGTCAGGCTCACTGGCTCACCAAACCCATCGGTGAGTATGAACTCAAGCTCGTTGTCGGTATCTTTGACCAGAACGATGTCGATCTTGGTCGGTTTGACACTGACAACCGGCACGCTGTTATTGCCCATCTGCCACTCTCCCGCCAACAGTGATCAGCGGGTTCACCTTACCGCCGACGCCTGTCGTGATTTGTTCACCGTTAATTCGAAGACGCGCGTCGTTGACGGCTTGCGCTTCGATCAATCCTGAAATCATGAACGCAATGCTCAAGATAGCATCGAGAGTCGAGAACGTGTTCGATATTCCGCGCATGAACATGATGCGTGACAACAAGCCTTGCAAAGCACTGGTCGCAGCGACGGTGCCCGACATAGCGAAGTCGGCTGTCATAGTTCCCGAGAGAGTAGAGACGGCGGCAATCACGCCAGCTATCTCTTGATCCAACAGGATGCGCCCTTGCAACACACTCACGCCCGGCACAACAGAAGCCAAAGGCTTGGCAACAGGCAGCGCACCCGCGAGAACTGACTGCCCTATGATGGCGCCCTGCAACACCCTCGGGATATTCAACGCACCTAAGAGCGCAGTGACGGCAGGTATGCCCCCGGCCAAAGGCACGGATGCAATCATCGATCCCGACAAAACAGACTGACCGGGAACTGTGCCCGCCAAAGGCACAGCGGCTTCAAGGGTTCCCATGAGAGTCGTGACACTCAGGATCGTTCCTGAGAGTTGCAAAGGAATCTCGAATTCAGCAAAGGACACGTGCGCTTCGCGTGTCGCACCAGCACCGGGGTTGTCGGCGGTGAAGCGAATACGAAGATCGGTATAGTCGGTGATGGCGTCGGCTTGCGGGCCTGTCAGCGTTTGCGCTTGCGTAATGAAGCCGGGTTGAATGTCCAGATGCGTGAAGGTCGCAATGACTGTCACACCCTGAACTAGATCAACAACGAGATCAATCTGAGCCCCTGCCGCTGAGTCTTTCTGATACCGATATCGAAGAACGTGCCCTGTGCTCAACGCGGGATCAGGCAAATTCGATAGCCCGACTTCCATGAGTTCGAACGTCGGGTTGCTATCTGATTCAGCAAAGTCAGTGTCGCTCGCGACGACTTCATTCATCGTATCGAACAGGGTCGCGGGTCCCCCAATGGGAACCCACGCCCCTGTCGTTACGTCGCTATCAGGTCTCGCAAATTGCGCCACGGTTCACCCTTAGTCGAGCGTGATGTCGATGTCGCCCACGGCGAACGAAGCCGTGTCACCGTTGTCGATGGTCTTGGGCGTGGTCAGCACGCCTGACGCAAGGATGTTGCCACCCGAAAGAGCGTCGGCAATGAAAAAGTGCGTAACTGTTCCCCATGCGCCGGTTGCTGTTGCAAAGTCGACCGACGTGCCGTTCTCTTTCAACCCACCAACCGCCGCTGGCCAGTTGGTCAAGTTGTTCGTTTTCGAGACGCGGGCGTATGCGGCACCGCCTGGGGGCTCGGTGATGTTGGTGCCGTCATCGGCGGGCGTCGTTGTCGACAAGCCGATGAAGGTCGTCACGGGCGCGACGAACGCCGCCGCCGCGAACACGTGATCAAGAAGTTCGTTCTCAAGAAAATCGGTGAAACTCATTGCTTATTCTCCTGTCGGGTTTGTGGCGCGACTCATGATTGCTCGACAACCTTGGTCACCTGTCGCGTGAGTTCTTGAACTGCTTTAGTTAGCTCTTCAAGTTTGTGCTCGTTCGACACACGCTCTTCTCGCATCACGTTGATGAAGTCGTTGCGTTGCGCGTTTAATGTTTCTTTGTAGTCTTCGCGAGCTTGCGCCAGTTGCTCGACATTCGACTCGCGCTCTTCTTTCAGACTGCTTTCATATCCCTTCGCGAGCCTGGGGATTGTGTGGCGAAAGACGTGAAGCACGAGCATGCACAGCACACCGAACGCGCCAAACTGCAAGACGGCGTTCACCGGATTGTCAATCATGGGAGCATCCCCGACGCCGACGACACTCGCCACATTAGCAATACCGATCCCGCCGAGAATAACTAGCGCTATCACTCTTTCAAACATCACCACTTAATCCTAACACCCGCCAATGCGCGAGCTTCCCAACCGGCACCCCAACGATGACCGGCGTTGACTGACGCGAAGGCAGATAAGTCGCCCCACCTTCGCGTCAGTCGGTGCGTTGCTGTAAGTGAAACGCGAGCGCCAACGCGGTCAACAACAATACCAAGGTCCAAATTTCCGGTGTTGCCATCATCATCTTGTAGCCTGCCCGCGCTTCGAAGCCCTCGCGCAATGTCGAGAACCATACCTGCGCGGGCGTCTAAGGGTTTACTTTCGACCCCACGTCGAGAACCGCCGCTTCGATCTTCGCTTCGATCATGTCGCTCACGCCCTGGACATCGAGCCCGAGAACCTTGCCGAGCTTCAACAAGCCTTTGACGCCAACGTTCTCTTTGATACGGTCCAGAACTCGACGTTTAATAACCTTGGCTTCGGCACTGGTGATCTTCATGCCACCGTCGCTCGAAGGGCTCTTCGCTGCTTTGATGTTCTTCACGACCACCTGTTCAGCGGCTTTGACTTCATCCCAAACAAGCTCATTGAGCCGCCCGAGAATACCGGCTAGCGTTGCGTTCTTGGTCTTCTCGTGAATGAGCTTCGTGAGAAACCCCGAGAGAACCGTGACGATCAGAACAATGATCGGCGACAACAGTTCGTAAAGGTCTACGCCTTCCATCACTTACCCCCGCCATTTGGCACTGGTTTCAGTTCACGCCGCTTACACTCGCCCGTGTCGACATTGATCACGAACTCTTGCAAGTCGACTTTGTATTTCGCCGCAACAGCTTTGCCCCATGCCCGTTGTTTTGCACTGACAGCATCGAGTCGCTCGCGAATTGCGCCTTCTTTGAGTTGAAGATTCTCAAGCTCAAGCCGCTCTTCGTTCGACAACTCGAACTTGCTGATCTTCCGCGACTTGCGAACGGTCTTGCCGCTACTCGTCTTCTTTTTCTTTCCCTGCCTGCCTGCCATTGTCTTTGCTCCTTAGCGTGTCGGTTTACCCGTTCCCATTGAAGTCGCTCATGTCGAGTTGCTTCGCTGTGAAGCTGGGTGTTGTTGATGATACATAGTTCGCCGCCCATACAAGCTTGTTACCGTTATCAGTGAGCGTTTCCGCGCGAAGAGAATTACCTTCGACAATGTTCTCGTCGTTCTTGAGTGTTCCCGATGCACCGTTGACTTTCTTGGCTATGCCTTCGACTGCGTTGAATTGCCCTGAGTTGCCGCCGATGACGTTGTTCGTAAGCGTCACATCCGAACCCGCGTTGACTGAGCCTGAACTCATGGCAATCACGCTGCCGCAATTCCCGCCGTCGCTGCTGTGGTTTCCGATGATCACGTTATCTTGAACAACTATCGTCAAGGCGCCAGCAGCGGCGGGGGTTGTGATGGTCGTGCCGAAGTCAGCATCGGTCGCCATCACCATAACAGCGACGGCGGCTTCGCTTGAATCACCCGCGTTCTCAGTGCAGAAAGCTTGATTGAAGAAGACTTGGTTGCCTTCACAGTTGCCTGCTACATCTCTCAAGCCAACTCGAATACCAGCCTTCGCGGTCTCGGTAGCCTTGTTGTGGAAGTTGGTGCGGTTTCTAAAGACCCAATTCTTCGAGCCTTCAATAACGATAGCGTGCTGATCAGCAATTGAAGAGCCGTCAGCACCCGCATACTGGTGGTCAGCAAAGCACTCGGTCACGACACAATGTTCAGCCCCAAGCTTTAAGAAGACGCACCAGTTCGAGAACGGCCCCTCGGTCTGTGTCACCGTGAGACCTTGCAAACGCACGTTGTCCACAGCGGTCTCGATGGTCGCGACGTTATGCGCCTGGAAAGCAGCACCATCACCAATGATGACCGTGTCTTGATAACCGAGAACACCAATGATCTTGACGTTTGCTTTCGCAATGACGAGCGGAGTTGCAAAAGTGTAGGGCCCTTCGCCAACTAAGATCGTGCCGCCTTCGGCAGGCAAGTCGGCAATGGCATCGGTGAACGGGGTCTTGTCGGTGCCCTCGAAGTCACCGAAAGAGTTTATGCCGTCGCCTATCGTTCGAACTTCCGAAGGGTCGCCCGCCGTCACTTGCCCGTTCTCGTCAATGCTCAAGATGCTCTTCGTTGATGGCAAGTCGTTAGGAAAGATCCAGTCGATGGTAGCGCCGACACCGGGATTCTTTTTCAAGATGACGGACTCACCGCCAACCTTCTCACCTATTTTCCAGCCGCCCGGCGCAATCAGTTCGCCTCTGATGGCACCCTTGGCATACACCTTCACTGTCCCTTGAATACTTGCTTCGGAAGCGAAGGCCCCACCGCCGCCGTTGAGACGATTAACTGTGATGTTGTCTTCATCGACAATGCTATTGACGATATAGAAGCCGTCGTTCGAGTTCGTGCCTACCAATTCAACCAAGTCATTCAGAAGAACACCGTTGGTGACAAACAACGCGCCTGTTGCTTCGATGGTCGAGCCGCCGCCGATGTTGTTCGTGATGGCAATTGCGCTGATGCGAACCGAGCCCCCGACAGGATTCAACAACCGAACCTTAGTGACACCACGCGACCCGCTAGGCTCGGTCGTTAAGGGATCGGTAAAAGCAACACCGTTTTCAGTAGTGCCACCGCCGTCGATGTCGTCATCGAGACGTTCGGCCATCCAGTCGATCCAATCGAACGTGACTCGCGAAAGGAAGTTCTGGAAAGCTGACGGGGGTATTTGCTCGAACGGCCAGCCCGTATCTTTCTGACCCGAACTCGGGTCAGTCTCGTTCGATTGATCGGTGCCCCATCGTGGGAATTCAGTAGGTTTGTTTAGCGCTGCCATTCGTCTCTATCTCCTTAAGCCGAAACCGCTGTGCCGTATTTACCCAAGTCGTAAGCGTTCGATGCGCCGCCGTCGTATTGAAACGGGGGCGCGACATGAAACTGAATGATGCCCTTCACCCCTGCCGGCTTAGCTCTTAGCACAAACGCAGCAATTTGCAGACCGTCCACCGAGACGGGCAGCGGGTCATTGATGATTACGTCGAAGTGGGCAGGGAAGTCTTCGACTATCTCAATCTCCAACCCGCCGCCCGTCAACAAATCTGTGATGCGAACGATCTCTTCGAGTGTGCCTTGTGCGTTGTTGAGGAGTGTCTTCGCCCGAAGTGTCTGCCTGTATTGGTCATCGGTCTGCCCGTTGCGGGATTGGTCAACGATTGTGCCGAAGTTATCAAGCTGAACACCGACGGCGGTGTCTAGAATCGTGTCGGTGAGAATCTGAAAAATTGCATCTTCCAGGTCTTGAACCTGGGGCGCCAAAACGAGAGCGAGAAAATCCTCGATCTTCGATTTGCCTTTGTCCTGCTCGAGAAGCCGCGCAAGCGACTCAACGTCATGTGTTGTCTTCTTCGTTATTGCCATTACACCGTCGTCACAACAATTCGGCTCGTGTCGAAAAGCGCAAGCTCTCGGTTACCGATCACGATATTGTCTTCAAGAGTTGGAGACGTAGCCGTTCCAATTGCGAACGCTGTCACGTCTATAACGCCTGCCACGTCTTCAAGAGGAACACACTTAATCAACAAAGCAATGACATCTTGCCCGATTTGCGACTGGTCACCTAGCGCAACGATTGCGGCCTTGACCAATGCTTCACCTACTGGAGTTGAGCCGCCGCCGTATACAAGCGGATCGACCTTCACTGTTATCTCAATGAAGATGTCGATGGTTATAGGTCGACTGAACTCGGTGTCGTGCGAGAACCCTTGGCTGTCGATTACAGCCACTACAGTCGTGCCAAACGATTCAATACCAACGGGCTTGCTCAAGAAAATAGTGCTGGCAATGTCAGCATCAAGCCCACCTTCGACAACGACTTCAAAGCTTTTGCCCGGCAAGCCATCAGCATCAACGATAAGCGTTGTGTTCTCGAACACGAACGCTTGAAGCACATTGTCGACCGCACGCACGTTCGAGCGAATGCCTTCAAGCGTTGCGCTTCCGGCATTTTGCAAGAGTTGAAGGCGTCGGGCTCTGAAATCGGCGTCACTCTCAATGCTGCGACCTAGAGTCGCATCGAGCGTATTCGTTGCTGTATCCCACCCACTGACCGGGGTTTCGATAACTGTCAGCGTTCCCGAAGGTGCAGCAATAGGCCCGAACTCTTCGCTCTCAAACGCAACATCAACATCACCGCCGCCCCCGATGGTAGCTTCAGCAAGCGACACGAAGCGGTCGCCTGTGCCGACTACGCTGACTACACGCCCGACGGGCAACACGGTTGTCGGTGTGCCTGTGCACGTGATAGTCACTGTGCTTTTAGTCGCGTCAAGCCTCGTTGCGCCTGTGATCGAAGCAACCTGATCAAGTGCCGCGTCGTTTGCGCTGTCGGGGTATTGGGCGTTGTATACCGCTTCGGCAATATCCCAAAGTTCCTCAAGCCGTTCGGCGTATATCCCGTTGAATACCGAGAACACCGACGGCGCTTGCAGGTTCAACGATGCGTCGAGATTCGCACGTTCGTCGTCTTCGATCTCGGTCAGAATCTCGTCGAGTGTCTTCTTGTCAAATCCCGTTGGGGTAACACCGCTCATGAGATGATGAACTCCGTTTCAAATGTCAGTGGTCCGTCGACTGTCTCAGCATTGAAGCTGACCGACAGCTTACGGCTTGCCGTATCGACATCTAAAACGAGGTCATTCAAACTCGTAACGGCTTCATCGTCGTTGATGGCCTGTCGATAAATGGAAAGGATGACGTTCGTTTGCGGGTTCTTAACGAGGATAGACTCGAAATAGGGAATGCCAAGACGTGCGTCGAGAAACCATTCGCCCAAAAAGAACTTTAGCTTGCGGCTCAGCCGTTGTGCTGTTGCATCGACACCCTCGAGAATCACAAGATCACCTGTGCTCAAATCGAGGTCGCCGTTGGTGTCTAGTTTCAAGTCAGCCATATCACTTCTCTATGGTCACCAATACTGAAGCTGTTGCTGCCGGTGAACCGGGGCTCGGTGGAACTGGCACTGCAATTCCAGTGCTCGCTGGTCCTGATGTAACCCCCGGATGCACATGAGTCGCGGCATGGGTAGTCAGTGCAACAAGTTCACTCGCAATGCGGGTCAACTCGATTTGGATTTTGCTGTCGAGAGAAGCCTTGTCAGCACTCGCTTCGGCACCAAGTTCGATCTTGCCATCGGCGACGTGTATCTGTGTGCTTCCATCTTTACCTAACACCGTGTTGCTGGGGTGCGCATCACCAAGAGCTTTTGAATCAGGATAAAAACCTGGTATTGCAACCGCGTCACTCAGGTTGTTCATGCGGGTATCAACCGGATCAGTGTCTTCGCCTTCACCGGTTTGAAACTTGTCGATGCTGCGCTCATTGAACACGAGCAAAACGTGGTCGCCCTTGACGATGGGGAAGCTCAAAAAGAATCCACCACCCCGCATGAACTGAATAGGAACGGAGTTGATCACCGGCAACTCTTCGACAACATCCACACCGTCGGCGTCAACGAAGCTATTCTTGAGCAACGGCTTCACATTCGCTGTCTGAGCGCTTTCGTCATATGATTCGATACGACCAGGCAAGGCAACATGAAACGATGATTGAAAGTTCTCTAGCGCGAGTCGTATCACATCTTCAAGTTCAGGTGTTCGTTGGGTAGTCATATGGCCCTCGCTTCAATGTCGGAATACCACTCGTTGCCTGCAATGTCGCCGAAGTGTGTGACCTTCTCGATGCGGAAGAAACCCCCATCAATTGAAGATGATTCAATGCGAACGGGGCGACCGGGCGAGAGCTTGCCTTGCAACAAACTGCGCGCATCCAAAATGCCGTCTTCACCAATTTCAGGTGAACCGATAAGCCCGCTCGCTGCGTTCAATAAAACCTGATCGTCGCCGTTGGTGCCGCCTTGCCGAAGCAACTGCACTTGTTCTTCCTGCACCGACATATTCAGCCCTACCGAATCGGTGAGCGACTTCAAAACCTCGAGACACTTGCCACTCGCTGTGAACCCTTTCTTGAACTCAGTGAGCCCGCCACGAAAGTTACCTTTCGCAAGCTCGTCGGCGACGTTGCCAGGTCCTAGTTCGGAGCATTCGACAACACGTTGAATCACTGCGTCGATTTTCGTGCCCGGTGCGAAGCTCTCGTTGATACGGGATCTTTGATACGCACCAATACCGTCGCCCGCTTCAAACGTGGTAACCCAATCGGTGCCCTGCCGCTCGTGTCGAGCAAAAGTCAGCCTACCCTTGAAGAGTGTCGAAAGATTATCCACATACCCGGCTTCAATGAGCGTGGGAATACCTCTTTCTTGAATGGCGGAACGTGTCGCCTGTGACAGATTGTAAATTGAAACTTCCGCTTTGTTCGGATCACCATTGATTGCGCGTTCGATCTTGAACGTCACACGAAGCGACGGATTTGCCTCATCAGGTCCTTCAGGACGCGCACGAATAAGACGATTGCCCAACGTCACTCTGAAGTCGCGGTTGAATAGCTCGCTCATGTTGTGCTCTCAATGTATGTGAGCGGCACTGTAGAGCCAAGTTCATCGAGGTTAGGTGGAGCCGGGTTAGCGCGTGCGTCACTCGCAAGAAAATCGCCGGGAGGTCGTGTTTGCGTTCGAAGTCGCGTCAACAACGGGTAGTTGACTACGAGCTTAATGCCTGTTCGAAGCGGGGTCTGGAGTTCATCGAAAATGTCGAGATACCAAACGCTCTCCCGCTGATTGAACTTGAACTTCAAACGGAACACAACGCTTTCAAGTTCAATCAAGAACTCGAAATTCACAAGGTCGCCGTCACGTGGCACAATTAGAATTGCCATTACTTGAACAACCCCGTTGTGAAATCGAAGCCGGTTGCGAGAAGTGATTTGTTCGTCTTCTCAGCGACGGCTTCATCAGCCGCTTTTGTGACCTTCTTTCCTTGGTCAACAATTCTCGTAGCAAAAGGAGTCTCGGGCACTTCGGCTCTTGCCGTCAGTATCTCTCGCATCGAGATTGTTGCATTGAGCACGTTGCCGTTCGCCGCATTGCGAAGCACCGAGAATCCTGTGATTGCCATGTTGGTGTAGTCGCGAAGACTCGTGACGACTCTAACCACTGTGCCCGCATCATGGATCTCTTTGAGCTTGTCATATGCTGCCTTCACCCGATCAGACAGTCCTAAGTTGTCGCCTTGGATTGGTGACGGTGCTGTGAAGCTAGGCAGCAAAAACAACGGGTGGTTCGTTACAACACCACTGATTTCGAGTGTCTCGGGAAGGCGTCTGATATGGTCACTGATGTTTGTGCCTTCTTCGACAGGATGTTCAGTGACTACCGCTGCGCTCGTATGCGTCTCTTCTAGAGAAGCGTCGAGTGTCAGCACCCCGATTTGAGCGCGTGTCGGCACACCGAATATGACTTCTAGAACTGCCATTAGAACCCGCCACCCGCTGCTCTTCGTTTGAAAACTTCGGCGGCTTGTCGGTTGTTGCTTCGATTGACTCCGGCGATCTTCTCGACAACTTTGCCAGCAATAGCTTCAGCGTTCTCACCTGCAATATTGAAGGTGTTGGTTGTTGCTTGGCTAAGACTCCGTTGCGCAGAGAGACCTGATTGAATGACATTCGATGGGCGCAATCTCCCAGCGTTGGCAATGCCTTTTTCAATAAGATCACCAACTAGAAACGGCACGCTCGCTGCGCCTCTGAATATGTCGAAGAGAAAACTTAGGACCTTGTTGCCTTTGACTAAACCTTCAATGAAGGCGAAGACATCTTCGAAGATGGTCTTCATCTGTTGGCCCAAGGTCGTGAATGCGTCCGATACGTTGCCGCCAAAGAGTGTGATAATGAACTGTCCAAAGCTGCCGACAATGTTGACTAGCGTGTCGAATCCGAATTTAATGAGTTTGAACCACAACGCGCCCGCGTCCCGAAGCAGAGCCCACAGCCCCGTAAGGTTCTCGAGCCAGAATGCAATCCTGCCGAAAAGACTGTCGCCACCGTCTTTCCATGTCTCGAAATCTTCGATGATCAACGCAACGAGTGCAATGAACAACAACATGAGCCCAACGGGCGAACTCAGGATAGCCACAAGAACACCAACAACAAGAGCGACACCGAGAAATAACTTCGACGCCTTTGGTAGTTCGTTGAAGGCGTCGATGACTCGATTCATGAAGCGAAGCAACCTTCGCCCCGCGACCGCCATTCGTGCAATGAACCTGACGATGTTCGAGCGGATCAGCGCGGCGTTTGCTTTGACCCATGCGAACGTGCGTTGCGTTGCGCGAGTCATGAAAGGCAGAAGCTCTTTAGCAATGACGTTCTTAACGCCTCGAATAGCGAACTTCAATTTCGATTGTGACGTGGTGAACTCGTTGCTTCGAACGATCAGCTCTTCATCTATCACCCCGCCGAGAAGTTGCGCCTCATCTCGAAAAGCTTGCAGCCCTGCTTTGCCCCCTTCCAAGAACTTGAGGAACTGGGCCCCGCTCGTGCCGAATATTCTGAGAGCTAAACGACTTCGATCGACTCCACTTCGAACGCGCGTGAAACCATCTGCAACTTGTCCAAGAATTTCGTCAGTGGCTAGAATTTTTCCGTTGTTGTCCCGGACTTGAACCCCAAGAAGCGCGAATGCTTCTGTTGCAGCGCCCGCGCCGGATGCAGCTTGCCGGGCGCGTAAGAAGAACTTTTGAAACTCGCTATCAAAAGCCTTCTGGCTTATGCCTGCCTGATTCGCTGCGAAACGAAGCTCTTGCAACGCGGTAGTTGTGACACCTAGCTTTAAAGCTACGTTCTCAAGATCGTTTGCAAGTTCTGCTGTCGAGGTTGCAATGCCGATGATGCCTTTGACAACTTTGCCAGCAACGAGAATACCAGCGACCCGAACAGCGGTCGCCTTGATTTGCTTAAGGCTCTTATCGGCTTCTAGAAATCCCTTCTTGTCAGTCTTGAACCCGAGAAGGGTGAATAGCTTTCTGATGATCATGTGACATCACCCCTACTTCGGCTGCGCCGCTATTCGGTTTACTTCATCCTGCAAATCAAGCACTTCGTTCGCGTCCCATACTTCGACAAGATCCCAATGCAAATCAATCTCTTCAAGCGTTGCGAACCCTGCACTCACGAGACGCCAAATAGGCCATTCATCCCGAAGGTGGTTAGGGATCTTTACGCTGCGCTGTCCGTCTTCGCCTGAAGGCTTGGCAACAAATCGGTGTTCCAGGCGCGTCCAAAATTTCCGAACTGCACCTGAAGCGCGAACGCGAACCAAGCATAAAGCTCGCCGATCATGCCTTGAAAATGCGCATCGAAGACTTTGAACAAAATGCCCTTGCCGTCAACCTCTGACACCTTCGCAAGAGCATCCATCATGCTCTCAATCTCGTCTTCATCGAGCCGTTCGCACAATTCCTTGGCAACTTTGCCTATGAAAGCGCCGTTGATGTCGGGGTTATCCATCAGCCCTTTGATTCCGCCCTTAACATCGTCCTCATCGAGTTCTTCAA
>SDBV01009516.1_pt1 | contig 12905 bp, 27 predicted proteins | sample 2277081 | NCBI WGS metagenome assembly SDBV01 (sample SAMN10402039, study PRJNA504765) | marine sediment metagenome | isolation source: marine sediment core GS10_PC15, 223 cmbsf | place: Arctic Ocean: Southern Knipovich Ridge | collected 2010
CAGCCGTTCGCAGTGATCGGCAGGTCCGTAGCCTCCAGGAAGCCATACAGCTCGTTGACGGCCCGGAAGTCCGGGTTCTCCATCAAGTTCTCCAGGAACAGGAGCATCGGGGTAATGTTGAAGCCCTCGCTCATCATGCTGATGATGCGATCGGTCATCGTGTTATGAAGCGAGTTGGCGTCGTACAGAACGACGCCATGCTCCACAGTGACACGGCCCTCGCCGAAGTCCTCAACCGCGGTCGCAATATCGATCAGCGACAGGATTGTGGCTTCGTCGACGCCGGTCTTCAGCGCATTCCGAACCTTGTCGTAGTTCGGATGGCCCGTCTCCAGCACCCGCATCTGCCCGTCGAGCATCATGGATACTGTCGAATCGGTAACGATGGCAGCGATGGTCATGATCTTTTCCTCCGTTTCAACGATAAGTTATAATAGCAGATTATTCCGACCTGTCGAGCCTAAACGGCATCGTCGATCCCTTTTATATACTGGACCAGCGTGCCCAGCATAGTGTCGCTCCAGCTGATCTCGTTGCGACCGTAGTAGCCGCCAGTAGCCGCCAGGAACTCAAACATCGGATAAGTAACAAGCAAGTCTTTCCAGAGCAGGTCCAAGTCATGCTCAGGTGTGCCTGTAGGAATGGTGCAGCCAAGCGATTGTGCGACGTTAGTAATGGTCGAAAGACCGTCCGTGCTTTCATTCGACATATACTCGTAAGCCACAACGAACTTTTTGAACAGCGAAGTGACCGCCAGGTCGTTCCAAGTATCGTCGTCGACGGTAAGCTTCCATTTATTGTTTTCAAACTGTCCGTTCAAGTCAAACCCTCTAAAACACTCCGCATTGGCTATCTTGTTAGCAAGCGCAGGAGCCTTCAGCACTGACGTCAACTGGGCCCGGACGTGGTCCTCCAGCTTAACCCACTTGGGATTGTCAGCAACGGCTTTGGCGTTACGCGGCTGCAATCCGTAGATCGGAGTGCTCGCGTCAATAAGCCCAGCCTCCTTATATAGCCTATACTGATAGCTCAGGTCCATTTCGGTGCCGCCGGCCATAAGAACTTTGAAGCGACGAAGTGTAACGTATACTCCACCGTCCTTCAACTTGACGTTACTGGTGTTCCAATTCATCTTCGTATTGCCGTCACGATCCCACCGCCAAACTTTACACTGTGGCGTCCGCGAGCCGTTATTAGCAGTAGACTGGCGCACTGGTTTGGGCAAAGTAGAGACAGCCGTCAACTTGATGTCGCCCATGAACCCAATAAACAAGTCCAAGTCTTTCGGGTCATCTGTTTTGACCAAATACATTTTCGTTACTTTGTCCAGATCGCCGTTCTCGATCCAATTCTTGATACGGGAATGAGCGCCGCGCCCGAGGTCGTCGAAGAAGAACTTCGATTCGTTACTTGCGCGGAACTTCCAGTGTCCAGCATAGTCAGCGGACAACGACTGGGCGCGCCCACCAAAACGACGACGCTCGAACTTGACCATGCGGAACGTTCCACTTACATCCTTGCCCTCGAACTTGAAATGGCTTTTCAGTTTCTTGCCGTCCCAGTTCAAGTTAAACTTCGGAGAGTTGGCAAGACTTGACATCGCATGACTGGAATTGTTCCTGCCGCTGAACAGATCGTTGAAGAGCAGGCAAGCGTCCCAATATGACGCACAGGAGTTGAACTCGTCCTCAAACTTTGACGGCAACTCTGCGAATACTTTGTCCAGGCGCTTTATAATATTGCCAATAGTGTCGATAGTCTTTTTCGACCCGTCAGAGTAACTAAGGCTCTCGCGTGACGGAGTAATGCCCAGCTCGCCCAAGTCAAAGTGGATGTCGATGGGCAAGTCCAATACCTTCCGCTGTTCGTCAGTCAAATCCTTCAGCGCGGAGTTGTCAATTGGATACGCCACGGAACCCTGGACGGCAACAGCACTATCATTACGGCGCCTGTAATGGTAGCCAGAATCGTCAGACTTACGAATAGCCCAGCCCTTGCCCTCCATCAAGTATTCAACGGAATCAAGACTGAAGTGTTCGTTACCCACTACTTCCGGAGCGGGATTGAAACGACGCAGCGCCGTCTCTGCCTTTTCGGCGAACTCGCTGGCGTCCTGTTGCCTAACGGGCAAGGACACTTCCAGCCCATTGATTTCGTCCGTCGCCTCCTCGCCCATCTGCGTGATCATCGGAATGCCTTCCTCGCCGATGAATGCAGTATAGGTGCGCTTCATTCCATCGAACCAACTTGTAACAGTGAAGCTCTCCGTATAAGCGAACGGGCTTTTACTGCCAAGACCCAAGCAACCGACCTTGTCGTTACTCTCGCGCTTGGTACTGCCGAAGTAAGTCGTGTAGAGGTGCTTGACGTTATCGTCAGACAGTCCAATGCCCCAATCGCGAACCGCAAACCACGGCTCGAGCGTATTGGGCAGATGGACGCGGAACGGAACGTCGCCCTTGCCAGCGTCGACATGCGCGTCAAAAGCATTGCAGCACAACTCGCGCACAACGGCAAGAACCTTGTCCGAATATAGCTGGTCGCTTAGGATGCGAAACGATATGGAGTGCGCCTCGATGCTGAATGCAGTCTGGTTATCGACGCCAAACGTTTCAACCTTATGGGCTTCTGTTCCGAGTTTCATAATCAGCTCCGGGTTTCCTGTTCAACTCACTGTCCTACTGTAGCACAGATATCAGACCGGTCAACCAAAAAAGGTCCAGTATATAAAATTTAACTTAAATGCTGATGTAATATAAAAGTGAAAGATTTGTTAACGTTAAAATCAGTCGATGATATAAAGAAAAATACCGAAAGCAATCAGCTTGACGCTTCCGCCAAACAATCCAACCAGAACAACAATGATACCAAGGACATCCATGACAATGATATTTAGTGTGTCAGTCCGCCGGCTTGCTGATGTTCCAGGTGTTCCATCTGCGCTTCCACAAGCTCAATGTCTTCCGGATTCATTCTTCCTTCGAGCATGTTCTGGGTAATGGGACCGATGGTCTTAAAGCTTCTGTTGGATTGTGCCCTCAGTGCAATGATAGCCTGTTCGGCTATCGCTTTCGTTTTGCAGTTTCCAACAATGATACAGTTTTCTCTATCGTCGGAAACCTCTACTACAAACCATCGCATCAACATTTCATGCCTCCATAGTTGGTGGGAGCGGTGGGATTCAAACCCACGACATACGGTTTTAGAGACCGTTGCTCTATCGCTGAGCTACGCTCCCGTTACGGAATAGGGTGGTGCCAAGGCCTCGTCCAGAAGCTTTATGGCTTTCGTCGCAACAGCATTGCTATGGGCATCGCCTTCGTTCTGAATCCGGATCAACTGAATTCGAATATCATGGAGCTTCATGAAGAACTCACGCGGTGCAGCAACAGCACCATTGCCGATGATGTCCTTGTCCTTGATGATACCTTCGGTCATGTCAGCCTCCAGCAGCCGGCATCACAATCATCCCCATCTCAATGAAGATAACAACAGCTAACCCTACTGCTATAGCAAACGGAATGATCTTGAACAGAATTGCGGATCTGACGTTCTCTGTATGCATCATAAACGGCATAACAAAATTAAAGAGGACTGCCAGTCCAAGTACTACAATACTAAACGTAGTCATTGTCACCTCCTTCAAAGAGAGGAGGGGAAGCGTAAGCTTGCTTCCCCTATCACTGCCCTCTGATTAAGCGGCCTCGCCGCCCAGATCCTCGATAACGACCAATTTGGCGCCGTCATCGTTCTCGGTGGTCTTGATCTCACCGGCCTGGATCTTGCCCATCAGCTCGCCGAGCGTAATCCCCAGAACGTCCGGAGCCTTGTCCAGCGCGACCGTCCGCACAGTCTCGACAGCCTCAACGGGCTCTGAACCCGAATCCGTCTCCGTGGTCTCGGTAACCGTCTCCGTGGTCTCGGCAACCGCAGCCGGCAGATTGCCAACGCGATGCTTACGCAGAGCGTGGGCCGCCTTGCTACGGGTATCGAACACACCGACGCTGACGTCTTCCAGGTTCAAGGCGTCGTAGCTCGCATTGCCACGCGACTTGACGATGGAACCGACCGGAATCACGTCGCCGGCAACCGTGCCCTTGAGCGTGAAGTCCTGCGACGCATTCGTAATGCCGTCCTTCTCTTTCGACGGGCGATTAACCACGTCAAACTTCCAAACATACTTCATAGTTTTGTACCTCCATTTCAACGTTGAATGCATTAACTTATTGCACCAGCTTTGGTGCCATCTTTTATATAATAACATATTGTCTCGATTGGTCAACGAAAAAGATTAGATCAATTTCCTTTTGCAATATCGCGTAGATAATCGCTTCGGTCAGCTAAATTATCACGCAGTCGGTCAGAAGCGTGCTCTTCAGCGAGGGCTTCCGCCTGGGCTTCTGTAAGTCCTTCTTCCATATACTCTTCTATCAGCTGATCGTATGCGGTAATCCAAAGTTCTTTGCTCATTATATCCTCCCTATTAATACATTATTATAGATATTTTATGGACCAATGTCAAATAATAAATTGACAAGTCATCCACAAATCCGATATAATGATACTTTAATACATATGATACCAATTAAGTTAACTTAAAATTGAGGAGAATAATAATGACAGATTTAACAACCACAGTTCGTTTGCCAAGCGGTAGAGTTGTCATTGCGGATCTAGGTGGTCTAACTGGAACCGGTCATCGTATCGCATCAGCTAGGATTACTAATACCAAAGGCCGTCAGGTTCGGATCGCTGGTCGAGTTACTACTCGCCACGGATATGAACAGACTTTGTCTTTTGAGGTCAACATGCACGGCATCAACGCACGCTCTGCGTTTGTAACCGAAGACGAGCTTTTCGTACGCGCTGCCTAAACAGCAGCTCCTAATAATATTTAAGATAACTTCGGCGGAGCTTTGTCACTCCGTCGAGGCTGTCTTTGTTAACGCTCAGAAATGGCGTAGGTGTCGATGCTGTAGTACGAGGTCCATTTCTCGTACTTCAGATACCGTTTGGTGATGCGAATCGTGCCCTGCCGATCGACCTTGTATTTGATGCCCTCGGCATCCAATGCAGCCTTAGCAGCAGCAAGCATGATCTTCTTGATCTGTCGCTCATAGCGATCGATTGTGTCGTCGCGCTCGCATGAACCACCGAACTCTGTCTTAGCCATAACGGTCTCCCTTGTTCGTGTGTCTGTATTGTAGCACGGATTCTCAGCCGGTCAAGAATATTTTCCCAGCTCGTCATTCTCAGCTGCAAGCTCATCCCATGTCTTATCCTGGCCGTCGATAAACGTGAAACGTAGATCGCAGTAGATAGTAAAGTCACTACGATCCAGGAAGCCTTTGAAGCCGCTTTTCATAACGTTATATAAGGCATCGCCGTCTTCCCACCAATATTCGACAGCCTGGAACCAAACGCCACGCCAGTTCTGTTTGTCGAAATCTTCCATGACGATCTCGTCAGGCAGGTTCATTAGCTCTGTAGCATAGAGTTCATCCAAAAAAGCTTTCTTCATGATCTCCTCCTTAACTGAGACCCAGCGACTCGGCAACATCAACATCATCCAGACCGTCGCCGAAATCCTCAAAGTACATCGTATCCAGGTCACTCTGGATAAACGCTGCCAGTTTCGGATTGGCTTTGAGCTTTGCGACGGTAGTCTTAATCTCGCCGTCGCTATACTCTTCGATGTGATCCACGATAGTCTTCAGAGCACTGTCGGGAATTTTAATCGTGATCTTCATAGCTAAGTCCTTTTGATCTGGTTTCCGTAGGCCCAATGTTCGTTGTCCAGGTCCACGATAACGTTCTCACGTGTGACTTCTGTCCAAGGAACCTCCTGCACGCTACGACCATCTTTGCCGCCGCGCGTTTCGACTTCGATGTGTTTGACTACTGCGGGTTGCGGATCGCCGCTACCCCAGCAACCACGCCACTGTACTGTGTCTCCAATCTTAAGCATTGATCGTCTCCCTCTGTTGTGCTGTAGTGTAGCACACTTTTTGGACCGGTCAAGTCTATTCGGGACACACCACCAAATAATCGTTGTCACCGATCTCTATGCAGAGCCGGCGCGTGAGCCGGTCCGTGACCACGTCTGCCATCGATCCTGATAACGCGAAGCCGCCGCCCGCCGCCTGGCGCTCTTCTCGCGATTCCGAAAGCCAAACACCCGACCATATCATCGCGCCCGCAAACAAAAGCAAGAAGATAATATTGCGATTTGCTCTCCGCTGCGCTCTCTTGTTCTCGTGTATTGATCTATACATCTCACTCCCCTGAATATTTTTTCTGTAAGCGTGCAAACTCTGCCCGCTCTTTGATCTCTTTCTTCACTTTTTCAGCCTTACGCTGTTTGCGCGCAGCCACAGAACGTTTCTTATTTGTTGCCAAACGCTTTGCCCACTCTTCATCCGTCTCCGGACGATACCAAGTGATGTCCACATGGTTGCCGAAATAGTCATCGATGTGGACACTTACCTTAGCATCTTCTCCGCACTCGGCTTTGATGGCATCCACGATCTCTGCCAGCTTGGTAATGAGCATACTATCGCCACATTGTGATACCACGTCGTCAAGGCGCTGAAGGAACATATGGGTTTCATTCGACAGATCGTTTAGACCCAGAGTAACCTTGCCGCGCTCTTCTGATTTCTTTTTAGCCATTGTCTTTCTCCCTTACCATTCCAGCGCCAGGCCGCATTGCGTGTTGAGCACAATAACCAGGGTGCTCGTCATCTCAAAGATCTGGCCCTGTATGATATCCATGTCCGTTGCTAATTTGCCAAGATCGCTACGTATCTCATAGAAATAGCCATCGTAGCCTTCAACAACATTCTCCAGAACTTCCATGCGATTCCGCATGAAGCGCATCTTGGATTTGAGATTCTGTTCAGCAAACGTGATCATATTGAACAGATACTCAACAACCTCATTTTTTTCTTGGATCGATACTGCCGCGTCAAGAATCTGTTTTGTGTTCATGCTCATCGTCCTATCTCCTGTTAAGCAGCCCAATCATCTGGCGCCGTAGTCCTCGATATATTTCTTGTAGAAACGCTTGGAGTTCTTCTCCAAATCCGAAGCAACCTGATCTCGTGCCGATGTATCCAAATCAAACATGATGTCGATTGCTTTCTCAGGTTTGCCTTTCTCGATCCATAGGGCAATCCTCAATGCGTCTTTATGATCGCCGCGGACCATCTTACGCATATCGCCGTCGTCGGGATCGGACCAGGTCCTCAAATCCCTCGCGCGGTGACCATTGGCTGACTTCCGCAAAAGCTCGGCAACTCTCTTGAAATTTATAGCCATCGTTCCGTTTCCTCTGTTAGCGTTTCCGTTGTATCATCCACACTGTAGCACGGATATGGATGTGGTCAACTCTTTTCGGCAAGCTCTTCCCGAATCCGGATCATAAACGTATCAAACAGAAGGCCGGTTCCTGTGATAGCATTCTCCATCAACGTCTTCTGGATAACCAATCTCATCATATTGCTGTCGTCCATCTCCGCGGCGCCCATGAATACAACCATGGGTGTTCCGACCATCTCTGAAAAGTTCTTGACCTGATCAAAGGCTTCCATCTTTGCAAAGCCCTCAATCTTCGTCTCAGCAACCTTCAAGAGGTCCGGCATGATCACGCCCAGAGAGTTGATCACTTTGCTCGCCAGACGCTTGTCACCTTTGCGCGGCACATACGGGGCGTTAAACATCCCGCTTAGGTCTCGCGTCTTATCGGCGACAGCAACCTCAGCAGCTTTCTCCGCCTTGTAGTCTGCGACAAGCTGAAGCTGATCTTCGTCTGAGAAATCCATCTCCACGCCGTTGTTCAAATCGACGCAGATATATCCCTCCTCGGCGTATCCTACAACGCCTACCGCGCCGTTGGACAGCACTCGTACTTCGTCACCTACGTTAAACATTTACTTTCCTTCCTTCGCTTCTAGATTAGCCTTTGCCCACAGAGCGGTACCAGAAACAAGAACAGATATTGCTCCATGCAGGTCCTCGTCCTTTCCAAAAGCACGGATGACGAGCTTAACTCCTTCATCCACCATTTCATCGTAGGTCAATCGTTTCTCAGCCATCTTCTCGTCCTCGCTTGTTTGTTTTCAGAACAGTTATATCTCACAAACACAAAAATATATATACCCGAATTCTCCGTCAACAAACCGGTACAAAGTCCAATCTCCATCTAGGCCTTCTCGAAGGAATGTAATTTTCTCTTGACAGAGAGAGTTTAAAACATCAAGATGAACGAGCTCATGTGGTAGAATTGGCACACGCTTTCTGTTAAGAAGTGCTTTACAATACGCCACAACCGTGTCACGAACTCCATCGGCAGAATTGGCCTTACCAATATCTTCACCCTCCGGAGTAGTAATTTTGTATTTTATTTCAGCCATTATTTTCCTCCGGGTTATACACCATTGACTTGAATAGCTTGGTCAGCGTGTTAGTCTTCACAACGTGCCCAATTCGCGGATGATCAGCAGTGCCGCCCATAACAACAGCAGTGCCAATCCACTCAAGGCTCACATCCGGATAGTTGATGGATTCTCTGACGCGGCCCGCCACGTAGTCCAGGCGAGTATCTTCGCCGTAAACCGTGGGCAGCCTTCCGTCCGTTGTCTTAACAACGTATACGCAGGTTTCGGTCGTCATGATTGTGCTCCTGTTTTCCATACCACATAGTAGCACAGATATCAAACTGGTCAAGCTTTTTCTTGTGCCCGTTGGAGCAACTTTTGAAGCTGTTCTTTGTCGTAAGCTTTCACCATTGCACTGTATCTCTCAATGATGTCGTTACAATAGTCAGTGACACGTCGTGGCATATCAAGGCGTAGTGTCTCTTTGGCTTCCCAGCATGTGCGGGCCTCTTGCTGAAGCTCTAGTTTTGATAACACACTGTCAGCGTCGCGAGCATACTCAGATGCAGCAACAAATGCAACGGCAAGTATTAATACTACCGCCATTGAAGTTAAGATTGTTTTCATGATTTAATCCTTTTCTTTGGGCATTGGAACGCTATCAAGAGTTTGAAGGGCTCTGTCCAAAGCAGTCTTAGCTACGTAGATCTTTCCTTTAAGCGCGCCTTCGTCAAGCTCATCACGATCGACCAGTTCAGCAATCTTTCCAATAGCGTCCGCAGCATATTGAATTGCTAAACTAACATGTACCTTTGATATTTTCATCCCATTACTCCATGTATTTCTTCGTGACACCTTTCACAGGGATAGGATTGCTTTTTCTGTTCAGTCGTAACAGGACAGTCACCGTCACCGTATTTGCAACCATGCTTCAGGCAACAGTGCTCCGTATGGACATCCTTATGAGAATCAAACCCATCCAACCAAGCCTCTCCCCAGCGTGTTCCGTCAGCAGGGCAATCTCGCTCCCATCCATTCTGGGCAGCTTCCAGGCCTTGCTGAAACGCACTATTGTATTGCGCTTTAGGTAGCCTTGTTTTGAACTTAGTTGGCGACCGCTTCTCACCCACAATCGAAACAGTCCAGATCTTTTCAGTCGTGCTGCCATCATAGCCGCCATACGCATACACAGGCTCGTCAACATAGTCGCTGCTGACACGGATGCAAACAAGACCTTGCTGCTTGCCCTTGTCGCGAAGCTCTATAAGCTCTTTGATAAGGTCGTCGATCGGCCCGTCCAGCCCATAATCATCCATGCCGAACTCCGAAAGCGTAACCGTTTCAACTTTGGCCATCTCAACGTCTCCTATGCCGGCGGATACAGATAGATATGCAAGTCAGCAACCCACCTACTATACTTTTTGGTGGAGCCCCTCATCAATGAGCAAGGACCATCAACGTCCCATTTTCTGTTCTCTTTGTCGATCCGGTAGCCTTTCGCTGCAAACTTATCCTCAACCATCTTGACAAGCACATTGTATGTAGGGTGAGCTACAGCAATATCACCGCTGATCCGCGTCCAAAGATGCACACGTCCACCAGCAAGTTGATAAGCTTTATGCCCGTGATAGCCGTCAGCAACTTTGCAAACGGCGATGTTAAGGATACGACTCCACTGTGGCCTAGCCATTATCTTATCTCCCCTAGTGTTTCCCGGACTGTCCTGATCCGTTGCAGCCGCCTCTTTAAGCCGTCACAATCGTATTCAGGATCGTTGTCGTATACGTCAATAATGCTGCTAAGGTTAAGGATTTCCCTATCGGCAAGCATCATCAACTCGTCGATATCATCCGACAGCTCTGTTTGGAAAACCCTACCCTTCGGCATCGGCTCCGTCCTTAATGTTGACAGCGAGTGGAAATGTCAATGCTGAAACAATGATCCCATGTTTCCTTGGGGAGATGATGCCCAACGATGACGATGTCACCATCGCTATCACCCTTGCGAAATTTGTACCCGCTATCTTTGAGGGCTTTTTTGGCCGCAGCACGCATGATCTTATTGATCTTCGCCTCAAACCGATCATGCGTCTGTGCCTCGTGAGTCGCGTCACGGAATTTTTTAGCAAGAGCCATCGACCTTAGAGCCATCGACCTTCCTCCTCAAAGATGTTCGCCACAACGCCGACAAGTTGCGCCATACGATTGACCGCTACCGTGATTCATACGGTAGATAAACTTACAGCCAAAAATCCGACACCAAATGTTTTTCATCGACTCATCCTCATTTGTTTCGTCCACACTGTAGCACGGATATCACAGCGGTCAAGTAAAATGAGGCGTTAGGTACTTACTTCACACAACTGCCGCGCGGACCCGTTGTGTAGATTTCCCATACTAGGCTTCGCTTACTGCGCCTCAGAATCAGTTCCGTTACTCGTCCGTCAGCAACCCAGCATCAACAAGCGACTCCCGCAAATGATTCGGCATCAGTTCAGTGACGTCGTAGTCCACAAGGCTCGCTGAATCAGCATCAATGCCAACTCTAATATCAAATCCTTTGCTGCCGTCTGCCAGGTAAACGTTATACTCGTCCAGGCTGCGGCCGCCTTCCAGGAACCACTCTTTGATAATAGCATTGACGTTTGCAGCCGTTGCGATGATTACCTCGGTTCGTCCCTCAAATACAATAATGTCCTTGGCCATGCTGTTTCCTCCTAGTTGATTGTATATTCTTAAAAGATAGCTAGCGGATAACTAAGTGTTGATCCTACATGCCTTTAAGCAGTGATCGTCAACAATGTCTTGCTCTAAGTCACACAGCCGCGGATACAGTTTATCCTCCGACATGAAGCTACCTCTTAATCGTCCACACTGTAGCATGGATATCATACCTGTCAAGAACTTTCCGCAGGAAAGTTTCTTGATGCGCCACAGGAACCAGGTTCCTGTCAGGGTCAATGAAAAACGAACTGGACGACTTAATCCAGCCCGTTTTTCTTTTTCTGTGTTTGTGTTGAAGTAAATTTAATTATCTATCCACAATGTAGCACATCTTTCTAAGCAGGTCAACCACTTTCTTGTCTGATTTTGTTAACGTTAAAACTTATTCATATTGTCTCCCGCGCCAAATAATGTTATAGTATAGGATGACCATACAGCACATTAGCGGCAAGAAGCCAAAACAGAAAACCAAACAAGATGCCAAATGCTGGCGCACTTTACTACAGCTTATTGAAGATGGCAAAGCATCTATAACTATAGACGGGTTTGAATTCACTAGAGAATGGGTGTCGGGAGTAATAGATTATTTAGATGCTATGGCAGTAGAGCAAAATAAAAAGAAACGTGCTCTTGCTGCTAAAAAACGTCGTCGTAAAGCTAAGTTCACTGTGATTAAATAAGCGTAACCTAAATAGGTTACGCAAACGTAACCCAAATAGGTTACGCACTTTAAAAACGTAACCTAGATAGGTTATGCGTAACCTAAATAGGTTACGCCACCATTTATTAACGTTAATTTATGGTCATAATTAAGAAAACGTAACCTAAGTAGGTTACGCTTTTCGTTCACCGTCTATTAACGTTAAAATCTGTTAACGTTAATTTTGGTTCATAATGAAAATTTATAAACTTTGATTAATCTTAACGAAATCTTCATAGTTAAGTGTTATAGTTAACGTATGGTAAGGTTAAGATTCATAGTGAACCGATATTAATAGTGAAGTTTCGTTAACTATGATTGTTAAGCTTAAGAGGCGTTAATAGTGAATCTTTACAATGAATCTTCAGTATTAAGAAATATGGTCAAGATAGTTTTATTTGGTTCAGCAAGTATAGGAGGGCAAGTATAGCTAGAGTATAGATCAAGTAAAGATGGGGTTTAACGACAGTAAAACGCTGATAAAGCCTTCGGTTGTGGCCTAAAAGGTATATAAAGGTGGTCCATCAAGTGTATGGGTTTAAAAATTTCATCCTCATATTTTCACAGTGGTTTCATAGTGGTTTCATAGTGGTTCGACCCCACAATTCAGCTATATTTCTCAGGCTATCCGACCATAATGAAAGGCCAACGAGATCAAACAATATCCCAATGTTCTATTATACCATTACATTTGCCTGTACTGTTCCAATGTGAATAAAATAGAGTATCATTCTCAATAAACCACCAGTCACCACCCATAGTTACTGTGAAGCATAAGGTTTCCATTAGACCCATCTTAAAGAGTATGTCGTGTAAACCGTAAATGCCGTTCAGTGTAGACATTGCAGTTCCTCCATTGTAGGTTATGTAGATCCTACATGCCCCGCTATGTAGGATATGCAAGATTGGCTATGTAGGATATATAGATCCTACAGACTGGCCATGTAGGTTTTACCTACCTGGCGCCCGTAGCATTGGCGTTACGCCAAGGCTACAGTGGCTATGTCTATCAAATGATCATTTCTCCAACGTTCTGTCCCAAGCGAATAATATAAGATATCATTTTTCATAAACCAGCGGTCATTCTCTCTGGTTAGTTGGAAG
>SDBV01009517.1_pt1 | contig 12904 bp, 8 predicted proteins | sample 2277081 | NCBI WGS metagenome assembly SDBV01 (sample SAMN10402039, study PRJNA504765) | marine sediment metagenome | isolation source: marine sediment core GS10_PC15, 223 cmbsf | place: Arctic Ocean: Southern Knipovich Ridge | collected 2010
GCTCGACTGCAGCGCGCTGCCGGGCGCGAACCAGTGCTGGGCCGACGGGGCGTCGAAGGCCAGCAGCCGCCGGTAGGTAGCAACGGCATGCGCGAAGCGCCCCAGCGCCGAGAGTATCTGGCCGCGCGCGAAGTGGTAGCGGGATTCCTGCGGCGTTAGCGCGAGCGCGCGGTCGAGCCAGACGAGCGCGTCGTCATAGGCCGCGCATTGCAGCCCTAGCACGCCGAGGCGAAACATCACGTCGGCATTGGCCGGGTCCCCGGCGAGGACGGTTTCATAGAGCGAGCGTGCGCCCGCGAGGTCGCCGGCGAGATGGCGTTCTTTGGCCAACGCCAGACACTGGTCGGTCCGCATCGAGGTCCTGCCTTGTTCCGAAGGGGTAGGGATGAGTGCGGAGCGCGCTGGCCGAGCCTGCGGCTGTCCGGTCGAACGAGCAGAATAGCCGCCGCTTCACTACCAATGTTTACCAAATGTCACTAGAGATTACGAGGCGGTAACGTCGGCAGGACCGGCGGCGGAAGCGGGCGGGGCCGGGATGGCGTCGGGCGCGGGTGCCGGTTCCGACCCGGGAGCCGGCGTTGCAGCGGACCCGGCATCCGGCCCGGAAACCGGCCCGCAAGCCGGCCCGGAAGCCGGCCCGGTATCTGGCCCGCAAGCCGGCGGCGCAGGTTGCGCCTCCGGAGCTGCAGCCAGAGGCGTTGCAGGTTGCGCCGCAATCACCCGATGCACCAGCCGCAGCTTCTCGACCACCCGCGGGGCGAGCGTGAACGGATAGCCGTCCGGCATCCCGAGGCTGCGGTTCAGGCTGTTCAGCGCATAGGTCAGAGGAAACCAGCGCTTCATGAGGTTATCGAAGCTGGCGTCTTCCACCGGTGTCTGGTCGATCAGCGTCGGCCCTGCCGGGTCGCGCGGGATCAGCGCGACGCCGTATGAGGTGGCGGTGTCGAGCACGTCGACGATCAGCAGGTAATGCGCCCAGGTTTCCGCCCAGTCTTCCCACGGATGCATCGTGGCGTAGGCGCTGACGTGCGACTCTGCCCAGTTGGCGGGCGCGCCGTCGCGGTAGTAGGTGTCGAGCGCCTCGGCATAGTCGGCGCTCTCGTCGCCGAACAGCGCGCGAAACGGCTCCAGCCATTGTGTGCCGGCGACCAGGCGGTCGAAATAATAATGTCCGGTCTCGTGCCGGAAGTGCCCGAGCAGTGTCCGGTAGGGCTCGTGCATGGCGGTGCGGGTGCGTTCCCGGTAGGCGTCATCGGCTTCCGCGATGTTCAGCGTAATCAGGCCGTTGTCGTGCCCGGTCAGCACCTTCTCGCCATCCTCGTTCTCTTCGAGGAACTCGAATTCCAGCCCGGTTTGCGGATCGTCGTGGCGCGACGCCACCTTGATGCCCAGGGCCGTCAGCGTGTAGAGCAGGCGCCTTTTGGCGACCTCGAGGCGGTACCAGTAGAGCCGGTTGTCCGGCGCCGCGAGGTTCGGGATGGTGCGCGTCAACTGGCAGGAGCGGCACAGCGTGTCGGGCTGGTCGGCCGGGATCATCCAGTTGCAGACGTTCTCGACCGCGTAGTTGTGGCATTGGCGATACAGCGCGCCGCCCGTCTGTGGATGCAGGCTGCGCCAGCGGCCGTCGCCCGCGTCTTCGAAGGCGCTCAGCTCGCCCAGTTCGGGCACATAGCCCAATAACGCGTCGCAACGCTCGCAGCGGACGTTTTCGTAGAACACGAGCTGCTCGCAGCGGTTGCAGTTGAAGGTGCGCATGGCTTGGACCTCAAACGTGGGCTGAAGCGGGGCCGGCATGGCGGGCCGAGGGGTGCGGCATTCACCGCAATCTTCATGCCGCATTTGCCAGACGTCACTGGTTTAACGCACATTACGTGCATGATGGGGCATGTGGACTGCGCCGCTTTGGTGCGTGCCACCCGGATAAGGCTGCTATAAGGCTGCTGCGGGTCACCCTCAGCGGCCGGCGGATGTGGTGGAGCGTGCCGGCGGGCGACTTTGACCGCACCCGGGCGCAACCTGCAAGGACATGCGGGTACCGGTGCTTCGGGTGGGTGCACGGTTTACCACGGTTCACATCTGTGTCACAAGGTTTGTTTTCCGGCCGCAAGGCCGGGCTCGGCAAGTTTATCTACCAACGGCATGAAGCTTGCTTTTTGGCGGGCTGCCAACCTTCGCCCAGGAGTCCGGTGTGTCTATACGTGTCGCGTTGAACCATGTCACACATTATCGTTATGACCGCCTTGTCGGGTTGTCGCCGCAGGTTGTGCGGCTGCGGCCCGCGCCCCATTGCCGTACCCCGATCGTGTCGTATTCGATGCGGGTCGAACCGGCCGGGCATTTCATCAACTGGCAGCAGGATGCCTTCGCCAACTACCAGGCGCGGCTGGTATTTCCCGAGAAGACCCGCGAGTTCAAGATCACGGTGGATCTGGTGGCCGAAATGGCCGTCTACAACCCGTTCGACTTCTTCCTCGAGCCGTCCGCCGAGAAATACCCGTTCGAGTACCCCCCCGGCCTCGCCGCCGAGCTCGCGCCTTATCTGGTCAAGCGCGAGCCGACGCCGCGCTTTGCCGAATTCGTGGCGAGCATCGACCGCTCGCCCAAGATCACTGCGGATTTTCTGGTCGAGCTGAACCAGCGTCTGCAACGCGAGATCCGCTACCTGATCCGCATGGAGCCGGGCGTGCAGACGCCCGAAGAAACACTCACCAGCGCTGCCGGCTCGTGCCGCGATTCGGGCTGGCTGCTGGTCGAGACGCTGCGCCAGTTGGGGCTGGCGGCGCGCTTCGTGTCCGGTTATCTTCTGCAGCTGGCGCCTGACACCAAATCGCTCGACGGCCCAAGCGGCACGGAAGTCGACTTCACCGACCTGCACGCATGGTGCGAGGTCTATCTGCCGGGCGCCGGATGGATCGGCCTCGATCCGACCTCTGGCCTGCTGGCGGGCGAGGGGCATATTCCGGTCGCCTGCACGCCGGAGCCGGGCAGCGCCGCGCCGATCTCGGGCGAGGTCGACGAATCCGACGTCGAGTTCGAACACACGATGTCGATCGAGCGGGTGCTCGAAACTCCGCGCGTCACCAAGCCCTATACCGAGGAAGTCTGGTCCGACGTGCTGCGGATGGGCGCCCACGTGGACCGGGACCTGGAGGCCATGGACGTGCGCCTGACGATGGGCGGCGAGCCGACCTTCGTCTCGGTGCGCGATCGCGACGCCGCCGAATGGAACACCGACGCGCTTGGGCCGACCAAGCGCAGCTATGCGGTCGCGCTGATGGACAAGCTGCGCTCGCGCTACGGCGCGAACGGTTTCCTGCACATCGGCCAGGGCAAGTGGTATCCGGGCGAGCAGTTGCCGCGCTGGGCGCTCTCGCTGTACTGGCGTGCCGACGGCGAGCCGTGCTGGCAGGACCACACGCTGTTCGCCGATGAACGTCAGCCGGGCAGCCATACCGCCGAAGATGCGCGGCGCTTCCTCACTCATCTGACCGGCAAGCTCTCGCTCGATACGCAGTTCATCAAGGCCGGCTACGAGGACACGTGGTACTACCTGTGGCGCGAGCGCCGCCTGCCGGTCAACGTCGATCCGTTCGATTCGCGTCTGGACGATGAGATGGAGCGGGTGCGTTTGCGGCGCGTCTACGATAGCGGGCTGGCTTCAGTCACGGGCTACGTGCTGCCGCTCTCGCGCGAACGCGACCTGCCCTTGCAGGGGCCGCGCTGGGTCACCGGGCCGTGGTACTTCCGCGGCGACCGGATGTACCTGATCCCCGGCGATTCGCCGATGGGCTACCGCCTGCCGCTCGATGCACTGCCGTGGGTTTCGGAGACGGACGATCCGTACCAGCACGCGCACGATCCGTTCGCCCCGCCCGCGCCGCTGCGCAGCGCGGCGCAGTTGCGCATGCAGTATGAAGGCGGCACGGGTGGGGCAGGCCACGCTCATGGCGCGGACGGCGCCGCGGCGGGTGGCCGGGGCGTGGGTGGCGAGGACGGCGGGGCCGCGGTTGGTGCAGCGGGTGCGGCGGGCACCGCGGCCGCGCTGCGCGGCAGCGGCCCTGAAAGCGCCGCCACCGCCTCGCTACGCGTCCCCGAACGCGGTGAATCGGCTAGCTGGATCACCCGCACCGCGCTGTGCGTCGAAGCGCGCGACCCAGCCCGCGCGGCGGGCCCGAAGGTGGAGACCGAGAACTTCGGCAGCGGCCGCAAGATGCTGCATGTTTTCATGCCGCCGCTCACCGAGCTCGACGATTATCTGGACCTGCTGGCGGCTGTCGAAGCCACCGCAGCCGAACTGGGCATGAAGATCGTCATTGAAGGCTATCCGCCGCCGCGCGATCCGCGTCTGAAGATGCTGCAGGTGACGCCCGACCCGGGCGTGATCGAAGTCAACATCCATCCGGCTTCGAACTGGGATCAACTGGTCGACCATACCGAGTATCTCTATCAGTCGGCCCACGAAACGTATCTGAGCACCGAGAAGTTCATGACCGACGGCCGCCACACCGGCACCGGCGGCGGTAATCACTTCGTACTCGGTGGCGCGACGCCCGCGGACAGCCCGTTCCTGCGCCGTCCGGACCTGCTCGCAAGCCTGGTGGCGTACTGGCTCAATCACCCCTCGCTGTCGTATCTGTTCTCGGGACTCTTTATCGGGCCGACCAGCCAGGCGCCGCGCGTCGACGAGGCGCGCAACGACCAGGTCTACGAGCTGGAAATCGCGTTCCGCGAACTGCAGCGTCAGATCGACCTGCTCGGCGGCCGCGAGGGCGGGCAACTGCCGGCGTGGATGATCGACCGTTCGCTGCGCAATATCCTCATCGACGTGACCGGCAACACGCACCGCGCCGAGTTCTGTATCGACAAGCTCTATTCGCCCGACGGCCCGACCGGCCGCCTCGGTCTGCTGGAGCTGCGCGGCTTCGAAATGCCGCCGCATGCGCGCATGAGTCTCGCCCAGCAGTTGCTGCTGCGCGCGCTGGTGGCGCGTTTCTGGAAGACGCCGTACACCACGCGGCTCACACGCTGGGGCACCGAACTGCACGACCGTTTCCTGCTCGGCACGTTTGTTCAGATGGATTTCGACGACGTGCTCGCCGATCTCGCCGAGGCCGGCTACGCCTTCGACCGCTCGTGGTTCGAGCCGCATTTCGAGTTCCGCTTCCCGCTGGTGGGGCAGACGACGACCAACGGCGTCACGCTGACCATCCGCAGCGCGCTGGAGCCGTGGCACGTGATGGGCGAGGAGGGTTCGCCTGGCGGCACGGTGCGCTATGTGGATTCGTCGGTGGAGCGGCTCGAAGTACGGGCCCTGGGGCTCAACGACAACCGCCATGTGGTGACCGTCAATGGCGTGCCTGTGCCGCTCCAGTCCACTGGCCGCGTCAGCGAGTACGTGGCGGGGGTGAGGTTCCGCGCCTGGTCGCAACCGTCGGCGCTGCATCCGACCATTGGGGTGGACGCGCCCCTGACTTTTGACCTTGTTGACACATGGACCGGCCGTTCTATTGGCGGATGCCAGTATCATGTGGCTCATCCGGGTGGGCGCAGCTACGATACCTTCCCGGTCAACGCGTACGAGGCCGAAAGCCGGCGGCGCGCGCGCTTCTTCACGATGGGTCACACGCCAGGACCGCTCGTGGCCGAGGCGCCGCAACGCAGTCTGGAACTCCCGTTCACGTTGGACTTACGATACTGGTGATCCCGAAGAACAATTAACCCGATACGACCTTGGCCTTTCAATCGACTTTTCCCTTTGAGGCAACCGCGGCGCACGCGGATGCGCTGTCGCTCCTGCGGGTGCTGCCGGTCCGCGACGGGCACTGGGACGAGTTGCTCGATGCGTCGGGGGCGTTGCGCGAACCGTGGCGGCAGTTTTTCGAACTGCTGGGCGAAGACGGCATTGCCCGGCTCGAGAACAACAAGGCCTCGGTCGCGCAGCAGGTCCGCGATAACGACATCAGCTACAACGTCTACGCGGACAAGGGCGTGCCGCGGCCGTGGGCGCTCGATCTGCTGCCGCTTCTGATCGGCGAGGCCGAGTGGGCCGAGATCGAGCAGGGCGTCATGCAGCGCGCGCAACTGCTGAACGCGGTGGTGGCCGACGTTTACGGCCCGCAGACGCTGTTGCAGTGTGGCCAGTTGCCGCCCGCACTGGTGTTCGGCCATCCTGGCTATCTGCGTTCGGTGCGCGGCTTTACGCCGCCGGGCGGTCAATATCTGCAGGTCGTCGGCGTCGATCTGGCGCGCGCGCCGAACGGCGGCTGGACGGTCATGTCGCATCGCACCGAGGCGCCGTCCGGCCTCGGCTACGCGCTGGAAAACCGCCTGATCGTTTCGAGCCAGTTCGCCGAGCCGTTCCGTTCGCTGCATGTGAACCGGCTCGCGCCCACCTATTCGCAACTGATCGCCACACTCGTGCAGTCGGCCCGCGCCGCCATGCACGGGGATGCGGCCGACAGTTCGCCGCACATTGCGCTGCTTACGCCGGGGCCGTTCAGCGAGACTTACTTCGAGCATGTGTTTCTGGCGCGCTACCTGGGTGTGACGCTCGTCGAGGGCAAGGACCTCACGGTGCGCGACGACATGCTGTATCTGAAGACGCTCGGAGGGCTCGAGCGTGTGCATGTGGTTTTACGCCGGCTGGACGACGCGTTTTGCGACCCGGTCGAACTGCGCGCGGATTCGTCTATCGGCGTGCCGGGCCTGCTGCAGGTGATGCGGGCCGGCAATGTGATCGTCTCGAACGTGCCGGGTTCGGGCTTTGTCGAATCGCCCGCCTTGCATGGCTTTTTGCCCGGCATCTCCGAGGCGCTGCTGGGCGAAGATCTGTTGCTGCCGGGCGTGCCGACCTGGTGGTGCGGCGAGGAGGCGGCACGCGAGCATGCCTTTGCACGGCTCGACGAAGCCTTTCTTGTACCCACTTGGCCGGCGGTGCAACGCGACAGCGCGCCGGGCATGGCGCAGGGTTTGCAGCATCTGGCCGCCTGGCGCAATCGCATTGAAGCGCTGCCCGATAACTTCACGATCCAGTTGCCGCTGCCGTATTCGTGTGCGCCGCGCTATGAGGACGGTACGCTCGGGCGCCGGCCATCGGTTTTGCGTGTGTACGCGATTGCGGATTTCAACGGCGGCTGGCATGTGATGCCGGGTGGTTTCACGCGTCTTGCGGCGGAACGGCAGGCCACCGTATCGATGCAGTTCGGCGGCAGCAGTGTCGATACGTGGGTGTTGTCGAGCCAGCCGATCTCGACCTTCACGCTGCTGCCTTCGCCGATGAAGCCCGCCGATCTCGCGCGCAAGCATCGCACGGTCTCCAGCCGTGCCGCCGAGAATCTGTTCTGGGCAGGCCGTTACAGCGAGCGCGCCGAGAACAACGTGCGGCTGCTGCGGCTGATTCTCGGTTCGCTGGAAAGCAACGACGCGGACGCGATGTTCGAAACGCTGGTCGAACTGGCGTTGTACTGCGGTCTGGTGCAATACGGTGACGTGCAGGCCGACGACTCGCAGCAGGCCTTCGAGCGCACGCTGGTCGCGAATCTGCACGAGTCCAACGGCACCGCCAGCATCGGCCAGGTGCTGGGGGCGCAAGTGCGGGCGAGCGGCGAAATTCGCGGCCGGCTCTCGAACGACCACTGGCGCACGATTCTTGCCGCCCGCAACGACTTCCGTGATGCCTTGCAGGAGCTGATGCCCGCTAGTGCGTCGTCTGCCGGCGTGAACGGGGCGAATGCGGCAAATGGAGCGAACGGGGCGAACGGGGCGAATGGCTCAAACGGTGCGGTCCTCGTGCCCGGCGGCGCCCGGCATGACCGCTACGACCGTGTCACGCTGATGGACGCGCTCGAACATCTGGCCACACAGCTTTCGGCGATCAGCGGCGCGCAAGGCGACCGCATGACGCGCGACGAAGCGTGGCGCCTGCTGTTCGCGGGGCGGCATATCGAACGGGTGGCGGCAATGACCTCGATCCTGCGCGTGGTGGCCGACAAGGGGCAGCTTGCGACGCCGGCCGGTTTCGATCTGCTGCTGCAACTGTTCGACAGCACGCTGACGTATCGCTCGCTCTACCCAGGCCGCCTCGAAGTGCCGGCGCTACTCGATCTGCTGGTGGTCGAGCCGACCAATCCGCGCGGTCTGTACGGTGTCTATGAGCGCCTGTGCGGCAAGCTCGACGAGATCACGATTGCGGCAGGCGGTACCCGGCACCGCTCGTTTGTCGATCTGATGCCGCCGCCCGATACGCTGCCGTCGCTCGAACGGCTGTGCGAACGGGACGAACACGGCGCCTATACCGTACTGATTCAGGTCTGCGACGACCTCGGCGCCTTCGCGGCTGCGGCGGCCAATGAAATCAGCGCGCGCTACTTCAGCCACGCCAACACACTCGCTTCGCAGGTGTCGTCATGAAGACCGCACAGACCGTCCTGTCGGTTTCGCACCGCACCACGTATCGCTACTCGACGTTTGTCGAAACGGCGCAGCATCTTGCGACCATCCGGCCGCTGGTGTGCGCATGGCAACGCGTGATTTCGCATGAGGAGACGATCGAGCCGGCGCCGTCTTATCTGCACAGCCGGATCGATGCGTTCGGCAACGACGTGCTGTACTTCACGATCGACGCCCCGCATGAGCGGCTGCAGATGGTCAGTGAGACCACCGTGCAACTGACGCCGCGCTGGACCAGGCTCGACCCGGACACCACACCCGCATGGGAGGAGGTGGCCGAGGCGCTGCGCTTTCGCGTGGGCGGCGAGTTCCGGCCCGAAGTGGAGTTCTGCTTTGCTTCGCCGAATATCACGCTGAGGCCGGCACTGCGCGCCTATGCGCTGCCGAGCTTTACGCCCGGCACGCCTATCGCGGCGGGCGCAATCGACCTGATGCATCGCATTCACCGCGACTTCGACTACAAGCCCTCGGCGACGATGTTCGATACGCCCGCCGAACGTGCGTTCGAACTGAAGAGCGGCGTGTGCCAGGACTTTGCCCAGGTGATGATCGGCTGCTTGCGGTCACTGGGGTTGCCGGCGCGCTACGTGAGCGGCTATCTGCGCAACGCTCCGCTACCGGGCCAGCCGCGTCTGATCGGCGCGGATGCGTCGCACGCCTGGGTTTCCGTGCATTGCCCCGGCAGCGGCTGGATCGACCTCGATCCGACCAACGATGTGCTCGCCGACATGGACCACGTGACGCTTGCGATTGGCCGCGATTACAGCGACGTGTCGTTGCTGCGCGGGATGATACTCGGCGGCGGCGCGCACCGCGTCGATGTTGGGGTGAGTGTGCTGGCGCTGTGAGGGGCGCCTCCTCACCTGACTCTCTTTCGTCTGATGTTACTGCTGCGCGCATTCTCGCAGCGCGTTAGCGTTAGCGTTAGTCAATCCTCTCCAGCCTTGCGATCTGCGCGTCGTTCTGTACGCGCGGGATTTGTTCCTCTTTCGGGAAAACCCTCCTCCTTCATTCCCATTGCATGGGAAATCGATTTTTGAAATCTGAGAACGATCTGGCATCCTGACTTCATTGTTTTTCGTGGTGTCGTCGTCGTGAACGCGGAACAGAATGTCACTGGTGCCGAGCGTGTATTGCTTGTCCTCGCAGCGCTGGCCAGTCATGGCAAGGCGCTTTCAGTCAGGGATCTGCAATCCATCACCGGGCTCGCGCAAAGCACCCTTTACCGGCAGATCGCACTGCTCAAGCGTTGGGGTTTCGTCGCGGAGAACGCCGGTCACTATGCCCCTGGCCCGATTAGCCTGCAGCTCGCGCTCGGCTTCGACGTCAATTCGCTGCTCGTCGAAGCGAGCCGCAGCGAAATGCAGCAGTTGGCGCGGGTGTCGCAAGAGAGCATCGGCCTTGTCGTCGCAGTGAAGAACCAGGTGATGTGCCTCGAAATGGTGGAAAGCCAGCATTCGTTGCGTTGTTCCTTCGAGAAAGGACGGGCCGTGCCATTGAAGGCCGGTGCGTCGGCGAAGTCGCTATTGGCGTTCATGAACGACAAGGCGCGCGCCGAAGTGCTCGACAGCATGTTCGACGATGACGTGAGAGGCCGTACCGTGCTCGAAGCCGAACTGGCGCGCGTGCGTGCGCAAGGCTACGCGGTTAGCGATAGCGAAGTCGATCCGGGCGTGTGGGGCGTGAGCGCGCCGATCTTCCACCGTGCGGGACGTGCCGCGGGCTGCAGCGCCTCGATCACGCTGATGGCGCCGTCTAGCCGCGTCGCCGGCCACGAAAACCAGTTTATCGACGGGACGCTACGGACGGCCCGCGCCATTTCCGAGCATTTGCAAACTGAATGATTACCCGGCACCGATCCTGATTCTGCGTCGATCGCTTGTCGATCCTCGCCCTGATCCTTGCATTGATCCTCTGCATTGAACCTCTTAAGGAGCTTCGCCATGAAACTGCACCGTCTCTTGTCTCTCACCTGCCTGACGCTCGCCGTCTCGCTCGCTGGCTTTACCGGTACCGCCTCGGCGCAAGGCGCCAACGTGCTGCAGGTCGCCACCGACGCCACCTTCCCGCCGATGGAGTTCACCGAAAACGGCGCGCGCACCGGCTTTGACATCGACATGATGAATGCGCTTGCCGAAGCGATGGGCAAGACCGTGCAATGGACCGACATCGATTTCAAAGGCCTGATCCCAGGGCTGATTGCGCACCGCTTCGACGCGGCGATCTCGGCCATCTACATCACCGACGATCGCGCCAAAGTAGTCGACTTCACCGAGCCGTACTACGCGGGTGGCCTCGTCGCGCTGGTGAAAACCGATTCGCCGGTCAAGACGCTTGCCGACCTGAACGGCAAGAAGGTGTCGGTGCAGGTGGGTACGAAGTCGGTCAACTTCCTGCGTGACAACTATCCGCAGGTGCAGCGCGTCGAAGTCGAAAAGAATCAGGAAATGTTCGATCTGGTCGGTATTGGCCGTGCGGATGCCGCTGTCACCGGCAAACCTGCCGCGTATCAACTGGCGAAAACGCGCGGCGGCTTTCGCGTGATCACCCAGCAGCTCACCACCGAGCAGTACGGCATTGCGGTGCGCAAGGACGAGCCTGAGCTGAAGGCCGCGTTGAACACCGCGCTCGAGAAGATCAAGGCGGACGGCACCTACGCGGAGATCGTCCACAAGTGGTTCGGCGCTGGCGCGCAATAACCGGCTGAGTCAGACAGATGGAACTCGATTTCTCTCCGGTCATTGCCGGCTGGGCCGACATCGTGCACGGCGCGCTCGTCACGGTGGAAGTGACCGCCGCGGCGCTCGCGCTGAGTTGCCTGCTCGGACTCCTGATTGGCATTGGCCGCCTCTCACCGCAGCGCCGCCTGGTTTACGGCTTTTGCACCGCTTACCTGACATTCTTCCGCGGCACGCCGTTGCTCGTGCAACTGTTCCTGCTGTTCTTCGGCTTGCCGCAGTTCGGCATTCTGCTGCCGGCGTTCGTGTGCGGCATGCTGGGGCTTGGGCTGTATTCGGCGGCGTATGTGTCGGAGATCGTGCGCGGAGCGATCCAGTCGGTGGATCGCGGGCAGATGGAAGCCGCGCGTTCGATCGGCATGTCCTCAGGCCAGGCGATGCGCGCGGTCATCCTGCCGCAGGCCGTGGTGCGGATGATCCCTCCGCTCGGCAACGAATTTATCGCGCTGATCAAGAACTCGGCGCTGGTTTCACTGCTGACGATCGACGACCTGATGCACGAAGGCCAGAAGATCATCAGCGTGTCGTACCGTTCGCTCGAGGTGTACCTGGCCATTGCGCTGGTGTATCTCGTGCTGACCCAGGCGACCAATTACGCACTGCATCGCGTCGAGCGCCGTTTGCGTGCAGGAGGCATGGTGCAATGAATAACGCGTCGCAACCTATCGTCCAGATTCGCGGGCTGACCAAATCGTTCGGTTCGCACGTCGTGCTGAACGGCATCGACTTCGACATTCAGCCGCAACAGGTCGTGGTCGTGATCGGACCGAGCGGTTCGGGCAAGAGTACTTTCCTGCGCTGCTGCAATGGGCTCGAGCAGCCCGAAGGCGGTACCGTGGACATCTGCGGTCACCGTCTGGTGGATCACGGGGTCATGCTCAAGGAGCGTTCACTCAATGCGCTGCGTACCGAAGTCGGCATGGTGTTCCAGTCGTTCAATCTGTTCCCGCATCTCTCGGTGCTGCACAACATTACCGTCGGCCCGCGCATGCTGCGTGGCCTGAGCAAAGCCGATGCCGAATCCGCGGCATTGGCGCTGCTCGAAAAAGTCGGCCTTGCCCACAAGGCACATGTGATGCCGGCGAGCCTCTCGGGCGGCCAGAAGCAACGTGTGGCGATTGCCCGGGCGCTGGCGATGCAGCCTCGTGTGATGCTGTTCGACGAACCGACCTCGGCGCTCGACCCGGAGCTGGTCGGCGAAGTGCTGCAGGTCATGAAACTGCTGGCGAGCGAGGGCATGACGATGGTGGTCGTCACGCACGAGATGGGTTTTGCCAAGGAGGTCGCGGATGTCGTGGTGGTCATGGACGGCGGCGTGATTGTCGAAGCGGGACCGCCTTCGGAGATTTTCTCGGCGCCGACGCAACCTCGCACGCGCGCGTTCTTGCAAGCGGTATTGGCGCGAGCATGAGAGTCCCGTTCGATGACAAGGTGTGGAGCGGCCGCTCCGACGACGGCGAGCCGGGCGATACGCGGCGCGTGTTCAATCAGGTGTCGCGCTTCACGGGCGGGCGGCTCGCCGACGAAACGCCCGTGATCGCCGGCTTCGGTTCCGATGAGGGCGTGCGGCGCAACCAGGGGCGTACCGGCGCGGCACACGCACCGAAGGAATTGCGGCGTGCGCTGGCCGGTTTGCCGGCCAAGGCGCAGACGGCGGTGCACGATGCGGGCGACGTGCTGTGCGACGATGGCGATCTGGAAGCCGCGCAGCATGAGTT
>SDBV01009518.1_pt1 | contig 12904 bp, 9 predicted proteins | sample 2277081 | NCBI WGS metagenome assembly SDBV01 (sample SAMN10402039, study PRJNA504765) | marine sediment metagenome | isolation source: marine sediment core GS10_PC15, 223 cmbsf | place: Arctic Ocean: Southern Knipovich Ridge | collected 2010
TTTGCCAGCAATGCTGTCAAGAAATGTGTAGTGAAGACTTGTAGTGAAGACCTTTTTCGCTCTGGCGTTGGTACATAACGACTTACGTCAATAGAGGCCGCACAACTGTGGAACTTCGGCTAGCTCTCTGTCGGGTCGTTCGAAAAGAATGACCTCTCGGTGCTCCCCGGCCGCGGCCGCGCTATTGCACGGGCGGGGGACCGGACCCTTGCAGATGGTCGGCGGCCCGGTTAAGCTACCTTCGGAAACGCCGGCCGCAAGGGGTGCAGCCGGCGATCGACAAGTTCCTTCGTGCAATTGGAAATGAAAAGGCACACAAGATGACTACACAGAATCGCAAAGTGCCGCGCCGGACGTTTCTAAAGACGGCCGGCGCGGCGGCAGCAGCGGGAACCGCCGTCGGGGTCCCGCACCTGATTCCTTCCGGCGTCCTGGCGGCGGAGGGCAAGAAGGGGGCAAACGACCGCGTCAACGTGGGGCATATCGGCATGGGCGGCCGGGCCGGCAGCCTCTACCGCGAAATGGGCCGGCTGAGGGACGAGGGGCAGTGCCAGAGCGTCGCGGTCTGCGAGGTCGACGATAGACGTCTGACCAACGCGTCGAAGATGCTCGGACCGCAGGCGGCCGTCTATCGCGACTACCGCTATATCCTCCAGCGCAAGGACATCGACGCGGTGGTGATCGGCACGCCCGACCATTGGCACGGCGTGCAGTTCGTCCACGCGGCCGAGAGCGGCAAGCACGTCTACTGCGAGAAGCCGGCCTGCTGCACGATCGAGGAGAGCAAGGCCATGGTGGCCGCGGCGAAGAAGGCGGGAATTGCCTCGCAGATCGGCTCCCAGGGGCGCTCCCAGCCGGAAGCGTACATGATGCACCGCTATCTGGCCAACAAAGTGGCCGGCGACGTACACCACGTCGAGTGTTTCCACTATCCCAGCCCGGTCGATACGAGTGTCACACCCGACAGCGAGCCCCCGGCGGGGTTCGACTGGGATCTGTGGCTTGGCCCGTTGCGTTGGAGGCCGTACAACAGGCGCTATTGTCCGGGCAGCTTCCGGTGGTTCCTGGAATCGGGCGGGGGGCAGATCCGCGACCGGGGCGCCCACGTGATGAGCTGTGCGATGTACTGGATGGGCGCCGACGGGACCGGCCCGGTGACCGTCGAGGCCACCGGCACTTCGCCCCCTCAAGGCATATATGATTCCGCCGTGTTGATGAACGTGACCTACACCTTCAAGAACCCCGACTGGGTGATGACCTGGACCCAGATGCCCATGGACGACGTCACCAAGCGCTACCCGGCCGAAAAGCGGGTTGGCGGCGAGCCGGGCGGCCGGATCTCGCGGCCCGGTTACGGTGCCGTCTACCACGGCGAAAACCGGACCTGCATGCACTGGGGCGGCGACGGCGGCACCTGGGCCGAGAAGAAGGTCCGCGACTGGCAACCGCCCGCCGGTGCAAAAGAGGTCTACGAGAGTCCCGGGCACATGGCAGACTGGTTCGTGGGCATCACGACCGGCAAGAAGTGCATTATGGACATCGAATGGGGTGCCGGAGTGGCCAACCTCTGCATCCTGGGCAACCTCTCCTTCATCCTCAAGCGAAAGATCCAGTGGGATCAGGCCCAGCAGGAGATCGTCGGTGACGACGAGGCCCGGCGGATGATGAGCCGGCCACAACGCCACCCCTACTACCTCTAACCACGCAGTGCACGTATTTGCCGTTGCGACGTCTAACCTTCAACGATCAAGGGTTCGAATAATGGAAGAAGAGTTGACCGTGAAACAATTGATGGCCGGGATCAAGGACCGCGACGCCGAAGTCCGGGCCGCCGCCTGGCAGAGCGCCGGGAAAGTCGGCACCGCGGCAGTCGGGCCGCTGGCCAAGCTGATGGCCCAGATGGACGCCGGGCTGGCCCAGTTGACCAAGGGCTCCGGCTCCGGAAAAGACGACAAAGAACAGCTCGCCTACCAGCTTGAAGTGGGCCGGGCAGCCAAACGCGGGCTGTGGGTAATCGTCCGTCACGCCGGACGCCCCGGGGCCGATGACGAGAAAAAGCCCGTCGAGGGTCGGTTGTGCAATCTGCTCGGCGGCGATCAGCCGCTTGCCGTGCAGCGCGAAGTGCTCTGGATGCTCTCGGAAATCGGCGGCCGCCGAGCGATCGAGGCGATCCGCAACATGCCGGGCATTCTGGAAAACAAGGACCTCCGCGAGGACGCCCGCTGCGCCGTGGAGCGGATTCCCGGCGAAGCGGCCACCCAGGCGCTCGTGGAGGCCCTGGAGAACTCCGGCGACGACTTCCGCCTGGCGATTGCCCACTCGCTGCGGGTGCGCGGCGTGGAAGTCGACAAGAAGAGGTATCCGCCCCAGAAGCTCATACCGATGCAGCAGACCAAAGTCGTGCCGGTGAGTTGATCGGCCGGTAAGCGGAACCAGCGAATGGTTGCAGAGCGACGCGTGGCTTAGCGGCCACGCGGCGCACTCCCCGGCGTGGCCGCCGGGGCTAAACGGTCTCCTCTGCAATCATTCTCTCGAGCGGCCCAATTACCACCCCAACGTGAACTAGTTGGCCCATAAGCCGAAGGAGCCCAGAGCTGTGAACAGCCAACCCGCTTTCCGGCGTCGTGAGTTCCTGGCCGCCGCCGGGGCCACGCTGAGCGCTCCGTACCTCGTCCCGTCGGGTGTCATGGCCGCGGGAGGGAAGGCCGGGGCCAACGAGCGTTTGACCGTGGCGCATGTGGGGATCGGCGGGATGGGTGGCTCTCATTTGGGGATGATGTTGAAGTTCCGCGAGCTGGGGGTGACCAATATCGCGGCCGTCTGCGAGGTCGACGATAACCGGCTGGCCAGTGCCCTGAAGAGAGTGGGACCCGGTTGCACGCCCTACCGCGACTACCGCTACGTGCTGCAGCGGCGGGACGTCGACGCGGTGATCTTCGCCACGCCGGATCACTGGCACGCAGTGCAGACGGTGCACGCCTGTGAGTCGGGCAAGCACGTCTACGTGGAGAAGCCGGCGAGTTGCACCGTGGAAGAGGGCCGAGCCATGGTGGCCGCCGCCCGGAAGCACCGCCGCGTGGTCCAGGTCGGCTCGCAGGCCAGATCCGCCAAGCCGGCACACGACGCCTGCACCTATATCCGCAACGGCATGCTGGGCAGGGTCCGGAAGGTCACCTGCTGGCACAGCCTCAACCCCACCGGCGGCACCAAGGCCCCGTCGGCCCCGCCGCCCGGGCTCGACTGGGACCTCTGGCTGGGTCCGCTTCGCTGGCGGCCCTACGTGTCGGGGGCATATTGCCCGGGGGTGTTCCGCTGGCTGATGGAATCCGGTGGCGGGGTGATCCGCGACCGGGGTGCCCACGTGATGAGCGTTGCGCTGTGGTGCATGAACGCCGACCGGCAGACTCCGGTGAGTGTCGAGACGACCGGCACGCCCACAACCAAGGGCATTTGGGATTGCCCACCGCGAATGAAGGTCGTCTATACGTTCAAGGATCCCGACTGGCAGTTGATTTGGGAGCAGCCGGGCGACGTTCGAGGCACGGGCGGGTTCGGCATGGTGTTTCACGGCGAGCAGGATACGCTGGTCGTCTGCCGCGACGGCACCCGCATCGACGCCGAAGAGAAGGCCCGAAACTTCAGAATCCCCGCCGGCGGCGTGGAGGTCTATCGCATGGACAAGCACGCCGACTACAACATGAATCACAAGGAAGATTGGATCCGGGCCATCAAGACGGGCAAGAGGCCCTGCATGGATATCGAGATCGGCCATCGTGTGGCCACGATGAACAACCTGGGCAACCTGTCGTACATCCTCGGCCGTACGCTCCGCTGGGACGGCGAGAAGGAACAAGTCATCGGCGACGAGCACGCCAACCGCATGCTCGGCCGCCCGCAACGCTATCCGTATCACCTTTGAAGCTACTCGACCGCCATGCAGAAAGCCGCGACCCGGGGGTAGCGGTGGGTGGCTGGGGTCGAACGAAGTGAGCCCCCAGGTACCAGCGCACTGGGGGCTCGTTCCACTCGACCCCAGCCACCCTCATGTTCGAGAATCGCTGGAACATTCCCTTGCGATCACTGATCCCGAGCCTTTGAGGGTCAACCGATGCTTCGCAGGCTTTGCATTCTGACGGCCGTCGAAATCGCGTGTCTCTCCTCGACGGGCACACTCCGGGGTGAGGAGGTCGAGTTGAGGGCGCAACGGCGTGATGAGTCGGGCAGGGCCGTGACACAAGGGCTGACGCTCGACTCGGCCAAGACCGCCGTGGTGGTCGTCGACATGTGGGACCGGCACTGGTGCAAGACCTACACCGCCCGGGTCGCAAACATGGTGCCGCGGATGAACCGCACCTTGGCCGCGGCCCGGAAGCTGGGGATCCAGGTCGTTTTCGCTCCCTCCGACGTGGTCGAGTTTTACGACGACTACCCGCAGCGCAAAGCGATGCAGGCGATCCCCCGGCGGCCGGTTCCGGCCAGGATCGAGTTCAATCCGCCGGGTCCGCCGGGCGGCCGGGATTGCTGCGAGTGCGGCCCCGACCGGCCTTGCAAGAATGGCGCAGTCTGGAGCCGGCAGCACCCGGGTCTGAAGATCGCCCAGCGCGATCTGATTGCCGACTGTAATAATGGACGGGAATTGCTCAATCTCTGCGGAGATCGCGGCATCGACACGCTGATCTACATGGGCGTGGCCAGCAACATGTGCGTGTTGAACCGCAGTTGCGGCCTGATCAACATGAAGCGGCACGGGATGCGAGCCGTCGTGGTGGGCGACCTGGTCGAGGCGATCACCGCCAACGGGTGCGACCCGGCCACGAAACAGAAGGACCTGAACTTCACGCCCGCCAAAGGCAGCGCACGGGTGCAGCGCTACCTTCAGCGGCACGTGGCCCCCACGATCGAGAGCCGGCAACTGATCGCCGCCGCGGGCATGGATCCGCACGCCGGCGACAAGCGGCCGTACGTGGTCTTCGTGCTGGCAGAGCAGGAATACGATTCCCGGAAGACCCTGCCCGAGTTCGCCGCGAAGTATCTCGGGGCCGATTTCCGCTGCAGTTTCGTTTCTGCGAAGGGACACCGGGGCCAGGATCGCAACCACGTGCCGGGGCTGGAGGCGATCTACGACGCCGACCTGCTGGTGCTTTCCATGCGGCGGCGGGCCTTGCCCGTGGTGCAAATGGACCACCTGGAACGCTATATCCGCGCGGGCAAGCCGCTGGTGGGCATCCGCGTGACGATCGTGCCGTTCCAGGTAGACCGGGCCCCGCCGGGACACGTGATCTGGTCGGCGTTCGACCGGGAGGTGTTGGGATGTCACTACCGGGGCTATGCGGCCGAGTCGCGCCGCAGGGGGTGCGACGTCTGGGCCCTGCCCCAGGCGGCCGACCACCCGATCCTCGAGGGCGTGCGGCCGGCGAAGTTCCACAGCCGGAGTTGGCTCTACCGGCTTCGGCCGCTGGCCGATACGGTTACACCGCTGATGGCAGGCCGCTGGTCGGCCGAGGGACCCACGCAGCCGGTGGCCTGGACAAACACCTACCACGGCGGACGCGTGTTCTACACGTCCCTGGGCCATCCCGACGATTTCAAGCTCGAGCCGTTCAACCGGCTGCTGGCGAACGGTATTCGATGGGCGTCGGACCGAACCAGTATGAACCGTTGACCGTACCCTGGGTAGCAAACCATGAAAGAGAACTCCCGGCGAACCGCCGCAAGCGCGAAACTGGTGATAGCACTATCGACCTGCCTGGCCACGGCAACCGCCGCGGCGGCCGATGGGCCACGGCCTGCCGATCCGCGGCAGATGGTCACCACGGTGGCCGACGCCATATTGCGCGATTTCCCCGATCCGCCGCAGTTCAACTGGGGTGAAGGTGTGATGCTGACGGGGATGATGCGGGCGCATCAACTGACCAAGCACGAGCGGTATCTGAACTTCGTCCGCGACTTCGCCGACCATCACCACCGGCGGGGCATCGGGGCGATGCTCCGAAAGCGCGGCTACTGCGGCCATTGGGGGCCCGGGTTTCCGCTGTTGATGCTCTACGAAACCACTCGCCAGAAGCGCTACCTGAACCTGGCCGAAGAGATCAACCAGTTTATGCTGCGAAAGGCCGAACGGACCCGCCGCGGCGGACTGAGCCATTTCAACGGCCAGCCGCAACTCTGGGTAGACACCCTCGACATGTGCTGCCCGGTCCTTTCGCATTCGGCCCGAATCACCGGCCGGCCCGAGTTGCAGCAAGAGGCAGTCCGGCAGTTGGAGGTCTTTGCCGAACATTTGCAGGACCCCGAGACCGGGCTGTACTACCACATGTGGGACGAGAAGAGCGGCCGGCGGACACCCGAGTTCTGGGGCCGCGGCAACGGCTGGGTGGTGATGTCGTACACCGAGGTGCTCAAGAACGAAAAGCCCGGCTCGCCGGCCGCGGCACGCCTGGCCAGGGCCTATAAGAGGCAATTGGCGAGTCTTGTCAATTTTCAGGACAAGAAAACCGGCCTGTGGCGCACTATTCTAGATGACCCGGCAAGTTACCCGGAGGTCTCGGCCTCGGCGATGATCCTATACGGCCTGGCAGAGTGCCGCAACCTGAAGCTGATCGAGGTTTCCCACACCGACACCATGCGCAGGGCCTGGGCCGGACTGGCGAAAACTGTCGACCGGCGGGGCCGGGTGGGCGGGGTTTCGGCGGGCACCGGGCCCAGCGAGAAGTCGGGATACCTGGCACGCCCGCTCGGAACGTATACTTGGGGGACGGGCGCCTTCCTGCTGGCCGCCTGTGCCTATGCGGAGAGCGGACTTCAGCACTGACTGGGCGAGGCTATCAGCGAACACGAGAAAGTAGACTTGTTCTCCGGACAATTCCCTGTAACCGTTTACGGCAGTTCGGAACCGCGCGCAGAGGCGCAGTGACGCAGAGAAACACATCTGCCATGCAGGAGAGCTTAATTGGAGCGATCGTCATCGAATCCGCAATTGCAGTTCATCGCGAACTCGGACCGGGCCATTTCCCCTGCACACAAGAGAGAGATACGGACTTACCTGAAACTGACCGGCTGTCGACTTGGCTACTTGCTGAACTTCCAAACGGCCCTTATGAAAGATGGCTTCGTGCGTGCAGTGAACGGACTGCCCGATCAATAGAAACAGAGAAACTCCGCGCCTCTGCGCGCGTTTCAGAGAGTCGTGAACCGTTACAATTCCCTTAAGCGTCAGGGGGCCTAATCATGCAACAGCACAGAAAACCGATCAACCTGCTGGCGGTGGCCGTCTGGTTGTGGGCCGGCTGGTGGGCCGCGCCCGGCCTGGCCCAACTCAGAATCAGCGCTACGGCGGTCTCCGGCGGGCGGTTCGGCGTGGGACGCCTGAGCGTCGATCTGCCCATGCACGAGCAGCCGCAGCCGCTGGGCGTCGAGGCCCTTTGCCTGGATGAAAAAGACGGCCGCGCACTCTACCCGGCGATCGGCAAACCGCCCTTTGGCGGGTTGTTCGCCAACCTGATCGGCGCCCGGCAGAGGCTGGCGATCTACTTCCTCTTCCGCGGCGACGCGCCGCTGGAGCTGACCCTTCGGGGCCGCTCGGCATACAAGATCACGGTCACCCCGCGCACCGATCCGGCCGCCCACCGCAGCTTGCTCGACGACTGGTGGCGGCAGTACACGGCCCCGCCGGGACTGCTGCAAACCAAACCCGACTACCCGCCGCTGGTCGAAAACTACCTGACCTCCACGCTGGCCCGCCGGTTGAACCTGAGACTGCCCCAGGAGAAACAGACCCCGCAGTGGCAAGACGCGCTTCAGAAGGAGATGGGCCTGACCTTGGGCGCCGAATCGATAGGTGTGGGCATGCAGCAACAACGGATCCTGGGGCTGACGAACCTGGACCAGGTTGCCGATCAGCCGCTTCCGCAGCCCGCGCCCAGTGTGCCCACGGCAGACTGGGCCGCCATGGAAATCCCCCCGCCGCCGGAAGGAGTCCAGGTCGAGCCGATCGCCTTGCGGGTGCCCCAGGAGTGCTTCTACGTCCACTTCGCCACCTTTGGCAACTTCCTCTGGTTCCAGGACACCCTGGCACAATGGGGCGGCGACTTGCAGAATCTGCTTGCCGCCCGAGGGCTGGACTACGGACTGAGCACCGGGATGGAGACCCAATTGGTCTTGAAGATGACGGATCTGTCCAGGCTGTTCGGCGGCGCCGTGATCGCCGAGGTGGCCATCATCGGCACCGACACCTTCTTCCGCGAGGGGGCCTCCTTCGGCATCCTCCTTCACGCCCGCAACAACACCATCCTGATTGCCGACATCATCCGGCAGCGGGCAGCCAGGCTGGCCGCCGGAGGCGTCAACGAAGAAAAGGTCACGATCGGCGGCCACGCGGTCTCGCTGCTTGCCTCGCCGGACGGCAGCGTGCGGTCCTACTACGTTGCCGATGGCGATTACCACTTCGTCACCACGTCGAAGACCCTGGCCGGGCGATTCCTGGAGACCGCCTCGGGGGCCGGGGCGCTGGGCGGCTCGGGGGGATTTCGCCACGCCCGGGCCGTGATGCCGTTGAAGCGCCAGGACACCGTATTCGTCTACCTCTCGAATGCGTTTTTCCGCAATTTCACCGGGCCGCACTATCGCGTGGAGATGGCCCGGCGGCTGCAGGCCAACGCCGATATCGACCTGGTGCGGCTGGCCCGTCTGGCCGCGAAGGCCGAGGGCAAGCCGGCGGAGACGATCGAGCAGTTGATCGCCGCAGAGTCGCTCCCGCCGGATTTCGGCCCCCGCCCCGACGGCAGCCGAACCGTGCTGGCCGGCGGCGAGGTCTACGACAGTCTCCGCGGCCGGTCCGGGACGTTCTTGCCGGTGCCCGAGACGCCGGTCGACCGGGTGACCCCTTCCGAGGCGTCGAACTATCGCAAGTTTGCCGAGTCCTTCCGCCGGCAGTGGGGTGGGCGGATCGACCCGACCATGATCGGCATCAAGCGCCACGCCCTGCCGGAGAATCGGGAGCGGGTGGTGATCGACGCGCACTTGAGCCCCTTTGCCCGGCACCACTTCGAGTTCCTCTCCCAGTGGGCGGGCCCGCCCACCAAACGGCGACTCGTGCCGGTGGAAGGTGACCTGGCGGCCTTCGAGCTGGTGCTGAAAGATCAGTTCCTCTTCGGCGGCTTGCAGGATTCCCGCCTGCCGCTGGAGATCATCGGCGGGCTCGTGCTGCCGGTCGGCCGGCCCCGCGACGTACTGGTCGGCTATCTGGGCACCAGCGGCCAGATGGGCCTGCTGAGCTTCCTCGACGTGCAGATCCTCCAGCAACCCGACGAGCACGGTTATTCCGGCAACGTGCTGGGGCTGTATCGCCGGCAGCTCGACGACTTCATGGTCTTCTCGCTCCATCCGGAGGTGCTCGCGGCGGTCACGCCGGAGCTGCGATTTCAGCAGTCTCCGCGGCCGGCCCAGTTGCGGCTGCGGGTGGGCGACCCGTCGGAGGTCCGCATGACGGCGTTGCTGAACAACCTGGGCTACATCCGCACCCGCCAGACGTCGCTGGGCAACCTGCGTTTGATCAACGACCTTCGGCAGCAGTTGCACGTGGCGCCGAAAGATTGCCGGCAGGTGGCCGAGCGGCTGATGGGCGCCAAGCTAACCTGCCCGCTGGGCGGCAAGTACGTCTTCAAAGAGACCGCCGGCGGCAACGGCCGGTGGACCTCGACGGCCTTGACCTCAGGCGGCGGCATTCCGCTGCTGGGCACCCGGGTCCCCACGGGCTACCAGGCCCCGCCGCTGAACTGGTTCCGCGGGCTGGAGTTGGAGGCCAGCATGACCGAGAAGATCCTCTCGGCCCACGCGGAAGTGGTGATGCAGTTGCCACAGAAGGAATGATCTCATGACCTTGGCCGTCAGCCCCTTCAGGCCAAAGGCGCTCGGGCTTACTGGCAACAGCGGCACGCGCAAAGATGCAGTCCGCCAGAGAAGTCACTCACTACCTCCGTCTGGCCATGGAGCAAGAATCTCCAGCAAGGCATCGTTCGGCCGACTTTGTTTTATCGACGTGTAGAATCCGACGTGACCGGAGAGCGTTCCGATCAACCTTGCGGCGGCGCTCAGAAACACATCCCGATCATCTTGGCTCCAATCCGGCGCCCGGTCATCGCCCTTGACCATTTCGACGCAAAGGGCCTTGACTCCAGGGTCGGCAAAGCTGAAGTCCTTCGCTGAGTGTGCTGCGTGACGGTTGCGAATCTTGTTCAACATGCGAAGTGCACGGAATTCCTTGTCGCGCGTCAAGCCGAGGGCTCTCGCGAGGTCATTGCGCGCAGCAAAACCGGACAGAGAACCGCCAAGCAATCGCTTAGAAAGCGCCTCGTTCTTCGTGAAAACGCTCACAAGTAGCGTTTTCAGTAGCTCGTCGCAATAGGCGGCAGCGACGAGGGCCGCTCCCCGGTCCGATTCGCCCTTAAGGTTCTCCAGGGTTTGCCGTGCGTGATCGTTGAGCACGCGCTGAATACACTCCCTGCTTAGCATGTCAGGACACTCCTGAATCTGCGCTTTTCATGAACGGAGGAATGGGTAAGTGATCAGTCAAGTAGCTCTGGCCGCGCCTGAGACGCTGCGCCGGCCGTCTTGACCACGATGCCCTTGAGTTCCTCAAACACCGGACAGGCCACATCAGCCTGGAAGTATACCTGCTTGCCGCTCACCGTGCGACGGATGATCCCGGCATCGGTCAGTTGCCGAAGTTCGCGCTGAACCGCACCGACCCCGCCCCCGCAAGCCCGCACGATCTGGCGCAGATAGTAGGACTGGTCCGGATGGCCGAACAACAGCGCGAGCACCGCGCGGCGGTTCTTGCTGAACAGGGCCGAGGCGATCGGATTGTCGGGGAGTAGTGTACCCATTTCTGGTACAATTGTACCATTCTTGGGTACGGAGTTAACCTCAAGCGTAGCGAAGACCACCGGCTCCTCTCTGTGCGTAGCCGGGGGAGGCTCTCGCGTGACGTTTACGTCACCCTGGCTGCCCAGAACCATCGGCGCCTCCCGTACCCAGACGCAATTCTGTGTCTTCCCCATCGCCGTTCTTCCAGGCTCTTGAAACGTGAAGTCAACCGATCATGATCCGGGTAACTCCGCACACTCGATCTCCTGCAGCTTCTGTCCAACGAACGTACGCACGGGCTTGTCCTTCATAGTCCAGCGCTCGTCCAATGGCCCCCGAAAGATCTTCTCGGGAAGCGGATTACGGGCGAAGGGATTCTCGACAACGCGCACGCAAGGCACTTCTTGCACCTTGATTGGGTGGCAGTCATACATTTCGAACCGAACCTGGAGTTCCTCTTCTAGTGTCAGCGCACGCTGAGCCTCTGCCTGGCGACGAGAATTCTCCCGTTGCACAGCGCGCTCGAACTCAAGGTCCGGAACCCGGAACCTTCGCAGTACGACGATCGAGCTAATTGTGGTGTTCTGCGGCTCTCCCGTCTTGTATCGGATCATTTTCCCGCGCTCGAGAAAGGCGTCCCGCTCGCTGTCCCGGACGAGCCTACCGGCTTTGGGATCGAAATCCCAGGTAAAGCCAAGATCCCCAAGCATGGCACCAAATACAACAAGAGGATCGAGACGGGCCTCCCAATCGTCAACGTTACACACGACAAGCGAGCAGCAGTGCTGCTTGAGTCGTCGGAATTTGACGCGCGCTTCATTGATCTCTGACCGAAGGGACCTATAAGGATTGATCGCCACCGCACCTTGCGGACGAGGGCGTTTTTCGCGAAGCTCCTTCACTTCAAACAGCAGTTCGCAGCCAGCGTGACGAACCCGATAGTCTGGGTGTTTGTGCTGTCCAGGTAGTTCTGGTTCATAGTCCCAGTCGTCGTATCCATTCGAACATAAGTACTGTTCAAACAGTATCTCCGATTCCGGCCTGTTTGGAAGTTCAGCGCTCATACTAGCCAGATTATGCTGCAAGAATCTTGGTCAAGCCTTCACTCTGGACGATTGATCTCCCGACCCGTCACGTGTCCAGCGTTCAACCGGTCTGGACCTTTCCCCCTTCTGTTTCCACTCTACTCCACTTTCCACTCCAAAATGCCGCCGGACCACTGTGGCTTTAGCTGCACCTCGATCCGCAAGGCCGTCGTCTCTACCGGCGCGAAGGTGACGCGGTTGTACTTGTCGATCGCGGTGCCGTACTCGGTCTTGGCCTCGACCGGCTTCCAGGCGTCGCCCGACTTGTAGAGCAGCCGCCACGACTGCGGGGCGCGGCAGTGGCGCTTGATGCGCTCGTCGTCGAACCAGTAGACCTCCACCGCCGAGACCTTCCCAGCGGAGGGAAAATCGTACTGCACCCATTCCTTGGTGGCCTTGTGGTCCCACCACGTGAAGCGGGGAATGTCGTGGTCGCACGAATCGGCGGGCTCGAGCTGGTCGTTCAGCGCCGCGGCGTCGTTGCTACGGTGGGAGGCCGAGGGGGTGCTCAGCTCGGTCAGCGACCAGGGCGTGGAGGGGCCCAGGGTGACCGGGTCCAGCGGGCGGTAGAGCTTTTCTTGCCACGCCGGATCATCCACGTCCGGCGCCCTCGACTTGCCGTCCTGGCGGACCCAGACGACCATCCCGCCCGGCTGGCGATGGTCCCAGACGTGGTAGGGCACGCCGATGATCTTGCGTCCGTCGCGGGCGACGCCCTTGATTACGGTCACCCCGCCCAGCAGATCCGGGCGGTGCTGGGGCGTGAACTTGGGATCGGGCGGGAGGATGATGTCTTGTACGTGGCCCTGGTTGTCGACCGCCTCGAAGCAATAAACGATCGGCCCCCGTTGCAGGGCCACCCGGCCGGCGTCGGCCTTCACTTTCGGATGGGCCTCGATCCGCTCGATCTCCATGGGCAGATCCAGGTCGACCAGGTCGCCGGCTTTCCAAGCACG
>SDBV01009519.1_pt1 | contig 12901 bp, 20 predicted proteins | sample 2277081 | NCBI WGS metagenome assembly SDBV01 (sample SAMN10402039, study PRJNA504765) | marine sediment metagenome | isolation source: marine sediment core GS10_PC15, 223 cmbsf | place: Arctic Ocean: Southern Knipovich Ridge | collected 2010
CCTTCAGGTCGGGCGACACCCACATGCGGTGCTTGTAGAACGCTTCGTCCATCGCCTCGAGTAGCCACGGAACCCAGCCGATGTAACGAAGAACAAACCATCCGCTAATTCACCCGGGCCTTTTCCAACAGCGGGACCGAGAAGCAATATTTGCTCACGCCATTTTGCTACCTGATCAGAGGATTGCCCTACAAGAGATATGATCTTGGTCAGAGAGTCATCGAATTCAGATGTGACTTTTCCTGCAACTACACTGATACCCAATAATGGGGCTGTCAGTTTGGTGGTTAGGCTCTTGCCAACTTGCGCTATTTTTTTGCCAACCTTATCGAAGGACTTGGCCATCTTTTTGGTGGCCTTCTCAAAGATCGCGCGACTGGCTTTCAGTTGCTGTTCTAGTTTATCTAGATTAACAACAACGTCTACACTGGCCTCACCGAGATTCTGAGTTATTCCGCCTGTACCCATTATGATGCTCTCGATTTTTCTATCATTGCATTCATTTCGTCACGGGAGCATGGGGCGGCATTAGATTCACTTCCCGCGCCATGGAATTTTGCGAGACCTTCTGCGGCGGCTGATAATTCAAGGAGAGTGGATCGCCAAAAAATTAGAGGGGGCCAGCCTAATTTACCCAGCCCCAGCTCCATTATCTCTTGCCAGCCGAACGCCTCGCCACTCTCTTCTTTTTTGGGGCGGGTTTGTCGCCTCCTTGCGCGGTAATCGCCTCCATGGCTGTACCAAATGATTCCACGATATCTAGATCAAATCGCTTGATTTCATCATCTGTAATATCATGGCCGCCCCCTCTCAAAAGAGCGCCTAACAATACTATCAAGTCTCTCACTTTCACTTTTCTGGAATCAAAATAGGTAGCGAGATCGCTGATACTATCGATATCTAAACCTTCTTCAATCTCAGCCATAGCGCCCAGATCCATGCACATCACATAATCTGTATCGCCGATGGTTATGGGGATCTCGCCCCGTCTTTTGTTTACCATGATTATGCTTCCGAGAATTGTATAACGCCGCTAGATTCAAAGGTGGCCGAATACGTCACCTCGCCGTTGTGCTCGCCTGCCTGGTCAACATTACTCACCTGGAACGAACCGGTATAGGTATCGCCACTTTCAAATTCCATCACATAGGTGGCTAACGTCCGCGCAAATGCGCTAGCGCGTAATGTAATGACGTTGGAGTTATCCTGAAACACCCCTGCCCCAGTGACCGACATGCTGCTTACACCAGCGGCAGCCAACAGTTCACGCGCCTGTGACGTGCTGTCCTTGTTTGTGACATCAACTGTCTCTCCGTTAATGGAGAAGCTGGTTGTCCTCATCCCGGCTATTGCGGTGCCGGACAATTTCAGTACAAATAATCGGCCTAATTCAGCCATGATACATGCTCCTATACGTTGACGTTCAGTGTAGCAACGTCACTTGATTCAAGCGAGATTGAGTAAGTCACTTCGCCGTTATGTTCTCCACCCTGCTCCACCGATCCGACTTGGAATAACCCCCAATAGCCGTCACCTGACTCAAACTCAACCAAGAATGTATCCAATGTCCTTGCTACAGACTTGCTTCTCATCGTGGCCATATTGGAGTCATCTTGAAATACACCAGCGGCAGATAGAGACATGCTGCTAACACCTGCCGCCGCAAGGAGCTCCCGCGCCTGTGATGTAGAGTCTTTGTTTGTGACATCAACTGTCTCACCATTGATCGAGAAACTGGTTGTCCTCATTCCAGCGATAGCAACCATAGCCTGCCCGGTATGCGTCCCTGACCCAGTATTGGTGAAGTCAATATCATTCAATCCTCCAGCTGCATCGTCTACCGTATCGTGTAGCATGAATTCATTGTCATTGAGTGACTCGATGTAGTAGACCTTGGATGGTGTGAACGTCCCTGCTGCCAGCGTCGGTAGCGTCCCTGTGGTTGTGAAAATAACTGGGTCGCCGGTTGCCATCCCATGCAAGGTCATTGCGACTCTGTCCGTTGCATTGTCAAATGTTGCTCCAATTCCAGTCGCTGGTGCTTTCAATAAAAATGATAGCCCTTTCTCAGCCATTGTATTGCTCCTGTTATGTTCCTGCTAAAGTGAGTTGGATTGTAACCAACCTGCCATAGAGTTCGTTTTCATCTGTCGGGATCTCACGTGGTCCGAAAGCCTCTGCTACAGTCACCTTGAATCCAGTGATAGTGATGCTTGCCTCAGCCTGATTGAATAGCGTCCTGATGCGTTCAGCGATAGTCTCCAACGTACGTGGATCTTTATTCGCTTTTGCAAAGCACCTGATGTCACGTGTTATAACCCTGCCCGTCGTGGTCTTGTTATCGTTTGGTGCGTCAGTGATTTCACCCGATGTCACGATGTACGGAATCCCAGTATCTTTAGGCGCAGGTGAATATGTGAAAATAGCTTTCCTGCCATCAAATGATCCAAGCAGATCTGTCAACGTGCTGTCGCCGTTCAGCCGGTTGAAAATACCTAAAGTGATCGCGCTCACTAATTGGCTCCCAGAATCTTTTTGATCTCATCTTTGTTCTCAAGCAAGGCCGGACGTAGAAAAGGTCTCGGTCCTTGATCAACTACCCGGCCCAACGAATCCGTTCCAGCAAATCCTAGCTCTAACCGCATGGCTTTTTTCGTTTGAGTAGATCCATACCGCCCGCTTACTTTTCGTAAACCAAGGGTGACCTCTGTCGTTATACTGCGTACCAAATCGCCCTCTACACGTTTCGGCGGATCTCCTTCCTCTGATGGATCGAGACCAACACGCGCACCCGATGATAGACTCCTGGTTGGTTGGCTGCGATTGATAGACTTGATGACTTCGCCACGCAAAAACTCAACAGCTATTCCCATGCGTTTCTGCATATCGGTTCGCACAGAGGCAAATACTTCTACAGCTCTCCACACATCTACCGTCATGGGTCGGCGATCTCCTGCATGGCCAGTTTCTGGTGATGGTTAACAGACGGTGGCAACATAGCCAGGACTTCATACCGTTGGCTAGAAACGCTCTCCACAATATGATCACGGCGCACTACATCGATACCCGGTTTGATATAAGCAACGTGGGTGACAATAGCATCCTCTTTCTCTGAGATGATTCTCTCCCGGCCACTGGCGATCTGGATCCGGAGAGTCAAGGACGCCACGCTGGTGACGAACGTCTCTGTGTCCCCGCCTTGGGAATTAGACGCATGAGCCGCACGGAACGACACCGCCGTTTTATTGAGCAGATGATCGATGCTCAAAATATCACCTTGTATCGGTTGAGCGCGTCTTTCACGGACGCTGGTAAATCACCCGACCCCGCGCCATCACCGTATGTCACAGCATAGTCACCGATACGCTCCATCTTGACAGCCTTGTCTCTGCTGCGCTGACTGAACCATGAGCCAACTGCATCAATACACGTTTGCTCAATGTCCTGTGGGAGCCTGCTGCCGGTAAAGGAATCCCCGAATACAAACGCAAAGGTGCTGGCCTCAGCCTCGTCAGCAGGCGTCTCGTCAACTGTCAGCACGGTAGCTGTTCTGCTGGCCACCGTGAAAGTGCCATCGTTGCTACTTGACCCGGTGAACGTGAATGTATCCCCATCAACAAGCAGTGGCCACGTCCCGGTAGACAATGTGAATGTCTTCCCGCTTTCAGATACGGTTACCAAGGCGCTACTAAAGTCATCTGTCGGTAATATGTACCCACCCGTATACACCACGCTCCAGTCTAAATCGCCTTGCTGGTTAAGAGGGATAACAGTCACGTGAGTGCCGATGATTGTATTGCGCGTCCATCCGACCTCTCTGAATATCATCCCGGCATTACCGAGAATTTTATAAGCAGTTGAATCTAACGCAGTGTCATCAAACGAGATCGAGCCGATGTTGGCGATAGGAAACCGGGAGACCATTAACTCGGTTGAGCCGCTTCCGTTGAGCGTCTCGGTGACCACCTCTCTCGCAAACCGCCTGCGAGTGTAATTCTCTATACGCTGACTTGCACGCGCTATCAGGCTGGCCAGGTAAACGTCATCACTATCACCAGGAGCAATAGCAACCTTGAGATCAGCCAGCGTGATCAGGTTGTTATTCAACGCTCTTGTCGTGATGGCTACAGTCATTTGATCACCATACCTGCACCTGGACGTGCCTGCTTGTCAGGGTACCGCCTTATTCGTCTACAGGGTTGTCTATCGCTGCGCGTGCCTTGTCCAGGTCTACGCGGATTTCTGCGAAGTGCTTTTGCAGACTTGTCGGTGTCCTGACTTTCGATGACCATTCCTCATGCCCTCGCGCAAATACGAATATCTGTTTGATGTAATCGTGGCCCGGCCCACTCTTGCGCAGCTTTCCGATATCTTTGGCCCACTTCGCTAAATTCGGTTCTTCCATGTCGGGATTTTGCGCGCTCAACAGGCCGAACATTGACCTGGCAACCTGCTGGTCTTTTTCAAGCAACGCATTCTTGACTCTCTCTGCTTCTTCGTCGTCAGACAGATCACCTGATTCTTTTGTTGCGTTCAAAGGATGTTGTGATTCAACCATCTTACGGTTTGTAATCACGCAGATACCACGCTTAACGAGATCTTCAGCAAAATCCTCAAGATATCTCACCGTAGACCCCGCCTTCATGTCGTCATAAGAAACGAGTAGTTCCACATCCACCTTGCGACCCATAACGATGCGTTTGACTATTACCCCTAACCCGCGCTCAACGAGGTTGTTGGCGGCATCTTCCGAAAACCGAGCTTCCTCGCCTGCGTTGAAGTTATCGACTGGCGCTGACAGCCTTACACATACTTCTACTTTTTGTTCACTCATCTCACTTTCCTTTTCTGACTGGCTTTTTCTTTGCAGCCGATTTGCGAGGTGCCTTGATAGGCGTCTCATAATGCGCCACACCAGCGTCTATGAACTTCTTGGCTTCCGCTGGTTCAAACGCTCCGCTATCTCCGGGATTCCAACCTGTGATAACGCTATCAAATACTACACGTACACGTGTATCTGTCATTCTTGTACCCCTACGAATTGACTGGACACCGACCCGGTGTAATGGTATCTGCCCACATGGATAATATCGGCATTCGGATCACACCAGACCTCGCCGCCAATATCAGTCCACCGACGACAGAAGGTGATGTCTTCAGATCGTTGTACACCATTCTCATCGGTCTCAAACTGAAATAAAGAATAGTAATTATCCTTTTCGCCTTGTGACGCACCTTTAACTGGATGGCGTGCTTTGTGCTGCGGATAAGCGGCGATCATACGCACCAACGCAGCACGGGATATCATCAAAAACCCTGTGCCGATCTGGCCGTTTAAACGCAACGCGCCTTTGTCATCGATATGCATCTTGCCTTCGTCGAAGTTGGCAGCCCATTCAATGCGATCAGGGATCTTCTTGCGCGCCACGATCCCAATAAGATCTTTATCCATGACCAAAAGTCTGACAATATCTTCTGCTTTCCAGCCATGATCTGAGTCGATAAACAGCAGGTGCGTGGCTTGCGTATCACCGAGAAAACCAGCCACAATCATATTCCGGCATGTCTCTACATTGATGGATGACTGCATTATTAGCATGACGTGACAGCCGACGCTGTTTAGTCTTGCCTGACTCTCAACCATCGACGATAGATATTCTGTCGTTACCGTCCCCGTGTGTGGTGTGCCAATAGCTATACACGCATCTCTCAAGATAGAGAGGTCTGCGATCATTGGTTCCTTGCGTAGCGTTTGGATTGGATCATTCATAATGGATGGGAGACCACCATTCTGGTAGCCTCCCTGTGCTCCTGTTAAGAGGCCGGATATGACTCAGGGGCCCCAAAGATAACCGTCGCGGTGATCACTCCGGTGTCCGTGTTTGCTGTACTTATATTGGGGGTCACCTGCATGCGAACATACCGCTTGGCGTTGTTCAACAGAATCGGATCAGGCATCCGTTGCTGGAACGCCGACAGAGTCAGCGCTGCCCCTGCGGCTGTAAGGATAATAGCCGAGGTGAACGGTATCCCAAAGTCAGCCCACGTGCTGCCATCTGCACTGTCCTGCAGGTTAGCCGCAAGCGTAAGTGTCTCCCCACTCGCGAGTGTGACGTTTCCATGAATCAACACATCCATGCTCTGATAACGACTACCTAATGCAAACCGGTCAAACTCCACACCATCGATCTCGGTGTTGTCACCAGTACCTGCTGCCAGAAACGCTGTGGTTAGAAGCGCATGCTTCGGCAGTTCAATATCTCTTATATCTCGATCTCTACTCATTGTTACTTTCTCCTATCACTCTTTTTTGACGGCCCGGACTACTCTCTCAGGCCGCCTCACTCAAGCAATCGATTACCTGCCGTATGTCACGCCAGTGGTTACATGGACAGACCCTGTGTGACGTACTATCAGGTCATGGCGAGCTATTGCTCGGATCACAATCAGGTCGTTGTCAAATGCACTGGTCGTACTACCAGCGGAATTGGTGAAACTTGCCTCACTGGAAACAGCGAACTCAACCTGCTTCCGATCACCCAGAACCACGTCGGCCATATCAACCAGATAGATCTCACTCTCTCCAGCTGTACCTGCAGCCAAGTTGTTGGGGATGTTGTTAGTGAAGCCGACCGGGAAACCATCCAGCATACCTTGGCTCAATTCTTCCATGAACGGCAGGTTGTTATTACCGTCCGCCAGTCGCCACTTCATGTAATTCTTTGAGGCGTTGGACATAATCCATGCGGGGCGAATCATCCGGCTGTTGGCTGCGTCCAGAGCATTTTCAGCGGTGGACAGATCCTCGCGTACCTCTGCCAGGGTGGGGTCGCTGCCGTCATTGGAACCGGCTGATGCGGTGGTTGTAGCAGCCCAGTATCTCAGACCCTTGGGCGTGTTCTGGGTACCATCGCCTCTTATGAATTTGACTTCCTCAGCGGTGGCCATTGAGGCAACGATATCATTGATGACGATCTGATCTGCGCCGTCGTCAGAATCATCGTTCAGTTCGTTGGAGATCGCTACTGTCGCGCGCAGCTTTTTGATCCTCAACATGAGCTGGCGGAAGGTTACGTCACTGGCGGTCTGGCTGGTATTCTCGCCGATATACGAGGAGGTTGCCCCGCCTGCAATCGCCGGAATGCGTTTAGTGTCACTCACCATAGTCATGACAACCGGGCCAAGTGATCTGAGAACACTCAACGGTCTGAGCAGTTCGATCAGTTCCCCGGCTGGATCACCGGATATCAGGAATCCACCACTTGACGAAGACGACTCAGTGAGCGTCTTGATGACATCGGTATCATCTGGCCATCTCTCTGCAGCCAACCCCTTGGCACCTACCAGCGATTTTCCGCCATGCACATACGCCAGCAAACAGCGTGCTGCTGTCTGACCTTTGATGTAGGTCTCGCCTTCTTTGGGTCGGATTTGACCGTCGATCATGGCTTGCATGTTGCCGGTCATTTTCCCTTCAAGAGGGGCAAGAATTTCTGCCACCTGGCTTGCAAGGAACTCTTTGAAGTCCTCTTCTAGCTTCGCCGCGTCTGCCGGATCAGCCCCTTTGTCCTTCGCTTCCTGGATCGCGATTCTGATCCGCTCTACTGCGCTTACTTTTGTTTCTGGCATTTTTGAACTCCTATAAATCAGGAGTCGGGTGCGCCCACCCTATTGATAAAACCTAATCGATACGCCCTGTAAGCCGGTTAACTCCAGCTTTGACCGCCTGTAAAACCATTACTACTGCAGATTTCTCTGTCTCCATTTCTTTACTGAGTTCTGATTCTATCACACTCTCGGTTAATTCATCATTCTCGGTTTGGAGGATATCGTTTTGCTTTAACATTTCAATTGATGCGTTCTGCCACTGAAAAGCTATTTCTTTCAGCTTTACTATTTCCTCTTCCAGATCTTTGATGCTCGCTTGCTCCTCAGCGGTCACCTCAACGTCGTCCAACTCAAGCGTGTCGATATCAGATATACCGAGGTGTTCCAAGCGTTCGCGGAGTTTGATCAACTCATCATGGTCCTTCTGTAGATCGCCAACACTGCGCGTGAGGTCAATCAACGCTTCACCACTACCGACAGCCTGCCTGACATCATCGACCGTAAACCCTTCTGCGATACTGCAAACCTCGTAATCAAGCTCGACAGATCCCAGCACCTCGCCGTCCAGCATAATCTTGACAACCTTTGGCTCATCATCAATGCCAGCAGGAATCTCATTCATAACGTCTTTGTCGATCTCAAGGACTTCGTCACCGCTGGGCACGTCATCCATATGCCGTTTGCTATATTCAATCATCACGTTTTCAGGGATCGTTCCATTACCAATCAACTTTCCTATTGCGTCTGCAGCAACCATCTCCGCGTGATCCCATTCTGACGGTGCCGGACCCCAATCTTTAAACCAATTCTGGTCGTCATCGTCAAACTCATTTAAACGCGAAGTCCAGATCGCTTCCAGGTTTCTTTCACGCAGATCCTTCTGCTGCTTGTTGTTGAGGTTGTGGTAACTCTTGTGCTTCGAATCGGCAGCCTTGGCAAGTCGTTTCATGTCCTTGTTGGTCAGGCCAAGATGATCGTTGTCAGGCCACTCATCCAGCAACTTCTCCGCCCATGCTTTCATGGCTGACGTATCGATACCAGACGCCCGTGCGACTAACAGCGCCTCTGGATTTGCCGGAACGGGCACCGCGCTAAACTCAAGCAGCTCCTGCTTTTCAAACCTAAAACCACCCTGTTCATCCACCCATACCCATTCGAGCGGCATGAAACCAACTGACACGGCACGCATGAATCCGCCCTGGTATAGTTTGAAGATCATATCTCCAAAGGCGTTAAGATCCGGTCCTGTGAATTCAGCCTCTGCAATCAGCGCATCATCCTCAATCAAAATAGCGTTGGCTTTGCCGATAGGTGGTGAGCTATGTGAGTGCGCCCATAAGACAACGGGGTTTTTTCTATAGTTGGCCAACTCCCAACCATCTGACGCAATCGTGTCACGGTCACGATCCAGAGACCCGTTGGAGATGATAAAGCGCAGGGTGTTATCGCCCACCTGCTTGACGCTGATTAGGTCTATGCCTTTTCTGAACCCTTCGGTAACTACCGGTAACAGTCCGGCAGCAGTTTGCGCAATCTCTATTAGCTGCGGTCGATCAATTAACTTTGGCATCTGTCTGTCCTATGTTGTCTCACATTCTGGTTTCATCGTTGCGCACTGGAATATGTGGTAGGTAAGCGGTAGATATCTTCCACAGATCATTGCCGCCTCTCTCTATAAATCCTTTAGCCTCTAACAGTTTCACCCGCTCCGATAACCCCGGCACCGTGGGAAACCTCTTCACTATTTCGATGTACCCGCACGCCCCGCTCCTCTCCATGAAAATCAGCAGCGCCTTGTTGGTCGGTGTCAATTTGATCGCCGCTTTCAGGAATTCTTTCTCTCGGTCAGGTGCCTTTGATTTGCGACCTGCCAGGAATGCAAAGAACTCTGTAAACAGTTTGACGATCTCCTTGATCATGGCTTCATTTTCTCCCTGACTTTCAGATACCGGTGATAGGTCGGCGTCATATTCAGCATCGCGCACGCTGGCATAACTGCCATTGTGTGAACACATTCAACTGTACAGATAGACTTGAGCAATGTTGTCCACCATGCTGCCTTGAGTCGCGCTGGCATCTCCTTGGTGAAGTATCCATCTACCAATCCGGTGGATTCTTCAACTACAAGGTACGCTGTCACGCTGTCACGCTACATTTGGGACACGGGCAACTCACCGCCATCATGGTTCCTGGCTTTACGTGATCGTGATAACACATAACCCCATCTGGGTCATCGATCACGCCAACCCCTCTATAGATAATATCTCCTGGTCGCGGCGTGAACAGACCTTTGCTACGCCCGTTTACGTTAAAGATCGACTTAGGAACCGGCCTTGCTTTCGGTGGGCCTCTCATGCGGCTTCTTGCTCCTCTGTAATCTCGAACATGTAGCATTCTCTGCAGTCTTCGTTCTCTGGCGCTGTCGGCAGCCTAACCCAATAGACTTCCCCGTCATAATACGGATCATCTTCTGGCGGATATTTATCCATGTGTTCTATTATCGTGACAGTTTCAACGCGAGGATCTTTTGAATCCCACTCCTGCTTGTCCTCATCACCTTCTGAGAAAAATCCTCTCACTGTTACGCACTCGTCAACTTCATGGATCTTGCGCGCCTGTGGTGTTGGTTGCTGTGTCGGGTTACTCATCATCGATCTCCTTGCTTTTGGTTTCGGCCTCGGCATTTGCGGCCCTCTGCAACTCATGGCAGCGGCTTCTCTGCTGCGCCATGCTCAACATACGCTTCGTCAAAAGCAGGGACCGGCATCACTACTGTATTGCTGAGAATTTCCAGCCTGTTGATATCAAGCCATACGCCGTCAGGAATTTTGCCATCATCGCCGACAGGTGCAGATATCACAACTTGCACACAACCGTACAGATCAAAGCTGACCGATGTCATGATACCCTCAAGGTTTGTGACTTTGTCGCGCGCCCTGAGCCCTAGTAAATCCAAATGCCTTTTGATATTCTGATTGCTCATTTTATCGTCCTCTTGATTGTCTCATCTGAAAATTCTTGCCTCGATTTATAGCGGGGGAGTTCTGGTACTGCTGACTACCTCCCCCTTTCTCTACAAGGTGATCATTCCAATTTGCCCGTTGTGTTTCCAGCGGAACCGCTCCTTTCTTTTCGTCTTCACTCCAGACAATGCGAGAGATGACATCACGGATATTTTCAACTGCGTGGAATACCATTGTCGAATTTGTTTCTGATGTCGTTCCGCTTCCAGAATACATTATTGATCCGCCTCTTCAAGCGCAGCTAGAACCAACTTCTGCTGCTCACGGAATCCGTTAATATACGCGCGTTGGATCAACCTCTGGAACGGCAACCGCCTACTCTCAAATGTCTTGGCCCGGAAATCGGTCAACGCTTCCTCCTCTTTCGGGATGACAGATAGGATACTGCATCGGCATTCTATGTCCAACTCAGCTATACCGAAACCACCGGGATACTGCGCTTGGTTACCTACGTCTGTCGTAAAAGCGTTATTGACATCACGGATCTGCAAATGGATCTGGGTGTGCTCATCACGCACCAGCGAATCGCCTACCGTCAGCCACTGCTTTTCAGGTATACCAACCTGCTGCATTCCGCTCAACGCCCCAAAGTTTGTTGCTCTGACTGACTCGGTGCGCGCGATGTTGAATGACCTTTTACCACGTGCGTCTGAGAATACCCCTGTGATACGCTTAGACAGTTGTGCGGCTCCCTCACCTTCTGCTATACCATCGGCTAAAGCAGTGCGCAGCAGCTTCTTGGTGGTCTCATTGGTCAATCCTACGACCCGGTCAACGGATTGCTGGCGTAAGAAATCCTCCACTTGTGGCGCGGTGATGTTGAAATCTATACCCACGTCAACCTCATCGATCACGTTCTGGCCAAACGCATCAACCGCCTCTGAGTTTGCCTGATTCAACTCTGGCGCAAACTCTTCCGCCCCGATGACCTGGACGATCCCCTCTATATCAACCACGTCCACTGCCTTGGATGATAGTCGTGATACTGCCCGGTCCTGGGATACGTCCACAGACGATGATAATTGTTCCTGGAATAGCAGGTTGAATGGTGTGGCATGTAGAGGTCCGTTCAGATCATCCGGTTCATGGTCTGCCAGCGCGCGGATCTCATCAATGTCAAATGCATATGATGCTGCTTTCATGACATTTAAGATGTGCTCTTTATCCTTTTCAACGGGATTGACAAACCCCAGCTTTAACCGGTTATCGAACTGAGGTACCAGCGTTCGTGCCATACCACTGCGCAACATCTTGATCTTTGGCACCTGGACATGCTTTGTGAGAAAGAATTCAGCGGCGGTGATGGTGGCCCGGTTGCTTGCGTCCAGTATCCCAAGAGCTTCAGGTGGTAGACCGTAAATCTGCAAGACAACATCACGTAAGAACTTGCGCAGTTCGACCATGGTCATGTCGCTGAATGACGACGACAACTCCTTGACCCCCACCTTTCCAGGTAGGAAAAACGGCCTATGTGATTTGCGGAACGACGACAGTTTCTCCAACCATCTGCGCTCAAGGCGTTCCGCTGCATCCTTGTCGATGGGGTTGTCTTTGTCTTCCGAGAATATCAGCAGATCGGGTCGCGCCCGGTTGATGAAAAACATCTTGATGTGCTTGGCCGCGAATTCATCGCTTTCGAGTTCATCGCCCAACGCTTTGGCCGGTCCTGATGCGCGTGCGTATGGATTAACCGGGTCTGGGTCACGCAGGTAAATGACATCACGTGAGGGTATATTGGCGCGCCATGTGTTCCACTGGATCTGAAATACACCGTTCTCATCACCTGGCACCGGTATAGATCTGATCCAGTGAGCAGGAATAGGCCATAGCTCTATCGGCATGCCCACGCCGTTGCGCTCGATCAGCCAGAATACCTCATTGACCAGACACATGTACTTGCCTGTCAGCCGGAAGAATTCATCACCACTCATCTCTGGGTTGGGATTTTCCAGCAGGTTTAGTAAAGGACTCTCTTGAATAATCTGATCGCGGACCATCAACGTCCAGATGGTTTCACCTACTCCCTGTGAGATCTTATCCACCACAGCACGCAGGAATGGGAACCGGCTGTATCCATCCAGTAGTTCGAACGTACCCAGCACAGGCGCAGTGGTAGCCCCTGGAGGGATGATCTTCACAAATCCTGCGGGCGCTTTGTTGGCGGCGTTCTGTCTGGCTGCAGCCAACTGACTAGCGACTACCCCGCCTCCCGTTCTGGCATCGCTCCAAACTTGTCGAACATCTTTGACCATACTCACCTACCTTCACTC
>SDBV01009520.1_pt1 | contig 12901 bp, 14 predicted proteins | sample 2277081 | NCBI WGS metagenome assembly SDBV01 (sample SAMN10402039, study PRJNA504765) | marine sediment metagenome | isolation source: marine sediment core GS10_PC15, 223 cmbsf | place: Arctic Ocean: Southern Knipovich Ridge | collected 2010
TGATGATGAATTTCTGCTTCTACCAGATGGTGGGCAATATCCTGTAGCTTCTCCTGATCTTTTCCCATACCTACAAAGCCGGTTATTTCCTTCAACCTCTCTACCAGAGAACTCAACTCGATCAGATTATTAAGAATAATTTTATGCTCTTCCATAAAGGTATGCACCGGATGTGGCGCCGGCACTTCTATCCTCTTGGCGACAAGGCTATCTCTTAAAACCTCAAGGTGGATATCGCATAGACTCTTTCTAATCTCATCATGAGAAACACCTTCCCTGATTAATTCCTGTTCCATAATCCCCAGGGTTTTGGCGTCAACCGTCTGGAGAAGTGTCTTCGCTTTCTCCTTTGCTTCCTCAGATACTTCACCTTCCTTTAGTCCTTTTAGCAGTTCCTTGAACTGCTCTTTTTTATCTTCCTTAGGGGCAATCCTGGTGACCTGTAAAATCCACTCGTCAGGCCCTTCTTTTTCATACAAAATCTCAAACTCGTTCCGTGCTTTTAACATATAAACTAATGGCAGCGGATTAAACTCCAGAATAATCCTTAACATCTCGTTATCTGTGAGTTCCTCAATGCCAGGGAAAATCAATCCCTCTTTCTCAGCATGCTCTAATCCTTTTACATCAATTGTTTTGGTTCCGTTCATTTTAATTTCTCCTTTCTTCCAGTTTTAACCACCTATCAATATTCTTTCTCTCCAAAAGCATATCCTTTACCTTTTCCAGCCAAAGCTCTTGAAACTCTTTCTTTTGCTCCTCTTTAGCTGCTTCCCAGATAACCAGCTCTAAAAGTTCTCCCAATCGTTTTGCTTTCGCTTCCGGAAAAGGGATTTGCTGGGGATAAAATTTAACCAGAACCGCCTTACCGTTATCTAATCTTCCAAACTCAAAACACATTGCCTGAGGGTCAATTTTATCGGGGATAAATTGAAGCAAATCCTTTCTCTTAAACTTATGTCCCAGACCTCTGAAACCGGTAGTCGATGCGGCGCCAGTGAGAAAACTAAATACTTGTGCCATGACCCCGTAAACCCCTTCGTCCGGTTCTCCATAAACAGTAATGGAAATCTCCCCCCTTACCGGAATTTCACCGGGATAAAGTTTCTCTAAAGCTTTTTGGCAAGACAAATAGGCTCCGGCAACCGTTGGACAAGCGTGCCCTGCCATCTTGACCACATCAATAAAAGTGTATTCTAGAGTGGCCCCCTCCGCTTTAAAGACTCCCAGAGTTTCTGCCAGCGGCTCTTTAAATTTAATCGGTTTAACTTGTACCAGATAATCGCGAAAAACATCACTCATACACAATCACCTAACAACCTTCCTCATGTCCAGTGTAATGTCGAGACACCTTGAATCAGCTTTTATCTAGACGGCTATCAGTTCTTTGATTTCAGGTACCTCTTCCTTAATTACCCGTTCCACTCCCATCCGCAGGGTCATGGTTGACATCGGGCAACTACCGCAGGCACCGGTAAGCCTCACGGTGGCTACGCCATCTTTGACATCCACCAGTTCCACATCGCCGCCATCTGCCCTCAGAGCCGGCCTAATTTTATCTAAGGCAGCTTCTACTTTCTCTCTCATTTTCTACCTCCCTCCTATATTATTACTATTGCTGTCATAACTAAAAGGCGGAAAATCTCAAACTCACCACCTGTTTCTTAATGCCACCTGTCCACTCATACAGTCGCTTTCCACTTGCTGGAGATTGCTTCAATTTCCTCCTCGCTGAGCAGGCTCCTGGCGAGGGGTAAAAGGGACTCATTCTCTTTCTTGATATGCCCCCGTAGAAGATGATCTATATGGCTGTTGATCTCTTGAACTTCAGCAGAGACAGCTTGAGGGGTCCCGCTCCCGTTTCTCTGTAGTTCCGCCAGTTTCGCCGTCAGTCGGGCGTACCACCGCCATACCTCACCATGTTCCCTAAGCAGTAGTCGTGTCGGGCTTTTCTTCACCCCAATATGCTTCTCTAAAGCTGGAAAGAGTGCCTCTTCTTCACGCCGGAAATGTAATCCTACATCCTTATCAAAAAAGTCCAGTGCCTTAGTTAAATGTTCGATTCCCTTCTCCCGAATTGCTGACTGAGGCGTAAGATTACCTAACTTGAGGCAAAGACTAGCTCCCCGTAACAGACTAAGATTCTCCAGAATACGGTCATGTTCCCGTTTGAGAATATCCAGAGGAGTGTTTACCTCAGACAGGTCTTCTTCCATTCCTGGTCTCAGTCTTTGGTAAACCTCAGGACCCACGCATTCCTTGGCATGGGGACACCAGTCGATGCATGAGGCCTGCTGCGCTCGAAGTACCTTATTGCCACAACCAGGACAGGTGGCCTTCAGTTCATCAGTCCAGATTTCCACCTCTCTGCCGCAATCGGGGCAGCTAATATATTCGGGTCTGGGTTCACGAATAGTCCGTGACCCAGGACACGTCTTATCAAAGGTCATGACAACACCCCCTCTTCCTTTAGCACTGTTTTCATGATAGCAGTTGCCTGCTTTGGTGTATATGACTTTTGTCGCAAAACGCTATCCCCCACCCTATACAGGGCTCCTCGGTTATGATAAGATTCAAAAGTCAGCAGCTATATTCGAGAGGAGGTCGCCCAATACCTTCACAGGCTGATTTCTTGAGATCCCTGCCCTACTTCGCCACCCTGGGTGGTGAGGAGATAGAACGAATCGCGAAGGAGATCCTAGAATGCTCCTTCGCCAAAGGGGAAATCCTTTTCCTGGAGGGTGAGCCTTGCCGCGGGCTATACATTGTCAGGTCAGGGCAGATTCGCATTTTCAAGAGCTCTCCCGAAGGCAGAGAGCAGGTGTTGTTTCTGGCTAAGCCAGGGGATACTTTCAACGATGTCCCCGTGTTCGACGGTGGTCCTAACCCCGCCAGCGCCTCAGCCGTGGAGCCTTCCAAAGTCTCAATCATACCCAAGGAAACACTACTTTCGCTGATGGCTGACTATCCGATGGCTCTAGCCATCCTCAAAGTGTTCGCCGTGCGATTACGTCATCTGACTCTGCTGGTCGAGGACCTTTCTTTCCGCCACGTAGTCAGCCGACTGGCTAAGACCCTCCTGGAGTTAGTAGCGACGGGGCAAGAACCATCGCCCGTGCGGCGCTTGACCCAAGACGAGATGGCGGCAATGGTTGGCACCGTTCGGGATGTTATCGGCAGGGCGCTGAAAACTCTAGAAAAAGCAGGCGCTATCAAAATTGAGGGTCAGCGTATTATCGTAGTAGACACTGAGCAACTCAAAAGAATGATCTAAACCCGACAAAAGTCATATACGGGAAACTAAGCATAATCTAGAATGTAAATAGATTACAGAATGGTTTGATGAATCCCGAAAAAAAGAGGGCCTTCAATGAGTGTGGTGATACCCGAAATAGACCTGGAAAAGTGCATTGGTAGTGGGAATTGTGTAAAGCATTGTTCCACTAATGCCATCGAGTTGGCTGGCAGCAAAGCAGCAATAGTCAGGCCCGAGAATTGCAATTACTGCACAGACTGTGAGGCTGTCTGTCCCTCCGGCGCAATCAAGTGCCCTTTTGAGATAGTATTGGCAAAGACTGAGCCCCATTCCTGAAAGTTTCACCAAGTATGACCAGATAAAGGAGAAAGGACAATGACCGAGGCGACACAACCTTCAAGTGACGAAAAGAGTTGCACTGTTTGTGGAATTAAAAGCGAGGAGAGGGTACTGCTTTGCGGCGAGTATCAAAATAAGCGAATATGGGTTTGTGTTCAGTGTCTGCCCAAGCTGATTCACGGTGCACATTAACTAAGAAGGAGGGATACATTGAGTAAGACTACGTTAGGCTTCATTTTTAGCGGAATATCCTACTTAGTGATAGGCGTCACTTTGGGAGTTCTTTTCTTTATCATTCCTGAAACCCGGGTGCTGAGCACCGTACATGCTCATCTCAACCTGGTGGGCTTCATCACCTTTACCATCTTTGGCATTGCCTATCACATCCTGCCCCGCTTCCGGGGGAGACCCCTTTATAGTGAGAAGCTAGCCTGGTGGCAATTCTGGTTGGCTAATATAGGACTGGTGGGGCTTCTCGTGTTTCTAAGCTTGGGAGCCTATGTATCCTTTGTTGGACTAACCGTTTTGCAGGCAGTCTTTGGCGCCACTCTAGCGCTATCCATCTATCTTTTTGTATATAACATGCTCAGAACTCTTGTCTAATAAATGAGGAGGTGATTTCAATGGAAAAGACAACTTCTAGGTTTCACAAGGACATGAATATTGGAGAGGTGCTCTCGATGCATCCCGGAGCTGAAAAGGTAATCGAGAAATACTTTGGCGGCGGATGCTTCACCTGTCCTGGTATCAAGATGGAGTCCATTGATTTTGGCGCTATGATGCATAATCTCGATTCCGAGAAGATAATTGCCGAGCTCAATGAGCTGGAATAAGAACAGTAGAGTCCACCTTAAAGAGGACTATCTTGGAGGTAACAAGATTGAGTGTTGCCCAAATAACCGGGGATATGGTAATCAACACCGTCATTAAGGAATATCCACAAACTATATCCGTCTTCAACCGCTTTGGTGTGGATGCCTGCTGTGGTGGAGGTCAGAGTATTGAGCAGACAGCTACTGCTGATGGCGTCGATATAGAGGCACTGCTCGTCGCCCTTAACGAGGCGGCTCAGGCCCTGGGGGACAAGGAAAGGTAAACCGAATGGACGAAATAAAGACCATGCAACTCTCCCAGTTTCAAGAATTCAGTTCGGAGCGGTTGGTGTCCAAACTGCTCCACGATTCGGAAAATTCACGAGTGGTTTTGTTTTGCCTGGAGCCAAGCCAGGTGTTATCCCCACACATCACTACATCAGAGGTGATCTTTTTAGTAGTGGATGGTACCGGCACTATCATTGTAGGAGAAGGTGAGACTGAGGCCAACGCCGGCACATTGGTGGTCTGCCCGCCGCAAACAAGGCACGGTTTGAAAGCCGGCAGCAGATTGGTTGTTCTTGCCGTCATCGCACCACGACCCTAGCCTCGGGGCCACAGCTTGTCAACTAGTATCCTTACCCCTTCAACCTACCTCAGTTCGTAAACTCTTTTTACTCTTAGCGTTTTGCTAAATGTCCAGCACATGCATAAGTTCTCATTTGAGTTTACTTCTGGTGTAACCCCCTGACTTACTAAGAATCATAAGATTGTGTTATAAATAATAAGGGACATGAAAGAGCAATTGCATACTCTCAGCCAAGATGAAGCATTACTGGCGCTCAATTCAAGGCGCTCTGGGCTCAAGGATACCGAGGCTAAGGCAAAGTTACTCCAATACGGTCCCAATGAGTTAAAAGGTAAGAAAAAAACCCCGCCAATACTGGTTTTCCTTAGACAATTCCTCAGTCCTCTAATATATGTACTCCTCATCGCTGTCATAATCTCGGTTATTGTGGAGCATTTCATAGATGCCGCGGTAATACTGGGAGTCCTATTACTCAATGCTGTTGTCGGCTTTATGCAAGAAACACGAGCGGAGAGAGCTATGGAGGCTCTAATTAAGATGGCAGCACCTAAGGCAAAGGTGAGACGTGATGGCAATGTGAAACTAATACCAGCTAGAGAAATAGTGCCTGGAGACATACTCCTTCTTGAAACCGGAGATAAGGTACCGGCTGATGCTAGACTCATCGAGGTATCTAATTTGAAGGTAAACGAAGCCACCCTCACCGGTGAATCAATGCCGGCAGATAAACATACCAAAGCCATCCGGGAGGACGTGCCTGTGGCAGAAAGAAAGAACCTGGTATATATGGGCACAATCGTTACCTATGGAAGAGCCTCCGCTATAGTAACAAGAACTGGTATGTCAACCGAGATAGGTAAAATTGCCACCGCTATTCAGGAAATAAAACCAGAAAAGACGCCTCTCCAGAAACACATCAGTAAGCTAAGCCGGTATATCATTGCCCTTTTCCTGGGAGCTTGTAGTCTTCTCGTCGTTGTCGGAATACTCAGGGGGCTGGGGTGGCTAGAGATGTTCTTATTGGCCATCGCCGCCGCAGTGTCCGCCATACCTGAAGGACTGCCAGCAGTTGTCACCGTTGTTCTGGCGATGGGCATGCGGACAATGGCGAAGCGTAATGCCATCATTCGCAAGTTGGTAGCGGTAGAAACCCTGGGGTCGGCTACTGTCATTTGCTCTGATAAAACAGGGACTCTAACCTTGAACGAGATGACAGTACGGCGACTTTATATTGATGGTCGGTGGATTGAGGTGACTGGCGAAGGCTACCAGCCGCAGGGGGAATTCCACCGGGACGGGCAGGTGCTGAATCCAGAAAGCGAACCGTCGCTAACTTTGCTCCTGAGGATAGGAGCCCTTTGTAATGATGCCCTGCTGACAAGGGAGGATGAGTGCTGTAGCATTTTCGGAGACCCAACTGAAGGCGCCCTAGTAGTAGCTGCTGCCAAGGCAGGAATGAATAAGGAAAAATTAGAGAGAACCTTTCCCCGCCTGGATGAAATCCCTTTCCAGAGTGAAAAGCAGTATATGGCTACCCTTCACCCGCGAGACGGGGGGAGGGTGGTCTATATAAAGGGGGCAGTAGAAAGACTCCTGTCCCTAAGTAAGCATCTCTTGAAAGGGAACGAAGTTGCCCCATTGGGGGAAGCCGATGCTCAGGCAATTATGCAGGCCAACATTTCTATGGCCGGAGAGGCGATGAGAGTCATCGCTATTGCCTATGTTGACCTTCCGAGCGAGTTGGAAGAGCTGAGAGACGAGGATATTAGAGGTAATCTAGTGTTTGTCGGTCTGGCGGGCATGGCTGACCCGCCTCGTGAAGAAGCCAAAGAAGCAGTGAGGTTATGCGGGCAGGCCGGCATTAAAGTGGTGATGATTACCGGTGACCACAAGGTGACGGCTGAGTCTATTGCCCGTCAGCTAAACTTACCACCGGGGAAAGCCGTAACCGGTGTCGAACTTCAACAGATGAGCGAAGAGGAATTATCAAGGCAGGTAGAGGATATTTCAGTTTTTGCCCGGATTGAACCACTACACAAGCTGAGAGTAGTTAATGCACTCAAGAGCCACGGGCATGTTGTCGCCATGACTGGGGATGGGGTTAATGATGCTCCGGCACTCAAAGCAGCCGATATTGGTATTGCTATGGGTATCACTGGTACGGATGTAGCCAGGGAAGCTTCTGATATGATACTGGCTGATGATAATTTTGCCTCGGTGGTGGCGGCGGTAGATGAAGGCAGAGCCATTTTTAACCGGTTACGCAATGTGGTTTTTTTCTTGTTAAGCACGAACCTCGGCGAGCTACTGGCGCTGATACTCGCTGTCCTGTTCATTGGTAAAGCGCCACTGCTGGCGGTGCAGATTATCTGGATTAATCTGGTTACCGATACGGCGGCAGCCATTCCCTTGGGGCTTGAGCCAAAAATCGGTGATGAGCTCAAACAGCCCCCCCGCCACCCTCAAGTAGGTCTCATCTTCCCCGGGTTGCTCCTTCGCATTGGTTTTCTAGCGGTATTGATGAGTGGCGGCATATTCTTGATTTTCAACTGGGCTCAAGCTAGAGTAAGTTTGGAGGAGGCTCGCACCATTGTCTTTTGTTCCATGGTCGCCTTTGAATGGTTCAGAGCCTTTAACGCTCGCTCTGATGAGTATACTGTTTTCAAGCTAGGCGTTTTTCGTAACCGCTGGCTGGTCAGGTCTATCTCGGTAGCCATTATGTTGCAGCTAGCAGTTATCTATGTCCCCTTCCTTCAGGTGGCTTTCAGCACAGTACCGCTAGGTATCGACAAGTGGGGTATCGCTATCTTGGCAGGTGGCACTCTGTTTGTTATTGAGGAGACTCGTAAGGCCTTGTTCCCCAGGCTCTTTACTTTAGGGAAATGGAAGCCACTACAAAAAGCCACAACATAACTAAGTGTGTCAGCGAGAGTGCTTATCTCTGGCACATCAACATGCTAAACGGGCCTTGGCAACCAGCCAATAAAGATATAAAATAAAACTTATGATTCAACAGTGCTCGCTCAGTTCAGCCGCGGGACGCTGGATTCTGCTGGCAACTCTCCTGGCCAGCAGTACCGCTTTCTTAGTGGGAACTGCCGTGATAGTGGCTCTGCCAACGATTCAGTCTTACTTCCAGACCGGCATAACTGGCATTCAATGGGTAGTTAATGCTCATCTACTTTCATTGGCGGCACTGTTATTGATTGGTGGTTCGCTGGGCGACCACTTCGGTCGCAAACGAATTTTCATCTCTGGCATTGTCCTATTTGCTATCGGGGCAATCCTCTCAGGGCTCGCCAGGTCAATCAGTCTACTGATTGCTTTCCAGGCTCTCCAGGGAGTCGGCTCGGCAATGATGATACCACAAAGCCTGGCTATAATAAATGCCTGCTTTACTAAAAACCAGCGGGGACAGGCTATAGGTCTGTGGGCAGGTCTTTCCGGAGGAATTGCGGCGCTGGGCCCCTGGCTGGGCGGCTGGCTGGTTGAAACCTTCTCCTGGCAAGTAGTCTTTTTTATGACTGTACCCATCAGTATCTTTGCCCTCATTGTCACCTCTATTTTTGTCCCTGAAAGCAGAGACCCGGGCGCCCATAAACTGGACTGGTGGGGAACATTGTTTATCTTCCTCGGTCTTCTGGGGATAGCTTACGGTCTTATCAGTGGTCCAGTTGCCGGCTGGAATACACTGCTTGTCCGTATTGGTTTGATTGGTGGGCCAATAGCCATTATCCTGTTTATTGTAATTCAACTACGCCAGCCCGAACCATTGGTACCTCTTCACATATTCCGAAACCCGCTGGTTGCCGGGGCCAACACGGTTACCCTTTTTCTCTATTTTGCACTCAATGGCGTGATCTTTTTCTTTGTCCTTAATTTACAGCAGATTCAGGGGTATTCGCCGACTATGGCAGGGTTAGGCTTGCTGCCCCCGATTGTACTAATTACCTTTTTTGCTGGCCCAGCCGGTGCGCTAGCCGACAAGATTGGGCCGCGCCTGCAGATGATACTCGGGCCGGTTATCGTGGCCCTGGGAATGGCACTGCTTACCATAGGCGGAGTTGAGGCCAGCTATTTCAGGCATTTTTTGCCGGGACTGGTGCTATTTGGTATTGGCATGGCTCTAGTTATTGCCCCACTTACCAAATCGGCACTGTCTGTTGAGCCTCGGTTTTCCGGGTCAGCATCTGGAGTTAATAATGCCGTATCAAGGATTGCCGCACTAATGGCGGTGGCGGTTTTAGGTGCCATAGTAATTTCTACTTTTACCACCCGTCTGAATGATACCATAAGTGCCTCCAGTCTTACCCAGGAGGAACAAAGACAAATCCTAAGCCAATCTGATAAGCTTGGAGGCATCATCATCCCGGACACCTTTGACGAACCGACCCAAACGCTGGTTAGAAATGCTATCAGGGAATCTTTTGTTTATGGCTTTCGCTGGGCAATGACAGTAAGTGCCGCGCTGGCCCTTAGCGGGGCACTGGTCTCCTTCATCACCATACACGGCCCACCTCGCCAGCCTACACCAAGCTGAGAATAGCCGCCTTACCTGAGTTCTGTCAACCCTGTTCAGCCCTTCTCTGTAAGAGGGCGCGACCATCTTGGACAACCCTCGTCTCGGCATGTGCTATCTCAAAAGCCGGCCCTAGCAGCTCCTCGATTTTCTGGGCAGAGTCGGTCTCAACTACGATATAGAGTGTGTGGGCCGGCGCGTCGGCCCACACACCAACCACTGTCACTCCGATCTGCTCAGCGCTGCCGAATATCTTGCCGAAGGTAGCACGGGCTTTTTCCGGGTTATGGAAAGGGCATGTCTCCGGGGTGTGAACATGGGTAATATGGAATAACATTTTTCTTACCTCTTTTATTTACTTTTATATTTTAATTTCTGGCATTTCTTTTTTATCTGTTCTTCTGTTTAAGATCATACTGACATGGTATGCCCTCCTTTCTGAAAAACTGTACATTAAATTGTACATACCTCATTATAGGGAAAGGAAAATAAAGAAGTCATAAAAAACCAGCCAAAAAAATTAAAAAGTTATGACATTTTAGCGGCAAGTCTAAACCGGGGCTTGAGCCAAAAATTGGCGATGAACTCAAACAGTCTCCACGCCATCCTCAAGTAGGTCTTACCTTCCGTGGGCTACTCCTTCGCATTGGCTTTCCAGCGATATTGATGAGTGGCGGCATATTCTTGATTTTCAACTGGGCTCAAACTAGAGTGAGTTTAGCAGAAGCTCGCACCATTGCCCTCTGCCCATTGGTCGCCTCTGAATGGTTCCGAGCCTTTAACGCCCGCTCTGATGAGTATATTATCTAAAGGTTAGGTGTTTTCGCAACCGTAGGTATTGACAGTTATCCACAGGTATGCTTACAATAGTATACTTATCCAATACTGAGGTGTTAAGTGAAATTACTGGTTATAGGTTGTGGGCAGTGTGGCGGTAGGATCGCCGATGAGTTTGCCCGATTAAACATAAGGGCGCGTGTTCAGCGTGGTATAGATATTGTTAGCGCTGCGATAGCTGTTAATACAGATATTGCTGATTTAAGTGGACTATCCCATATAAGGCCTGACTACCAACACAGAATCGTCATCGGAGTTAAGGCGACTAGCGGGCATGGTGTAGGCAAAATAAATGAAATTGGCGCTGAGCTGGCCAGGGAAGATAGTGATAAGGTTATAGACGCCATAAGAACAACACAACGATTATCTGAGACAGATGCCATTTTGCTAATCGCTGGTGCTGCCGGTGGCACCGGCTCTGGAGCAATACCAGTATTAACGGCACAATTAAAAGAGCGCTACATGGAAAAACCAATATATAATCTTATTGTCCTTCCTTTCAGATATGAAGAGATGACAGAGGAAAGATCTATTTATAACGTGGGCACATGCCTTAAATCCGCTTACTTGGCGGCTGATGCAATATTTCTTGTTGATAATCAGAGGTATCTAAAAAAGAATATGCCCATCAGGAATAACATGGCTAAAATTAACACCCAAGTAGTTGAGCCGTTTTACAACCTACTTTGTGCCGGTGAAGAGACGAAACCCCAATACATTGGGGCAAGAATGCTCGATGCCGGAGACATAATGCAGACTCTGTCAGGGTGGACAGTAATTGGCTACGGTAAGACGCGAATACCGCGACTTAGATTACCCTTCAAAGAGAAACTTGATTTCAGGGATAAGATGAGTGAGACCAGCAAGGGTGTTCAAGCGATGAACGAAGCTATAGGTGAGCTGTCGCTCAAATGTAACCCTACGGATGCAAGGAGAGCTCTGTATCTCCTAACTGCACCACCTGAGCAGATGAATATGGAGCTAATAAAGGAAATCTCAGATGCTCTGAAAAATACCGCCACCGAGGCCATAATAAGAAGCGGCGATTACCCCAGAGAAAAGACCTCACTCGATATCACTATTATCCTATCTGAGCTTACTAATCTAAGAAAAGTCATGGACTACTTTACTAAAACGATTGGCTATATCTCCAGTTCCAAGAGGAGGCGGGGAGGTGCCGAGTATGAACAGAGAGGGATTGAGGATGTTTTCAAGGATATACCTTCATTATTATGATTGCTCTGAATTAGCCATAGGCAAACCACAATGCAATAAAGCGGTATAAAATGATGAAAACCGAAAACATTGATCCTTTTGATGTTGCCCTGAAAGATAATGTTTCCCCGACCGTCTTGAAGGAGATGGAAGGGGATACCGTGATGTTTAAGGAAGCGGTATCTAGAGCTGAGGAACTGGGCAAAGTAGCCAAGCGAGTAGCTGAAGAATCGATAAGAGTATCCCAGGAAACAATAAGCAAAGTTGAAGAAATAAGCAAACAGGCCAAAGAAGCCGCTGAGGCGGCGGCAAGAGCATCCCAGCAGGCGATAAACAGAGCTGAGGAAGTGGGTAAATCGGCTGAGAAGGCTTCTGAGACATCCAAGAGAGCCTTCGAGAAGGCGATAAACAGGGCTGAGGAAACAGACAGGATAGCGAGGGAAACTACTGCGGCGTCGATAAAAGCTTTTCAGGGAGCAATAAGCAAGACCAAGGAAACGCTCGCATCAACAAAAGGCAGTGCTGAGGCTTTAGCGAGAGCCTTTCAGGAAGCGGTGGATGAAGCTGAGAAATCGGTAAGATTGGCTAAGCAAACCATTGAGGACTCGATAAGAGCGTCACAAGAAGGGATAAGTCAAGCTGAGGAGACAGGTAAAGCAGCCGTGGCGGCAGCTGAGGAATCAACTAGAGTATCACAGGAAGCAATTGGGCGGGCCGAAGAAGTGGGAGGGTCAGCCAGGGAGGCAGCTGAGGGAGCAATTAAAGTATCACAGGAAGCAATACATAGAGCTGAGGAAGCAACTAAATCTGCTAAGAAGGTTACCAATGCATCCGCAAGAATATCGCAGGAAGCTGTACGTAAGGCTGAGAAAATAAGTAGTTCGGTTGAAGAAGCTATTGAGGCGCATACGAGGGCCTTCGAGAAAGCGATAACAAGGGCTGAGGAAACAAGTAAATGGGCTGAGAAGGCAGTTGGGGAATCAAAAAGAGCTTCACAGGAAGCAATTAGCCGGGCCGAAGAAGTGAGAGGGTCAGTAAGGGAGGCGGCTGAGGAATCAAAAAGAGCATCACAGGAAGCGGCTACTCATGTCAAAGAAGTGGGTAAAACAGCGAAGGAAGCGGCCGAGATGTCAATGAGAGCTTCACAGGAAGCAATTAGCCGGGCCGAGGAAGTGGGAGGGACAGTAAGGGAAACGGCTGAGGAATCAAAAAGAGCATCACAGGAAGCGGCTACCCATGTCGAAGAAGTGGGTAAAACAGCGAAGGAAGCGGCCGAGATGTCAATGAGAGCTTCACAGGAAGCAATTAGCCGGGCCGAGGAAGTGGGAGGGGCA
>SDBV01009521.1_pt1 | contig 12900 bp, 14 predicted proteins | sample 2277081 | NCBI WGS metagenome assembly SDBV01 (sample SAMN10402039, study PRJNA504765) | marine sediment metagenome | isolation source: marine sediment core GS10_PC15, 223 cmbsf | place: Arctic Ocean: Southern Knipovich Ridge | collected 2010
ATCATCGATAGCTGTAAGCAAATGGTGGAAGAGATGCCGGGTGTGAAAGGGGTCATATCAGAGCTCTATTTCGAGCCCCAATACGTAGGCGTCTAGAGCTGTAAATGATCTATCAGATATCGGTAGGCAGGGTTGGACTGGTTATTGATTCTTGCTTTTTCCCCGGGGTTGGTATATAAAGTTATATGGAGCTTATTGACCCCTTTGCCCTGCCGGCGCATGAGTTTTTTAAGAAATATTCAGGCGAGAGCCTGACCTTTAATGACCTGTGTATTCTTCAACCGCGGACAATAGATTTTCCGGTAAGCAGCGTCAGCTTAAAGAGTCGGATCACCCGGAATATTGCTATTAAAACACCCCTGGTTGCTTCGCCAATGGAAGATGTGAGCGAAAGCGTTCTGGCTATTGCAGTAGCACTGCAGGGATTCCCGGCTATCATCCACTATAATCTGGAAATTGAAGAACAGAGCGAACAGGTGCGCCTGGTTAAACGCTTCGAAAATGGTTTTGTTAAGGACCCGATAACCCTGTCGCCCCGGGACCCGATAACCAGAGCCATGGAGCTGCAGCAGAGCACCGGAATATCCACCCTGCCCATAGTTGATGGCAACAAGCTGGTAGGGTTGTTGACTAAGAATGATTATTCAGGCCGGAAGCACAGCCAATTGGCTGTAGCTGAGCGGATGATCCCGCTGAAGCTGCTGGAACATCAAATTGTCAGAATGGAAGAGCTGCCGGAAGATGATTTTCAACGCTTGCAGCGGGCGAATGATCTACTGCTGGAAAGTCATGCCGGTGTTCTGCTGATAGTTGCGAGTGACGGTAATATTGACAGCCTGGTTACCCGCACGGATATCGAAAAAAGCGAGGCTTATCCGGACAGTATTAAAGATTCAAGTAAGAGCCTCTTAGTGGGCGCCGCGGTAAAAACGGAGCTGGGGGAGACCAGGGAAAGAGCTGCAGAGCTGATCAAAGCGGGCGTCGACTTTTTATGTGTTGACAGCTCACATGGAAACTCCGCCCATGAAAGAGATGTACTCGGCTATTTGAAGGCAAACTATCCGGAAATAGAAGCAATTTACGGCAATGTAGCCACTGCAGGGGGAGCTGTCCAGGGAATTGAATGGGGGGCTGATGCAATACGTGTGGGCAAAGGCGTGGGATCTATCTGCTCAACTTCACAGGTCAGCCTCGGCACCCGTACGCAGATTACAGCAACCTACTCCTGCGCACTGGCCGTGCGCCGGTACTGCGCTGAACATAATATTGAACCGTACATACCGGTAATCTCAGACGGGGGTTATGCAACATTTTCGGCTATCGGCAAAGGTCTGCTCTTTGCCGATTGTGTTATGCTTGGCTCCATGCTGGCTGGTACCGATGAGGCGCCGGGTGAGGTAATATATGACCGCCAGGGCAGGAAACTCAAGGGCTATAAGGGAATGGGTGCCGTCGAAGCCATGTTGCGGGGCAGCTCCAACCGTTATGATGAGGAAGCTTCAGCTGGAATTGTGGGAGAGGGGGTCGTTGGCATGGTGCGCGCCAAGGGCCCGGTAGGCAGATGGGTTCCCAAGATAAAAAGCGGGATCAAGAAATGCTTTCAATCCCTGGGCTACAGGGATCTGGAATCCCTGCATGAGGCTGTATTCAACGGCGAAGTGCTCATGGAACGGATGAGCGAAGCGGGCAAGCTGGAGGCAGGCATTCATGATCTGGCCGAGTATAAGAAAGACCTACCCCTGGACTGAAGTTACCCTGTTGGCAATTAAAAGTTGAAGCATCAGAGCAGAAAGGCATGTAATAACTTGTAAAGATCAATCTGATTGATTACCCTATAAACATGGAGAGCAGAATGGAAGCTATCGTAGAAATTCTAGAGCAAGAGTTAGAAGAAGCTGTTGAAGTAAAAAACAAAAAATCTCTACACCGCTATATTGTGCTTTTAACTGAAAATATTGTCCGTAGGGAAAGTTATGAAAAAGAGCAGAATGAAATACGAAGCGATATTAAAACTCTGGTTGAAATTATAAAGCAGGGTTTTGAGAGAGTTGACAAACGCTTTGAAGACATGCAGAAGTACATGGACAAACGCTTCGAGGACATGTATAAGTACATGGACAAACGCTTTGAGGACATGTATAAGTACATGGACAAACGCTTTGAAGGTATGGACAAACGCTTCGAGGACATGCATAAGTACACGGACAAACGCTTTGAAGATATGGATAAACGATTTTCTATGATGTTCAAATTTATAAGCCTTGGCTTTACAGTACTTGCTATAATAATGGTTGTTTTTGAATTTATTGCCTGATTCTTCCTTAACTATGGCTCAACTTGCAGGTTCCTTATCCAGCTAGTATTCTTGGTAACCAAAAAGAAAGGACGGACAGTAAAATCAATATTGTTGAAGGCCTCATTTCCATACCATTTTTAGCGTCAATACTATATTACGATATAAAAGAGAAAAAAATACCTGACCTGTTTACTTATTCAGGTATGTTGGTAATATTGATTGTCAGGCTCTTGCAGGGCTACTTCTCTCCATGGTACTTGATCGATGCCTTTGTGGGTTTCAGCTTGATCTGGCTTTTTTTCATTTTTTCTAAAGGCAGAATCGGTCTGGGCGATGCCAAGTTATCAGCATTTATTTCTATTATAGTAGGTGTTTGGGCCTGGGCTTTGGCAATTTTTTTTGCATCTTTTTCCGGTTTATTGTTTATACTGGTTATGATAAAGTTACAAAAAATGACCACAAAGGAGAGTATTCCCTTTGCCCCTTTCCTGGTTTTGGGCGGGGTTATTTCCTTTTTGCTGAAAGTAAAAATCGAGGCTTTTATCAATAGTATTATTAATGGCATATAGAAAAGCTGTGAAAAAAAGATCAATATATATATTTGCTCTCTTCTTCTTGTTTTTTTACCTTGCACCCTTATCCATCTTTTCTGAACAAATAAAAGAGATGCAATTTATAAACCAGCCCATTACAGATATTCTCCTGGCCCTGGGAGAAATATCAGGCAAGTCGATAATTCCGGATGAAACGGTTAAAGGATCAGCTTCCTACTATTTTTCAGAAACTGATTTTGAAACAGCCATCAAAGTTTTTTTGAACACCTATAAAATGTACCTTCGAAAAGAGAATAACATCTATTATGTTTCCCGCATTAAGGTGGAATATGACGAACGTACAGGGGAAATATCCATGGATGGTGAGGATGTTGAAATAAACCTGTTAGTGCGGGCTGCAGCAAAAGCAATTGGTAAGACCATACTATTTGATTCGCTTCCATCCCAAAATCTATCGGTTCACATTACAAAAGTCGAACCGCAAAAATTGCTTGATATTATTATAAAAAGATACCCGGATTATAAGGTTGAGGCGGATCAAGATTACTTCTATATAAAGCATATTCCGCCAAGACATGAAGGAAAGGCTCCTGAAGGGCGCAGGGCTCAAACCGATATGATTCACAAAGCTGGGGAACTATACTCAATGGATGTAGATAAAGCACGGTTCCGGGAAATAATTGATGATCTCTTTATAAAATCAGACCATGAGTACTCCCTGTTATTACAGAGGGATTCGTATATAGAGAAACTTCGTTTTAAAGATAAAAGTTTTGAAAAGCTGTTAAGGCTGATCCTGGATCAGGCTAATGCTGACTATTCAAAAGTTGGAGAAATCTATTACATCTTTGAAATCCAGCAGCGTGATATCTTGAAGAAATTGAAGACAACTATACGCCTGCCTTTAATACATATTGCAGCCCAGGGAATATCAAACCTTTTCCCCTCTGAAATGCTGTCAAGCAAGTTTTTTAAGCTCGACGTTAATAGCAATTCAATTATCTTAAGCGGCAGCCTGGAAGAAATAGGTCCTGTACAGGAGTTTATCAAAAAAATTGATCTGCCCGATGAGGGGCAGAAACACTATCGTTTTGACTTGAAGTACCTGGATAATACTAATGTAAGATCAATGTTCCCGCCTGCTTTTAAATATATTGAGCCGATTATTATTCCCAATACAAACTCATTTATTATTCGTCTATTCCCTGAAAGAAAAAAAATCCTTGAAGAATATCTAAAACTAATCGACAAGCCCGAAGAAACTGTTACTGTGAAATTGAAATATATCAAGGCTCAGGATCTGTTGCAGAAACTGCCTCCATCTATTACTAAAAAAGATATTATTGAGACGTCGAACTCTTCAGTTGTATTCTTAAAGACTTCTCCTGAGAAATTAGAAAGATTCTATAGAGAACTTGAGCTCCTTGACCAGCCTGCTCCTCAGATACGCTACCAGGTATTGGTTATTCAGCATCAGGCCGGAGAAGCAATAAACTGGAGTGATTCTTTTAAAGCTACAGCAGGCGGAACAGAAAACGCCTTTATTGGCACTATAGGCAGCCTGCTTTCTTTAAGCTTCGATATTGTCTCTACATTCGGCTACCAGTTTGGAGTACAGTTGAGTCTTGATTTAAGCACCAATAAGGCTCGGGTTCTGGCTGATACTACTTTAATCGGAGTATCTGATCAGGAGATCAGTTTCCAGAATACGGAAACCTACCGCTACCGGGAAATAGAAGTAGATGAAGATGGAAACACAAAATACACCGGCGTTACGCGGGAAATTACTTCAGGATTGATCTTCAAAATAAAGGGTTGGGTTTCAGGGAATGGTATGATTACTATGGATGTAAAGGCTACTGTTTCCAAGAGAGGGACCGATGTCTCTACGGAATCGGGGAGCATTCCGCCGACCTCGGAAAATGTGATAAATACTAAAATTCGCACTTTATCGGGAAAACCGCTTGTAATCGGCGGGTTAATCAGGCAGGAGAGGAGTATACATGTAAATAAAGTGCCTATTTTGGGCAGCATACCTCTTTTGGGTTATCTATTCCAATCCAGGAAAGAATTAGTGGAAAACTCTGAATTGGTAATTTATATAGTGCCTCATGTAGATTACAGTAAGCTCGAAGAAACAGAAATAGGCTTAAGGCTGGAAAAACTCTATAATAAATTCTTGGGTTCATAAAAATTATGGAAGATATCTACTCCGATCTATTGATGGAAAAAGTGGATTTGGCTGATTATAAGCCGCTTCCGGAAGGCTCAAGCCAATATCCGTTAGAGTATATTGAGACCAACTCAATAATCAAACTTAAAGAAAATGAGGACACTATTTATGTAGGATGTTGTGACCCGTCTAATATTGCCCTGTTGGAAAACTTGAGAAATTTCCATAAAAAAAGAGTTGTTTTTTATGAAATTGACAGGAATGAGCTCTCAGGTTTCTTAGGCGAGAAGCTTTCCAACCTGAATAATAGAGATAAAAAAGTATGGACCACAGCGGCAGAAAAACTGCTTTTAGATAAACTGGCCAATGACGCCCCGATAATAAACCTGGTTAACAGCACTATTATAGAAGCTATACGGCTTGGCGCATCGGATATTCATATTGAATGTTTTTCAAGTGAGATGGTAATCAGATACCGGCTGGACGGCTATCTTCATACCGTTAACAGCCTGGAAAAAGAGAATTTCCCGGCTGTGGCCACCAGAATCAAGATAATGTCAAATCTGAACATAATGGAAAGACGCCTGCCCCAGGACGGCCGCATTACGGTGCACCTGGGCGATGATATGGTGGATATGAGGGTTTCAATTGTTCCTATTGCAAATGGGGAATCGATTGTCTTGCGTTTGTTCAATAAAAAGAATGCTCCTCTTTCACTGGGGCAGCTTGGGCTTTCAGAAGATAATCTAAAGCTGCTGAAAAAAATGTCCGGCTTTCCCAATGGTCTGGTTCTATTAACCGGGCCAACGGGCAGCGGTAAAACTACTTCTTTGAATGCTATTCTACAGCATATAAAATCAGATACACAGAAAATCATTACCATAGAAGACCCAATAGAATATGTAATTGACGGTGTAAACCAGATCCAGACTAATGAAAGAATAGGGCTTACCTTTGATTCCATTTTAAGGAGAGTACTGCGGCAGGATCCCAACATAATTATGGTGGGAGAGATCAGGGATTACCAGACCGCAGAGCTTTCAATCAGGTCATCATTAACCGGGCATCTGGTTTTTTCAACACTGCATACAAAAGATTCGCTATCGGTTATTACCCGTCTGAAAAATATGGGAGTTGAGCCATACCTCATTTCAGCAGTATTGAGAGGTTCTGTTGCTCAAAGGCTTGTACGCATTATTTGTGAGGGGTGCCGTAAAAAGGTCAAGCCATCTAAAAATGAAAAGGAGCTTTTAAGCAGGTATAAGCTTCCGGCCGGCCCACTGTTTAAGGGAGAAGGCTGTAAGCTATGCCGCAATACCGGTTACCGGGGCCGGATTGGATTGTTTGAGATGTTTATGACTGATAATGAAGTTGAGAAGATGATTGCTGAGGGAAGAAGGGAAGCGGAAATAAGATCATATCTAAGCTCTAATGGAATGAAACCGATTATTTTTGATGGTCTGAACAAAGCTTTACAGGGAATAACAACAATTTCCGAGGTTGAAAGGGCTGTTTCCGCCTAGCGTAATGCCAATATATTTCTGCAGGGTTATAGATAGAAAAGGTAAATCCAGTGAGTTCAAACGGGAAGCTATATCTGAAGAGATCCTGATTCGCGAGCTTAACCAGGAAAATATCTTCCCTGTTATGGTAAGAGAGATCCAGGAAAGCACAATAACAAAAGCAAAGCGAAAAAGGTATTCCAGTGCTTCCATATTGGAATTTACCAATACAATCTCTCTTCTGCTTTCCTCAGGACTTACTTTTAAGGATTCCCTGGAAATTGCCCAGACTATTTTCTTGAAGGGTCAGGTAAATGAGATTATCGTTGCTCTTTTGGAGGAAATAAGGAAAGGCAGATCGGTTTACCAGGTTTTAGATGATTTTGGTACCGGGTTTCCGCCCATTTTCAAGGGATTTATCAAGATTGGCGAAAAGATAGGCTCATTAGAAGGCGCATTCAAGAAGCTTGCAGAATACTTAACAGAAGATCGCAAGCTGAAAAGCAAGCTTGCAAGCTCTTTAATATATCCTGTATTGGTTATAAGTGTTGCTGTTATCGGGATAATCGGCATAGTTGTTTTTATTTTGCCAAAGATAGGTGAAATGTTCAGTCAGCTTGGTGTCGGTTTGCCCCGGCGGCTGGAGTCAATGATAAAGATATTGAATTACTCATTTATAATAGGAACTATCTTAACAGGTATTGTAATATTGAGTATTCTGATCCTGTCAATTATAAGAAAAAGGAATAAGGGGATGGCTGAAAAATTGGACCGGTTATCTTTAAAGCTGCCTGTTTTAGGCAGAATGAGATATTTAAAAGAGATCTTGAATTTCCTATTTGCCATGGAAACTCTTACGGGCGGCGGATTCAATGTGGAGGATGCCCTGTTGGAGTCCGGCAAGGTTGTAGAAAATCAGGCATTTCGCTCCGGTATTCTTAAAGCGCGGGATAGTATTATAAAAGGAGAGAGCCTCTCTGTCTCTTTTTTAAGCAATCCTATTTTTTCAGAAAGGCTGGGCAGGTGGATGGCTATTGGCGAGCGCTCCGGCAGTGTAGATAAGATATTTGCTCAACTCCGAAGCTATTACCAGGGTGAGATCGAAAAGTGGTCCACCCGCTTTATGAGCCTGGTTGAGCCAATTCTGATACTCATAGTTGGAATTATTATCTTTATGATAATTGTCTTTTTTATAACCCCTATCTTTTCAATATACGAGGGGTTAATATAGTTTAGGGAGCAAGAATGGAACAGAAACAGAAAAAGGATAATCAGGAAGGATTTACCTTTATAGAGATCATGGTGGCCATGATGATCCTTTTTATTTTAATCGGAGCTGCCGGTTTTACCTATATCAAGTATGTGTCCAAGGCCCGGGTGGTAGCAGCAAAAAACCAGACTCAAAGCTTCTCTATTGCGTTGAACGCCTATTTTCTGGATTGCAATAGGTATCCTACAACCGAGCAGGGCCTTCAGGCGCTATGGGAAAAACCGATATTGGAACCGGTTCCCAAAGGCTGGGACGGACCCTACTTGAATAAAAAGGTACCTCTAGATACCTGGGGCAGGGAATATGAGTATAAAGTCCCTGGTCCCCACGGACTTCCTTTCGGCATACGCTCTTTTGGCGCAGACGGTATGGAGGGCGGTGAAGGAATGGACAAAGATCTATGCTCATGGGAAGACTGACAAAAGGCTTTGTACTGATTGATGTACTAAGCGCTCTATTGATAGCCACTGTGGCTATTCTATTGACACTGAGCAGCATTGCTCTGGCCGCTAGAACAGCGAAGCTGGTAAAAGAGAGGGTAATCCAGTTGATTTCAACCAGGAATGAGAATGTTAAAGAAAGAGAGACTCTATTTTATCCGGAAAAGCCGTTAGATGAGCACTTTTAAAAATGAAGGAGGATTTACCTTTATTGAGATCCTGGTCTCTATGGTTCTTCTGTCTGTTCTCGGTATTACAATCTGGGCGGGACTCATCAATTCTCAAGGGCTGATTAGAAAGATCATTTCCGAGGCCTCCATGTCTGCTAAAATACTACAGTTGGATAATTTTCTCAGGCAGAATGCCAATAAGGTAAAGATACCTTTCTGGGAGGGTAAAATCAAAACAGAGAGAGGGGAGTCCAGCCTTGCAATTCCATACCTGAATGCGGAATACGAGGATATGCTGATATTCAAAATCTCAAGGGATATGCTGTTAATCGGTTCGACAAAAACAGGGCAGTTTAATGCTTTTGGACCTTTCAATAATATTCGTTTTCAACTATGGGAAGGTGATGGGGAAAATCCACTGGGTGTAAAGTTGTCAATATCTTCCGGTAAAAAAGGTAATGACCAGGTAATAATATATGCACGCTTTGGTGGTAATCCGCTATGAAAGAAAAAGGTTCCATTTCTGCTGTAATTCTTAGCTTACTGCTTTTTATATCCGTATTATTTTTAAGCGGGAGCGTATTTATTGAGATAGCGCTTAAGGAACTTAAGAGAAGTGAGGAAATAGATAGAGAAAAAGAGTTGTTACTGAAGACAGCCGATCAAATTGTTCAACTGCTTTTAGATGATCCTACACCCTTTGCAGATGCATTGCAGGATCCAGTCTGGGAAGGGATAAAAAGCATGGAGCATAAGGGTATTAAAGTAGTAAGCTTGAAAGATGTATCCAGCGCAATAGGGTTGAATTGGGTAAGGAAGGAGCTGTTGGAAAGAATGGATGTTCTTAATTTTGAGAAAACAGCGCAGGAGCTCCAGCAGTTCAGAGAAGATTCAGGTATACATTTGAATATCGAAAGGGCGTTTAATGATTTCGTAAAAGAAGAGGATATTAAAGAATTTTTCACCGCGTATAACTATTTCAATATAAATATAAGCGATGAGTTTGTACTGAGGAAGCTATATTCTATTCGAACGGGGAATATGGAAGAAGCGGAAGTATTCCATACAAAGCTGCAGGATATTAGAATTGAAAAAAAGCAAATTGAACCGCAAGATATGGAATCATTTTTAAGCGGTTTAAATTACGATACGCTGTTTCCTGTATTAAATGCAGAGCCTGTAATGAATATCCATTTTGTGCACGAAAATATAATAGAGGATCTATTTTCATACTACGAGATCACTGCCGAAAAGGCAGAGAGCATTATCAATTTAAGAGAAAGCTCGGAATGGACAGTGAATGATTTGGAAGCTATGATCGGGGAAAAGTACGCAGAGACCCTGCTTCATCATTATCTTGGCTGCAGGACCTGGTTCTGGAAAATATATATAGAAGGTGAAAAATTTAAATTAACCCGCATAATTGCACGGATGCCGGAAGAAAAAGAAGAGGGAGAGCCGAGGTTTCGGCTGGTAGAAGAGGATTTATCATTGTGAACAGCTATGCATACCTTGAAAAGAAAGGCGGCAAATATACTCTCTTTCGCTTTAAGGAGAACCGGCCCTCTGATTCTCCTTCGGATTTTAAAGCGCTGATGATGTCCAGAATGGATTTTGATGTTAAGGTCACCGAGATCCCTTCTATACCGGAGCGTGAAATTGAAGGTTTTCTAAAATACAGGATAAGAAGCCTCTATCCGGGACATCCTGAAGATACGGTTTTTGATTACAGTCTATTTACAATTGCAAAAAAGAAGAAATTCGCAATACTCTTTTTATGCCGGAAAGAGGTTCTGGATGAGTATAAGGAAATATCTAATGGGAAACACCTGTTATTGCCCTTTAATTTAATTAAACCTTTTATTGCCGGATACCCTGGTAAAGCCGTTATCTTTTCGTTCTGGTATGGCGCCTGGATCGATATCCTTGTATTTTCGCAAAATGAAAAAGTAGATTCTTTTGTAATAAAAAGGACAGCCAAACTTTCCCTTGATATTAACCATATAATGAAAATGCTCCCGGAGTATGCTGGTAAGTTCAACTGGGTTGTTTTCAGTTCAGAGCAGGAAAAAGAGCTTCTAAAAGAGAAGGCCGCCGGGATAGTAGATAAAAATATCTCTGTTGAGGTTTTTGCAATTCAGGATGCTCTTAACAGGATCAATAGAAAAACGGATTTCCTGTTCAAAGAGAAAAAGAAAAAAAGGTTGATCGATCAAAGGCTGCGCATTCAGCTTGTATGTATAATAGTTTTGTTTATATCCGCTCTACTCTTTAAGAAAACTGTTGACCGGCAGCAGCGCTACTTGATAGATCTGGAAAGCAGTATAAGGTCTTTGGCAAAGCATACAACAGAAGTGGTCTCTTTACAAAATGAAATAAGAGCTATGGAAGAAGAATTAAATAGTTTAAAAGAAAGAATACCAATAGATACATATTTCATTCTATCTGAATTGGAATCTGTTTTAACTAAAGATACCAGGATCCAGTCTTTTGTTTATGAGAAGAACTCTTTCCAGCTTGAGGCTATTGGCAAGAATCCCCTTGGTTTAATGGAGAGGTTTAAAGAAATAAAATTATTTACCAACGTAAAGCTTGTGCAGATAGTTCCTTTGAAAAATTCAGATAAAGAGCTGTTTAAGGTTTCCGGTAGAGTTTATGCTGAATAAACGCGAAAAAATATTATTAAATATCTTACTCTGGACTGTTGTTATAACTTTTCTTGGAATATTTTATTTATTGGAAATCAGTAAGAGAGCTGATTTGCAGGAAAGAATCGGATTAATAGAAGAACAGCTCAAGAGATTTAGAATAAAGATGCCTGATGAAAATGAGCTCATATTTAAAAGGGATGATCTTTATAAAGAGCTGGCTGAATTGAAGCATAGATTCTATTTTGAGCAGGATATTGATACCTACCGTTTTGGAATTATTATTCATGATCTCCTTGTTTCTAGCGGGCTTGAAATAAATCGCTATCAAACTATGGAGGTAGGAAAAAATACTTTCTTGGAGTTTTCAGTTCGGGGGAGTGCCCTCGGTTTTATCTCATTCTTAGAGAGTGTCTCTTTATCAGATAAATACTGGCATATTCCCTATGTTTCTATAAATTCAAGAAGTGAAAATGGGGTAATTGATTCAGTTTTCAGAATAGGCTATGGAAAATATAATAAAATGGATAATTGAGATTCCACTATTATTGATTGCTATAGTATTGGCTTTTCTTTTTATTGTTCCGTGGGAGAGTAGGCAAATAACTATTGCTGCGGAAAAAGGTGTCCAGGACCAGGTTGAAAAGCCGGTTCTCAATATAGATTCTCCAAAAGAAATTGCTTATGCTGAAGAAATCGCCTACCTTTTTGGCTGGCGGCGCAGGATTATAAAAAGTAAACCTCTCATTGAGACGCCTCCTGATATAGCCCGCTGGCTGAAACCAATGGGTTTTGTAGTTGGTAAAGGGAACATAAAGGAGTATATGTTTAAAGACAGCAGAAGCGGGAAGGTAATTTCTGTTGCTTTATACGGCCGGAGCAGGGGGTGGAAACTCCTTGAAATATCGGCAGAAAGATTTCTATTTGAATATGAAGGTAAAAAATATAGTATTATAAGGAATAAATAAGGAAGATATTATAGTGAAAAAGGTTTTGAAATTGATAGTTATCGGGTTGGCTCTTTCTTTTTCATCCTGTCTTACTAAGGATAGGGCAGCTTCTATGGAATTTGCTAAGGCCCCTTTATTTGGAATGGTTTATGACTTTGATAATCAACCCTGTTCAGGGGCGCTTATAGTTCTTGATGATGAGGAAGGTCCTCAGACCGATATTAACGGTCGTTTTGTAATCGGCTATTTGCCCAGTGGTGAACATAAAGTTCAAGTTAAGAAGGAAGGGTATGAAGAACTTACTGCCAATTTCAAGTTTTCAAGCAAAAACCAGGTTTTATACCTCAAGCTTATCTCATTCACTCAGCTATTAAGAAAAACCGAGTATGCTTTAGAAAAGAAAAGGCTGAAGGAAACGGGAGAGTTGATAAAAAGAGTAGAGGCTATAAATGCAGATGATCCTGTAGCAATGTATTTAAAGGCAGTATACCTGCTGGAATGTAGGAAGCCGGAAGAGGCGGTGATAATACTAAATAAAATACTGGCTAAAGGATACTCGGAGCCGGTTGTTTATATTACATTAGCGGATATTTACCAGTACAGAATAGATGATACCAAAAAGGCTATTTCCAACCTGGAAAAATATTTGCAGATCCAAAGAAACAATGAAGTAGAAAATAGGTTGGAAGCGTTAAAGCTTGAGCTTGAAGAAGAATAATGGCCTGTAGCCGCAATTCCAACGCACACTCACCGAAAAGACAAAAACAACTGCACCGCCCCACGCACAACCGGTATTGACCCTTATTCTCAATTCGTGCTATTCATTTATATGGCATTCCGCAACGGGAGCTTTTCTGTAACAAATCAAGCAATTACTACAGCCGCTTTCTAATAGGG